>Ga0315908_10001254_pt1 | contig 19254 bp, 11 predicted proteins | sample LakEriMetagenome_12_FD_203520 | JGI IMG/M metagenome (GOLD analysis project Ga0315908, IMG submission 203520) | Freshwater fungal communities from buoy surface, Lake Erie, Ohio, United States - Buoy 4 MA124 | ecosystem: Environmental > Aquatic > Freshwater > Lake > Lake biofilm | place: USA... | reverse complement strand
ATGTCCAAAAATAACAAGTTATAATGATCAAATAAATATTGATTTTTATTTCTATTATTGATTTATATTATAATATCATAATAATTAAAATTATTTTATATAAAATTATATTATAAATAAATTTAATTTATCAATATATATTTTACTGATACTATATAAAATAGTTATATTTTAATGTAATAATAAAAACAAATATTTGTCTGTACTGATGGTTCTGAAAAATCATATGAGGGATTTTTAGTAAATTTAAATTTTCATATTAAAGCAAGCAATAGAATTCATAAATAAGAATGATCACATTACAATTGGACATGTTAGTGACCCTAGAATTTAAAATTTACCTGAAAATTTAAAATGTGAAAATATTAAAGATAGATATCATATGGAGTGTTTGTCTAGAGTATCTAATATTTTTTAAAATAATTTATATTAATAATTATATTTAATAAAAATAATATTAAAAATAAATATAAACTTTAATGATAATAGTTTTATCACGATAAATACTCTCTTCATTTTTAAGATTTTGAAATAAATAATTATGAGTGTAAACGTAGTTAACTTTTGGATCTTATGAAAATATATTAATCTTCAATAGGAATTATAGGCTATAATGGTAGGAAAGGTGAGAAACTAGATACAACTATAATGGGATAAACAATACTAAATACAGTTTATAATAGTTAAATACCTTTATTAGTTGTAAAAAAGTTAGTTAAAAGATCTCATGTTGATCCTCCTGGATTTAATTTCCTATTACTACTTGATGGTAGTCAGAAATCTTATAATTGTATTTTTATCTATTTTTTTCATTATTATATTATTTTTATAATATTATTACTATCAAATTTAGCTTTTTAATTTCTTTTAACTATGATTGACAAATTATAAGATCAAATATTTGTATTAACTTGTTCTTATGAAAATAAGTTAAAAGAAATTAAAAAAAAGTTTAAAATAATACAGTAAGAAAATCCAGATGTAATAAAATTTTTTAAAATATTAAAGGTAGTATTATAATTTATTGAATTTGATTCTGACAAATTAACTGATAAATATCAATTTATTGTTGATTACATAAATAATAATATCGAATATTATTTTGATTTCATAGTGGTATAATATTATAAAGATAAAATAAGTTCGGAAATAATGGTACAAGAGCAGAACTAGAAAACAAACATTTTATAGGTCGAATGGCTGTTTAAATTTTGACAAAAGTTAGTATAAATTCAATAATGATTCCTTGATTATTTAAAAGATATTTTATATAAAATATAAATAAAATAAAAATATAAAAAAATGTAAAAGAGTGTATTTGTGATAGGAAACGGTATGACAGAGTTTGTGAAACCAAATAAATCAAATGGTAACTATGAAGTAATGTGTTCTTTAGCAATTAATAGAGCCCTTCGAGATTGCAATATTTAATATAAATAAATTGAATAAGCATTTGTAGGATATGTATATGGTGATAGTTGCAGTGGATAAAGAGCATTATATAAAGTGGGAATGACAGGAATTCCTATAATAAATGTAAATAATAATTGTTGTACTGGTTCTGCAGCTCTACATTTAGGTATACAAGCTATTAAATCAGGATAAGCAAATTGTGTCTTATGTCTAGGATTTGATAAAATGTAACCAGGCTCATTATAGAGAGTTTTCAATGATCGTTCAGATCCATTAGGTCTTATTTATGATAAGTAGTAGGAGATTCTTAATAAAGATGGCAAAATTGTTAAAGGGGCTCCATAGATTTTTGGCAATGCTGCTATTCAATATATGTAGAAAAATCCTAAGTGCAATTCTACTCATCTTGACAAGATTGCCTACAAAAATCATCTACATAGTATTAATAATCCTTATAGTTAGAATATGTAATTGTATACTTTGGATTAGATTTCAAAAAGTACTTAAATTTATGGACCTTTGACCAAATTGCATTGCTGTCCTACTAGTGATGGAGCAGCTGCTGTAATACTGTGTAGTGAGGAGTTCATGATTAAGAATAATTTAATGAATTAAGCAGTTGAAATTATCGCTAATAAGTTATTAACTGATTCTTTGGAAACTTTTAAGTTGGAATCTAATGGTCAATATAATCAGATGAATCTGGCTGGCTATGAGATGACCAAAAACACAGCAAATGCAGTATTTGAGTAAATAATAAAAGATGCTAAATACAATTCATAATATAAAAGTAAATAAGATATAATAGATAAAGTGAAAGTAGTGGAATTACATGATTGTTTCAGTGCAAATGAACTAATCACTTATGAAGCTTTGAGTTTATGTGAAGAGAACAAAGCACATGAGTACATTGATAAAGAATGGTTCACATATGGAGGGAAGTGTGTGGTAAATCCTTCAGGAGGATTAATTTCTAAAGGACATCCTTTGGGAGCCACTGGACTTGCCCAATGCAATGAATTGTGTTGGTAATTGAGGAATATGGCAATGGCTAGGTAAGTATAAAATGCAAGAAATCATTTAGCTCTTTAGCATAATTTAGGATTGGGAGGAGCTTGTTTTGTTGCTCTTTACTAGAAGTACAATCAAAACATTAATGGAGATCTTAAATAAAACTAGACTCAGGATCTTAATACTATAAAAGCCATTGAAAATCTAGCATAAAGTAAACCTAAATTATGAATTATTTTTTATTAATTTCATACTTGTATTTTATCAATGTTATATATATATATTATATAACCAATTTTATATTAAATATTAAAAATTTACATTTATGAGCATTTATTTATTTGATGATCTAAATTAGTATTAAGACTAAATAATAACATAGTCTTCAAATTTTAATTAAATTATCAATTATTTCAAACAAAATAAATTTGAATATTTGAAGGCTGATATTGATGAAGATATTAATAATGAATTAAATTTAATTTGTATAATAAATGACTAAAATTAATCTTGTATTTATTTTTATATTATTTTAGTATTACATATTTCATGCCAATAAAACAATTATGAAATGGGTGAATATTTAATAAGAATTTTAAAAGAAAAGTATTAAATTTAATAATTAGAACTTATAAATTGGATTAACAAATTAGATATAGCTTCAAACGCAGCTATACATTATGCTTCATTTAAAGGAAATTTAGTAAAAATTATTTATAATATTTAGAAATTTTTAAAATTATTAGAAGAAAATAAAGCTGATTTAAATATAAAGAATTAATTAGGTTAAACTAGTTTTTAAATTGCAGTTTAATAAAACTAACCTCTTTGTTTAGTAAAACAAATATTATTAATATTAAAAGATATTTCTAAAAAACAAAGGTGCTTAAATACACACTTTTGATTAAAATGGTAATAATTCTTTACACATCGCTTGTTTAAATGACAGTTTAGAGTCTGTTAGCTTACTTATTAATTTCAATTGCGATATTAATCAATAAGAATAATAATCTGGTAATACACCTATAAATATAGCTGTTTAAAATAAAAATTATAAAATTGTTTGAAAATTATTACAAGCTGGAGCTGATAAAAATATTTAAAATTTCAATAATTAATGCTCTATTTAATTAGCTGAAAATGATATAGATATTCAAGATTTGATGAAAAATCGTAGTATTTTTGATAATATTTATGGACTTAAAACTCCAAATAGGCCATTCAAAAAATCATTTATCAAACTTATTCCTTTTTATTTGATTGTTATAATAAATTTAGTCATAAAATTAACATTAATTCTACCATTTATCTAAAATGAATTTTATATAATATTTGATGGAGTTTTAATAGGATTAGTTTTGATAAATCATTTTATTTTGAGCTTAAAAAATCCAGGGTATTGTAAAAAACAACTTTTTAAAAATCAGGATACCTAATATATTTTAAATTTGGAAAATACACTAGTCAATTATTAAATTAATCAAATATGTATTGATTGTATGATATTAAAACCTGAACGCAGTAAACACTGTTCAATTTGTAAAAATTGTGTAGCTGTTTAAGATCATCATTGTCATTGGATTAATAATTGTGTAGGTGCTAATAATCATTTATTATTTTTTGTGTTTTTATTTTTAGTCATTATAAATTTGACTTTTAGTATCATTATTATTTCTATTCATATAAATATTAAAAATATTAGTAAAAATTATATTTCTAATGAAATATATAATTTTATCAATAATCATTTAAGTACCTTCAATATTATAAAAATTTGTATTTTAAGTATAAACTTACTGTTTGATTTTCTGATTTTGTTACCAATATTGTAATTTATTTTTATAATTATTTAGAATTCTTTTTTATTAATAATGTCGTATTTTTACATTAAATTAAACATAAAACGAATAAAATTAATTTAAGCTAAACCAAAAAAAATATTAATTATTAAAATCAAATGAAGATTTGAATAATTTCAAAATAGATAATAAATCTCAAATATTTTTTTAAAAAAATTAAATAAGTAAAATATAAAATTGTTTTGATATGAGCTATAAAAATAAATATAACAAAAAATATTATGACGTGAAATTCGATGAATTTTGATTAAATATAAATATTTGATATTTTAGAATATTTATTTTTATTAATTTATAATTTTTTAATCAATGACCTCCAATAGCTTCAAAAGATTTTTTTCTTCTGTATAACTGAGGATGGTTAGCATGATAAGAATCAATTCTTTCTTCTATTTCATGTCTAAAATGTCTTATCAAACCTTGAATTGGCCAGGCTGCAGCATCTCCCAAAGCACAAATTGTATGACCTTCTATTTATCTAGTTAGTTCCTATTAATATAATGTGATTTGATATGATATGATAAAATATGGTATAATATAAAATATTATATGAAAATAATACCTCTAACATATCAATTTCAGCAAAATCAGCATTACCCTACTACATTCTCAACATCATTTCATAAATCCAAGTAGTTCCCTCCCTACAAGGAGTACATTATCCACAACTTTCATGAGCATAAAACTTACTTAATCTGGCAATACTTTTAATAACATCAGTGCTTTTATCCATGACAATAACAGCGGCAGTTCCCAATCCACTCCTTTGATCCCTTAAAGCATCAAAGTCCATAAGTACATCATCACAAATATGTTTAGGTAATAAAGGAACTGAAGATCCTCCTGGAATTATAGCTTTAAGATTATTCCATCCTCCTCTTACTCCTCCACAATGTCTCTCTATTAAGTCTCGAAGTGGGATACTCATTTCCTCTTCCACTGTACAAGGGTTGTTCACGTGTCCACTTATACAGAATAATTTTGTACCTCTATTCTAAGGTCTATCAATTTACATTTATTATTATTTATATAATATATATAATACATCTATAGCATATATTTTATTATCATTACATATAGAATATAAAATATTTAATATATAATATAAATAATATATATATAATATAATGTATATTGAGTACCTTCCTAAACTAGCAAACCAACTGGCTCCTCTCCTTAAGATTGTTGGACAGACTGCGACCGTTTCTACATTAGTGACAGTAGTAGGGCATCCATAGAGTCCTGCGTTAGCTGGGAAGGGTGGTTTTAGTCTTGGTTTACCTGGCTTACCCTCCAGACTCTCAATCAGTCCTGTTTCCTCTCCACAAATGTAAGCTCTAAATAAAAATTAATAATATGATAGTAATACAATAATTAATATGACGATAATACGATAAATATATGGTAATAATATGATAGTAATACTATGATGATAATAATATGATAATAATAATAATAATATATTACCCTGCTCCACCATGAACATATACATCAAAATCATATCCACTTCCACATGCATTTTTTCCTAAGAATCCCTTCTTATAAGCTTCTGCTACTGCCTACTCAATACATTGTATTTCATACCAAAATTCCCCCCTGACATAAATATAAGCAGCTCTTGCCCTCATACTAAACCCTACAATAAGAGCTCCCTCCACTAACTTGTGAGGATCATGTCTTAATATTTCCCTATCTTTACAGGTTCCTGGTTCAGATTCATCCGAATTTATCACCAAGTATGAAGGTCTACCATCTGGATTATTTTTAGGCATGAAAGAGTACTTTAATCCTGACGGAAAACCAGCTCCTCCTCTTCCTCTTAATTCACTTTTTCTTATTTCATCTATTATCCAGTCAGAACCATTTTATAATATATTCTTAGTCTGATACCAGTCTCCCTTTATTTTTAATTATATTACTTATTATTCATTATTTTATATTTATATTAATCTTTCATATTTATTTTTTTTTAAATTATGTTTTATTATTGATGTTTATTATATAATTATTTAAATATTATTTTTATTATGCATTTTAATATAAATAAATTACTCTCTTTAAAGCTCCATTTATAAAAGCATCTCCATCGTTATATAAATTAGTAAAGATTCTATCACTATCTTTTAAATTTCCATAAACTCTAGTTGTACTAAACTTTTACAAGCGTAAAACTTATTTTAAAATACCTTAAAATTCTTTTGTTCCTTTTTACAAAAACATCAATCTAATTTTAATAATTTATTATAAATAATTAAGATAATTCTTTATTTCTTTATATTTTTATTTTTAATTATTATAGAAAATAAAAATAAATATTCATTTAAAAAATAATATAAGGTTTACCGTTAACAATATATTTTTAAATGATGTAAGAAGAATAAATTAATAATGGTTTTTTGCTTTAAACCTTGTTATTAAAATGTAATCAAAAATAAAAAGAATAGTAATCTTAACAATAAATAAGGTTAGGAGATTGGATTTGTTTAATGTGTGGAAACCTTAATTTTAGTTTTAGGAATGAGTGCAATAGATGTTGAATATAAACTAAAAAATAAAACAATATTTAACAGCAAATATTAACTATAAGTGAAAATTAAGTTAAATAAAATTCAAATTTAATTTCTATTAGAAAACCTTTGTAGGATATTACTAATACAAAAAATCAATAATAATTTTCTCAATTATTACAAAATTAATTATTCTAATTTTAATAACAATAAAATTAAGTTTGTAATTGATAATCATAATAAAATGAATAATAAATATATAAAGATCAACTAATTAAGGAATAATTAGATTAAGAATTAAATTGGTAATAATAATAACAAAAACTAAATAATGGATTCGAAAATATGCTGCTATTAACTCCTCCATAGAATAAATAAAAGAATTATTTTGAAATGCAAGTTTCAAATTCAATAAAAGCAAAATAATTTGAGTTTTTATTCTCAGATTACAAATAAAATAGCAATCAAAAACCATATGTAAGTCCAGATAAATTACCTTCAGTAAGTCCTCTTGTAAAATAATTTGATTTCAATAATTTAAAAGAAGAAAATGAAGAAAAAGACCAATTAAATTTAAATAATAGTGAGATAAAACTTTTTTTTAATAATATATGATAGAGTATAATATTTTTGAGTTGTTAACATAATTAATAAAATATAAAAATATATCATACTTTTTTTATATTATTTATTTTCTTTTTACTTATATTTTAAAATATTGACTAATTAATATTATATGATCCAGGCCCAGGATTTTCAAGAAAATAATTAAGAAATATTTTATCTTTCTTAAATTAATATTTTTATTTACTTAGTTTATTTTTTTTCCTTATTACGACCCATTTATATAAAAACAACTACTTTTTTTATATAGGTTAAATAAATCCCTTTTTTCTTATCCAAAACTAATAATTTAATAAAAAATAAATAATATACGTGAAAAATATTTATTTGTATTTAAATTTATTAAAGTCAGGTAATTGATTTTAATATAATAATTGTTTTTTCATTTGTTTAATATTTATTTTTTTAATAAGCTCATCTAAAAATAATTGCTTTAGTTACTTGTGTTTGTAAGTTTTCATAAATTTATCATTGATATTGAATTCTTTTATAAATGGATAATTTTATTTAGTTTTTTATTTTTTCGAAGTAGATATTTAATCAAGAAATATTTATTTTTTTTTTTTAGTTTATTATTCTTATTATTTTTCTGAATTTAAAACAGAGGTTTCTATAGTTTTTTTTGTTTAAGACATTTTTAATTTATAATATTTAATACTGGTTAATTAGCCAAATATATAAATAGTATTTTTATAATATATAAATATATATCATTAAAAATTTTATTTTTTAATATTAAAATCTTTATTATTTTAATTGTTAAGCTTATCATCATTAAAAGAATCCTCATTTAAATCCCAATCGGAATATTAAATTTTTTATTATTAATTATTTTTTTTATCTTATGATTTTAATAGCTGTGATTAAAGTATTTCATCATCAAAATCTGAATATGGTTTTTAATTCATTTTATTGTTATTTTCTAAATTTAGATTTATGATTTAGCTGGTGAAGTTTAAACAATTAGTTCCTATATTTATATTTATTTAAGTATTTTAGTTTATTTATTAATTGTTTTGATTAATATTATTATTATTATTATTATTAAATAAATTATTATTTTACTAGCTTAATTATCATTAAATATTTAAATTATTTTATTTGAAATTATTTAAATTTTTTTCTAAGTTTAAGTTATTTTAACTTTATTAAGTAATTTAATTTTACTTATAAAATTTTCATCTTATATTATTACAATCTTATTGTTTATTTTTAATTTATTTTTGTGAACTCATAGAGTTTTTTATTTCCATAAAATTTTTAACATTTTTCTCATTATTTGAATTATTATTTTATGAAATTGAAGATTATTATTCCTATTAATTTAAAAAAATTTAATTAGATGTCTTATCTTAATTTATTAAGTTAAGAATAAAGTTATTTTATTTAATTATATTAATGTCTTCTTTTTTTTCATTTTCAGATAATAATTAATTTATTTATTATGTATTTTATAAATTTATTGAATTATTTGATTTTCTTTTATGAAAATTAAATAATTAAGGCTCACTTTTTTTAAATCTCAATTTTCTTTAGTAAGATAAATCTCTTAATTTATGTTGAATATTTTCTTATTTTTCGACTTAAATATTTTTTAATGACTATTAATTATTATTTTACAATGAATTTATTTCCTCTTTATTTAAATAATTATTTATTTTTTAAAATTTTAATGAAAATTAATCTTAATTTAATTTCTAAAAAAATATACTTTCGTTTAAATCGCTAATATTTTCAATAAATAATTAAGTCTGTTTTAATTTATTTGCATAAATCTCATTTCTTTCTTAATCTATTAATTAAATTTATTTTAGTTCAGATAATTAATTTTAATCTTGCTATTCTAATTAATTTTCCTTATCTTTTTCCTCATTATTTCTACTTTCAATTTATATTTATTAACTTTTTTATATGTTCAACAAAAAATTTTTATCTTCATTAACTTAATTTTGTATTTTATTTTAATATTCTTTTTAATCAATATTATTTTATGTTAAATTAACTTTGATTTTAGTTTATTATATGAAATTATTGACATAATCATCTGCTTCTAGACTTTCGTCATTTTAATTTTTCAAATAATTCATATGTTATTCCATTTTTTTGTTATTTTCAATATCAAAATTAAATCTTGGCATTTTAAACTTATATTTTTAATCATAGGGATAATATGAGAATATTTTAATAAACTTATCACCTCATTTATCAAGTTTTATACAAATGCAATATAATTTATAGAAATCTTATTGTTGTTTTTCACTAAATTCAAAAAAATATTCTTAAATATTATATTAATTTTACATAAATCATCTTAAACAATTTTAAATAAAAATTAACATATTTCAAATATATCGATATATAAATATTCAGTTAAAGTATTTATTATTGTAAATTTTGATAAATTTTTAGAAATTTTAAGGTATTTATCTATGCCTTAAGTACACTTATTAATAAAATCAAAAGAAATTTTATAATTAATTAATTTAAAATAAAATTAAATAAAAAGTATAAATATTATTTTTACTTTCATTCCTTATACCGCTATAAATGAAACATTAGTTAATTCATTTAAACTATTTTACCAAAACAATTTCTTTTTATTTTATAATATTAAGGCTATTTTTTCGTAATCTTTATAATACATTATTTTATATTCAATAAATTTTAAATAAGGATCAAAAATAAGAAACAAATTGTAAACACCTTTAAAATGGTAAAAAATATTACTTTAAGGAACTTACTAATAATTTTTCATTTTTAACATCTGAATCATTTAATTACATTTTTTAATAAAATTAAAAGTTTGTAGTGACTTACATAAGAGTAATCAAATTTCATCAATTAATCTGTGAAAGCATATCAACATTTTAAGAAATTTGGTATTATTTAAATCTTTTTTTTAAATAAACATTAAATACTTTATTAGATAACTGTTTAAATCACTTTTATTGCTTCATCTATTTTTATACTTCCTGTCTATAAATTTCCAATAATATCTTAAATATAAATTTTTTACATACTTTTCATATGTTTTTCTTTTGGAAAAGGTAGAAAATCATCATAAAAAGCTTTAAAAACTATTTTTTCAAATTCTGATGATTTGAAGAGACTCTTAATGTTTCTTTTAATTAGTTCCATTTTATTTTATATTATTAAAATTAAATTAAATTCACAAAGATAAATTATATATTTAAAATACAGCTTTATGGTTTATTTTATAAGTTATATTAATAATTAATGGATAATAATCTTTTATCTTTTGTTGATTTTTTATAGAACGGTCATCAAAGTTTATAAGTAATGACTGAAATTCAAGGAGTATTTGGATTGCCAACTGAAATTAATTAATTGGAAGAAAGCAATCCTAATGTTTTTGTTTATAAAATAGAAATAATGAAGAACAAACATGTGGAGAGTAATTTATAAGCTAGGAAGTTAAAAGTAAGTGAAATTAAAGAAAAGGAAGATATATAAAAAAATAAAAACAAAGGCAAAAAGGAAAATGTTTAGCAAACAATGCAGTAAACTTAAATAAATAATGAAGAATAAGAGTAAGAAAGGATATTATAGGAATAAGCAGAATAACAATTAGAAATTAAAATTGCTAATGAGAAGGATTCTGTTAAAAAGTAGCAACTTATTTTTGAAAACCCTTATTTGAGCAGTAACATTTAGTTTTTCGATTATGAAAACATCCAAAATCTTGATGAAAAGGAAATTCCAGATATCGAAAATAAGATATTGGATATCAAAGGAGTCAAGTTGTCTTTCACTAGAGAGATTCAAGTAATAATTATAATTATAAATAATAATGTTTATTATACTAAAAAATGATAATATGATTTAATAAAGGGCTCAGCAGATGATATTGCAAAACTAAAGAAAGCAAAGCCGAAAGGGTTTAACAATAGTGACTTTAATCCTCTGAGATGCAAAGGTTGGATTGACTTATCAGGCTTATCAAAACCTGGTTGTAATAGCATAACAGAGAGAGTGTATTTAAAACAAGATGAATCAGAACAAGAACAAACAATTTATGACTTATCTAAAACCTACGTCCTCTTAAAACTGTCTCTAAATATCCCTTTGCTTTAAGAAATTCAAGAATTATCTCCAAAGAGCAACGAACTATATGATCAATCCCTTCTTTAATCTAGCAAATCTCCCTCCACTTCCCAATTAATTGACAATTATAATGTAGTTTTAACTAATGTTATAGATAATCTCAATAAGGAATATTATAATATGTTTGGTAAAGATAGGCAGAAGTAGGATAAAGTCAAAACAAGTTTGCATTAAACTGTTACTTTGTAGAAGCAATAAGAAATTCTCAAAAGGAAGGATATGTTTATTAATGAAATTTTCTAGAATCATAAGTATGATAACTTGGTAAATAAAATGCGTAAAATAATATTGTCAATTTTGGTGGATAAATTCAGCAAATAACTAAGTGTTAATGGAATGGATTAACAATAGAAAGCCACTATGGTTAGTCAAGTTTATGTGTTTTTAGTCGAACAGATGAGAAGCTCTCTCAATCATTACATCAAGGCTAATAATGAACTCATTCATGAAGATATTGTTATATAATAGGATCTTATTTATAAGGAAACTAAGAAAACTAGTCTCTATTTGGCCAAGGAACCTACTTCCGATCGATATTTCAGATTAGCTAAGGAATTTGAGATGCTCAATGATTTTTAAAATGCCAATATTAATTATATAAACATGATCAAGACTAATACTAAAAATGATAAATTTTATGAGTAATATGCTAGGTTTCTTATTAAGAATGCCAAGTTTGCATTAGCAGAAATGTCCATCAGATAAGCAATAGATCTTAATCCTGGTAAATTAATTTTGATAAAATAATAATTACAAGTTGAATAAATATATATATTATATATTTATGTAGATATGGATATATATAATATAATGTATTTATAGGTAATGGAGAGTATAAAAAGATGCTTTTGGTGCTGCTAATAAATCGAGAAAGATACATGGACTCAATTTTAATGTTAGAGGGTATGTTAAAAGGAAACAAGCTAAATATGCTGTACAACCTACTTTGCTGCTTCATTTATCAACAGATGCAGGATACAGGAAAACAAAATAAACACTGGCAAGTAGTGCAAAGATTAGTAATGAGGCAGAATAATATGCTTCCTCCTAAATAGCCTCCCAAGTACAATATAAGTCCATTCAATCTTCCTAATATTAAGAACAGGCTCTTCCAACAAGAGGAGTTTAAAAAACTACCAGATCTACTTGGTGAGTAGAGTGACTAGTGTTGGATGGAAATGATTGATTTATTTGCAGATTATCATCTTTATTCCCTTGTATAAAAGTCTATTGATCTTATCAAGGATAATGAAAGTTTTAAGTATCATTACTATACTTGTCTTATTCATTAGAATAATAAATAGTACAATCAGTCAATATAGGTAGCTGATATTATTCTTGAAGATAAGCCCAACGCTGATGTTATTAGGATCAAGGCTTTGTCTTGTTTCTATTCATGTAATATTATTTTATTATTTTTATCATTATATTATCATTAAATTATTTTAATGATATTAATATTATATTTTCATTAAAATAAATGTAGAAAAGTATTTCAATTTTGAAGAGATTTTTTAAGAAGAGATGAAATTGAGGAAAAAGAATAGTTTTGGATAATACTTGAGATTGGGATTCGTTTATTTACTACGTAAATCGTGGAATGAAGGTAAAGAGGTTTTTTTAGAATGCATAAAGCAACAGGAGAACTCTCCAATTAGTTGGTTAGGATTGGGTATAAGTTGTTTATGGTTGGAAGACTTCAGGTTGGCAGAAGAAGCTCTTTGTACAGCTAACATTTACGATCCTTTTAATAGTGATATTTGGGGCTATTTGTGTTATTTGTATCTATTAGACAACAGAACAATTTAGGCTTAATTGGCTTTTGAAAAAACTATTTAGTTTAATTGCACCAATAATATTCTCTTAGAATAATTGAGTGATAAGTGGTATTCAATCACTAAATATCACAATACTGTTCTTTCTCTTAAACAAATCATCAGGTATAGCATATACTTATTTCATTATAATTATTATATAATCATATTTTATATACTATAATTTAATATTTGTTATATTGATATTTAATTTTTTTAGTACCCATTCAAAAATAAAATCAGGAGAATAATAAGAGGGTATCTTTACTCTTGTTATCAGTTTAGGTGAGGTTTATGAAAAACTAGGTAACTCTTATAAAATGTTATAAAACTTTGATAAAGCTAGAGAATCATATGAATTAGCATTTAACCTTTTAGAAGGAAATAATCAGAAACTAAATGTAAGTAAGTAGATCCAAAAATTAACAAGCTCTGTAAATAATAATAACAAAAATAACAATAATAATAATATCAAAAGGAAGAATTCTTCAAATTCAGTAGAATCTGAATTATGAATTTGAGAATATATATTATAAATATGAATAAAATGATGAATATATTCAAGAAATAGATTTGATAACAGATTCAATATTAGATTTGTCAACAAGTTTTCCATCTTTATCTCTTAATTGAGTCATAATTTCATACTTTTCACTACAATCTTAATGACAATTAATAACAGTAAGATCATCTAAGTTAAGATTATGTGATGCCTAAATAGTGACACAACAAAGATCACAAAATCCTTGTTAACATTAAACAGCTTCTCCCTCATCTAAGAATTATTATCTACAGAAACTAAACACACTCCTTTAAGGAGCAGCTGAGTCTAAACAGATTTTATAGGGTATCTATTCAACATCACTAATGAGACTAGCCTCACATTGATTTTGACATTAAAACTATCTTACTTTATGCAGATCGTCAACTTCCTTCTAACAACAGACTGAACAGTAATTATCAACACAATGTTGATAGGCATGTTCATCAAAATCATATAATTAATTGCAATGTAACTTACGTGCCTCGACTGTCTTATAGATAAGACATTGATCCCACTTTGGAGTTTTATCATTATCATTAATAAAAATTTGTTTCTCCCGGTCCTTCGCCTATCCTTACACCTTTACATCTTCAAAGTTCTATTCTTCAGGAGCCCCTGGGTCTTCCTACTTCTTGATCCTATCCGAAAAAGGCATCAGCTTGATATCATCAAAATCAGCTCTTGTCATGTAGACCAATAACCCAACTTCACCCTCCTTGAAACTATCATCCATCACATCCTCATTAAATATTGGAGTATCTTCATCAATCAAGAATCTCATTTTATCATTAAATAACTCGACGGTTATCTTTATCCATTTATCACACTCATAACCAACTTCTTCTTATTAATGCAACAATATAAATTTTCCATTCATCACTTTCCTAACTCTTGCTTGTTTCTTCATCTTGCATCCTCCTATTTCTATTATGTAATAGTTATTTTTGTCTTTAAATCTAAATACTAGTCCAATAAATCCATCTGAATATGCATTTACTGTTGCTGTGAATATTCCATCTTTAATGTATTTTTCAAATGATAGAATATATAAAGCAGGGGGTTAATCATTAGATGTTGAGTGCACTTTTTAAATCATTGAAATCGCATTATCTCTCCCTCGAGTGTTTTTAGAATGTATCCATACTGGAGTCCCAATTAGGTTTGGGTGGTTATATGCTTTCCATCGTAGTTTTAGTTTTCCTGAGTATGTTTCTATGTATCTGCTAGCTGATGGAGATTTATATTTTAAAGAAGATCTAGGTTATTCTTTACTGCAATCCAGAGGAATAAATTAGAATCTATTATCCAATTATCAATATAAATATGTATCAATAAAATATTAATATTTTAATGATATACCCGTTTACATAGAATGCATTTTAATTATTAGTCATGAATCCTGCTCGGCCTTATGTTAATAACTAATCTTCAGCAGAAAGAATGACTGGCATATCATTATCTTTAGAATAATCTCCAGTATCTTCTGCAATCTGCACCTTTATAATTCCTTATTTAGAAGTAATAATAACTCTATACCACATATCCTATTAATATCCTCCATCATTAATTTGCTCTAATATTTTCGATTGTCCTGCTTCAACTCTTCTGATTCTTTTATAATGGTTTTGCTTTATTTCAAATACATAGAAATTAAATTCATCTTCAGCTCTAAACACTACTCCCACTATTCCTTCGCCCTACATCATCAAATTCGCTATAACTTTCTGATCATAAAATCTCTGATAAATCAATATTACCATTGATCCAAATGACTCATCTTCATTCATATACTCTATTTTGCTTGTTTGGCATAAAGCTTTATCTTTACCTTTTAAATTTGATTAAGTGTATTCCCATTTGCTTACTCCTGTTCCTTTAGGATTATCTAGAATATCAAATATCATAAACACTTCTAAATCATAATTTTCTATAAATTATTTCCATACTGTTAGTTTTATTTTTTCCACTTTATGATATTGTAATTATTTCCATGTTTCTTTTAATCTTCCATTTGCATCCTTTATATTTATATGATAATCTTTTTTATTAAAATCATTTTAATATTTATATCATTAAAAGTTTGTTACAATATTAATTATTAAATTTATTATAATAATTAGAATATTTATTAAAATGATGATTATAATAATGATAATATTTATAATACCTAACTGAGTTCTTTCTCAACTCCTGATGTACCCTGCAGGTGCATTTCAATTCCTTTGAGCTGCTCTAACAATTAATTGACTGAAAGATCTGAATGAAGTAATGGACTTATTTGAGCACTATTAATTATATTGGTTAATTTGTTGGCGTCGGTTGCTATTTTAACATAACTTTTTAGAGAAAATAACTCCTATTTATGCATTTCCAAAACCTTTTATATTCCCTATTATGTATTCATGCTTTCTTCTTTCTCCTATTCATTTGTCATTATCTTTTATTATTATTACTATTACTGCTTTTGTTGCTCTTTGTTATTGTTATTGTTTGAATTATCTAACTCTGCAAACTCTTAATCTAAAATTGCCTTTTTTACTTATTCATCATATTAAGCTAATTATAAAGTATCATTAATTTAGATAAAAGAAATAGGGCTAATAAGAGACTTATACTCATCTATAGGACATGATTTTATATATTTGTTCACAATGAAACTTTGATCCCAAAACTAGTTGTAACTAAGACTTGTAATTCCATTTACTTCCTTACCTTGATATTCATTCTAACCCCTTTCAATACCTAGATAGCACAATCCACCTTTGTTATTATTGATTACCCTAATATTATTATCATAATAATCTATTAAGTTTATCTTATAATATTATAATGTTAATATTATTTGAAATTTTTATAATAATATTGTTATAATATAATTTAAAAACACCCTGCATGAATAGCAGCCTTGCATATGCTACTATCACTCTTATACATGATACTTCCAAAAACTTAACCCTTAGGATCCTTTACACAGTTCTTAGGACAATGAACTTTGATGTTAGTGTTGATTATTGTTTAGAATTAATCTTAATCTTTCGGAGAAGTATGACACTCTAAGTCTATTTGCATGTTTTCAGTGCTGAAAGCACTATTGTCACTGCAGATTATTCCTTTAATACTCTCCTTTTATTCATTTTTAAAATATCATAATTTATTATATTTATAATTGTGATATTCATATTTAAAATAATTATTATCATAATATATTTATATTAATATTGATACCTTGCCTATAATTGCGTAGGCCATTAATTACTGGTCTTAACTAAAGCCAATAGCATTGAAAGGCTTGTTGCTAAAACCCATATTCTTAATATTTTTTTTATCAATAAATTAATTCAATTCCAAAGTAATATCCTTACTTTCATCACTAGAAACAGATCTATATTTGCCTTCACACTTATTATCAATGATACATCCATAATCAACACCAGCAATAATATAACTTTAGAACAATTTGATTCCTAAATTTTAAATATATTGCTAAATGACCATAATTTACTTGGCATTAATAATTTCAACAGGCTACAATCCAATTTTAGCACAAGTTATCCTAAAATCAATGACCTTCTTGATTATACCTAAAGTATCTCCATCTTTCAATGGCCCTAAAAAAGCATAGAACTGTCCTTTACCAAGACTAAAATCACAATAAACTCTAATAGGATTATCTTAACACTCTCCCTATACCCAATAAAACCCACTAATTTTATATACATAATTCTCTCGCACATGTTTACAATCTATTGCAGGATAACCACTGCTTGATCCTATCATTGTACTTTTTTCTCGTTCTTCTTTTTTTTTTCCTATCGATAGGATGAATTAGTCATAAGAAATGTCAAATTTCTCTCGGAAGTTTGTTATTTTTATGTCTAGATTATCTAATTACATTTAGATTGCATTCATCCTTGATTTAAGTTCATGAGCCTTAACTAGACATTTTTAAATTAATGGCTCAATCTAAATATCTTTTTCTACATACTTCTCTAATACATTAGTCTCACTTTATAATTGATATTTCTCATTGAGCATTACATTGGACTGTACTTAATCTTCATATCCCCATTCATCCTAATAAAACTAATTGGCTTTAATTTCATCGAAATCTATACATTTCTTAATTCTTATCGCCTTATTATCATTCTCCAAAACAACATTGTTAATAGCATAAACAGATGCTGACTATTGGTTATGAATAGGATTAGGTTTCAACAATCTTATGATTATAGCTTGAATATTAGCACTACTAAACTCTATAACAGTTTTAGTAATATCTTCATGATGATCCTTATCAGTATGAATACTCTCCCACTACCCCTTGGCATGCATAACTAAGACTTAAAATTCTAAAGGAGAATACTTCCAAAATATAGTAATCCTCTTTGCAGTTCTATTCATATTTAGATTAATAGTGATAGTTTCTTTGCCAGAATTGAGACTGGATTGCCAATAAGTATCAGTACTTCCATCTATTATAGTATTTATTGGATGATTATCATCTTCACTCATAGAAGTAGCACTTGCTGTAACCAAAGGATCCAACATCAGATCATTGAACTCTTTACCTGTTTGGATTGTCAAGCAGTATTCTTGATTCATTACTGATTTTATTCTCTACTTTTCATCAATTATCCATAAGTTTCTACTATCGCTATTGAAATTGCAATCCCCCATACTAATTATTTGGTTGTCTCTTAAATCTCCTTTATCTACTTATATGCATAACTGGTTCTTAAATCCTCTAATTTATCTATTAATATCGATTACAAAAAGTTCTCTAGCATCCATCATCTAAATGGCTTCAAGACAATCTTGCATCAAAACATAATCGAATCCGTTTTAATCATGCTAATGACCTCCATCAGCAATTACTAAACATTAATTATGCATGCCTTAACCCCTTCCCCTAAACATAATATTCTCTCTCTTCTAATAAATTTGTAACTGATAAATTCCAAAATAAATAAAGAAATTATCCCTCATAAGTAACCTAATACTGTTGGCCTAAACAGGAACTTCAAAATGTATATGTTAAACATAACTCTAATACCTTTATTTATAATCCTGATTTTACTGAGCCATGACTTTCCAATCAGATCCCCTTATGCCATCCTGCCACTCTACATCCATGGTATAAGTCTTCTTGTCGGTAGAAGTACTAACTGCGAACTAACCAGGAGCATAAGCCCAAACTATCAAGATATACTATACCTTATAAATACGATCAAAGTCTATCTATAAACTTACTATGTCGGTCTTCTTATGCACTCCTGTACTTAGCCAATACCCTTGACCATTATTAATATTAGAAGCAGGGTACATGATGTCGATATTGTTCACTACGTTCACCCATT
>Ga0315908_10001253_pt1 | contig 19260 bp, 20 predicted proteins | sample LakEriMetagenome_12_FD_203520 | JGI IMG/M metagenome (GOLD analysis project Ga0315908, IMG submission 203520) | Freshwater fungal communities from buoy surface, Lake Erie, Ohio, United States - Buoy 4 MA124 | ecosystem: Environmental > Aquatic > Freshwater > Lake > Lake biofilm | place: USA... | reverse complement strand
TCTCACCGACAAAGGAGATCAAAGGATTTAGTCCAGTGATTGCCATTGTTAAGGCGGTGAGTTCTGGCGCTGCGGTGCTCCACACAAAATCACTTCTTCCAGAAACCGCAACCGTCGACTTAACTGAAGCAACTACGGGCTCAGTTGCAGTAATTCGAATACCCATCACCTTGGATGCAACCTTAGGATCGAGTGCAAACTCAGTCACTATCCCAGGAGTAATTGTTCGTGAAGTTAAACCGACTGGAACAAAAACTCCGTCTGCAGAAAGTACTTCAACGCCTACGCTGGCATCAATTTCACCTGGTGTTAAAACTCGAACAATGTGAGTGGCTGGTTTGGAACTCTGCGAAATCTTGTTTGGAATAGCTGGAATAAAAATGTTCTTGCTGGCACTAGATGCGAAGTTTACTAAGTCACCACCTATTGCTTTAAGTCCTTTGCCACGCTCATCAACCATGAAAGCATTTATCCGACCAGACCGTGGAACTACATTTACTACCAAATTCTTATCACCCGGTGCTAAAGAATCTAATGGAATAACTGTGTAGTTCTTTGATGAAACATTTATCGTGCGCAATGGTTGCTTGCCATTTTCTGTAAAGGTTGCAACATCAACAATTGCATCGCTCAGTCCACTGTTAACAATCATTAGTCGACCCCGTGTTGTCACATCAGATGTGCCACCAACAAACCATTGAGAAGCTGCCGGAGCGGTGCAAACCGCTCCCCCTGCCCAGACTCCTGCCTTGCTTTGCCAAACAACAGGAGCAACTCCTTCAGATTCAAACAACAAAGAGTCTTTGATCACCGGCAACCGTAAGACTTTTACTGGATCTGTTTTTGTAGTGCGGAGTTGAAGTCTTTGGAAGGGTGTCTTCTTGGATGAGACAGAAATCTGCGCAGTTAAACCCGGCAGGGTTGGAGGGCAGACAACTGCAGGATAACTTTGAGAGTAAGAAGTCTGTGACGACGTGACTGATAAAACGCTGGCTACAAATACCGCGCCCAGCAAGGCCGCGATGAATATAAAAGGTCGAGTGATTTTCATGCGAGTTCCTTTTCAGAGATTTCGCGCTTTCGTCGACCTGCCGGCAGTGCCATGACGATTACAACTATTATGAAAATCGTTTGTAGGGAAAGCCATCCTCGACGCACGGTTCCATCATGGAGTAATGAAATCTCACCGGCTTCAAGAACCTTAAATGTCGGCAATCCCAGTTCATTATTAGTACGTTCTAAACGATATCCATTTTCAAGAACTTGCCAGGATCTGTTTGAACTTTCCGTAAGAATTAAGGTACCTGGGCCAGGAACAGTTGTGCGAGCACCAAACTCTCCTGTTTCCAACACAGTGCGCACGCCATCTGGATTAACAAACATGAGTCGACCTGTTGGCTGGCTAACACTCCACACCACACCTATTGAAGTTGCAGATGTACGAGTAAACCCACCGAGTCCATCGATAGATCTTATGATCTCCTTTTTAAATGGACTTTTGACGAATACATACTTGATTCCATGATCTGCCAAAGTTTTGCTACTTGCAATACCGGAGCCATCAATTAATCCTCGAGCAGCTTCTCCGATTGTTGAGTTGTGTTCTGGGGCAACATCAGGTTCACCCAAAGAGATGTCTTTTCCTCTAGAAATGAAATATTGAACTTTCTTATCTTGGGCTGTTCCAACTTCGCGTAACACCAAAATCTTTGTGTCCGCTTCAACACTCAAGAACGCAGGCATGACAGTTGGACGATTTGCTTGAACTGCAGAATTAGCTCCTGTTGTTAATGAGTATCCGATGGCTAATGCCGCATAGGTAGTCGTTACTAAAAGCAGAATTGCTGACAAAAAATGACGATAATGAATATGACTTAAGACTAAGGTTTCTCGCAACTTATCTAACATAACGGTACCCGCAGCAGCTGCAGCAAAAGTTGCAAGTGCAAGGATTGGACCTGTCCAGACTTTGGACGCTCCTTCACTGCCGTGGACTGAAATTGAAAGTGATCCCAACAAGACTGCAAGAGTTATTGCGCCGATTCCGTACTCTGCAATCTTTCTGGCAGCTGTAGATGAAAACAAGGAAATGATGAGCACTAACAAAATCGGACTGACCAACCAAATCGGCGCTGCGCCGCTTCCTCCCGGATTTGCAAGGAGTATTGAATAGATGCCGCCACCTGCAATTTGGAGGCCGGGCTCACTTAACAACTTACCGGGATCAATTATTGCCTCAAGTGAATATGGTGCATTGACGATAAATGGCACAAATACCAGTGCGGCTCTTTTGAGCCAGCGCTGATCGAGTAAATCTTTGTCTTGTGTTGAAGAAAATTCTCGAAAATCAGCCACGGCAAGGGTGAGGGCGGCAATCAGGACAATTACAAAACTCATTAATGTGAAGGCATAGACGAAAGCCAGCAAGAGGGAGATAGAAAATATTTTGCGCCACGAATAAAGCTCGATTTTGTGCCAGTCATAAAGAGAAAGGGCAAGAATCGGAGCAAAAATTAGCAATACAAGGGTGCCAATATGCCCCGAGCTAACCGCTGCGATTGTGACTGGAGAAATCGCGTATAGAAATGCGGCCGGAACAGAAATCCAACTGTTACTTGTTAATCTCTTGAGCAGATTAAAGCCAGACCACATGGTTAACACAGGCGCAAGTAAAAAGAAGGTTGAAATCAAGAAGGACACTTTCCCTAACACCGCTAAAGATGCGATTGCTGTAAGTGCTACCCACGAAGGCGTGGCCTGGGAAGATCCCATGCCGACTTGGTGCCATGACTCAAAATATGCTCGCCACAAATCTGTTGCACCCGATGGTGATGTGGGTAAGGCTCCACCCACTAGTGCGCCAAAACGATTCCTAGAATTAATTATTGAAATAATTGCGAGAGTTAAAAAACCTAAAACTTCGGGACGCTTTAAAAGCGATAACCAACTGCGTGTGTTTACAGGTGTCAATAAATCTTCATCTTCATCTGAGTCAAGAATTGATTTGGTAGAGGAATTATCTTCGGGCAACACCCTATTGCGCACTAGTTCAACAAGGCGCTCGGCTCCCAATCGAATTTGAGACCATCGTGGTGGGATATATGAGGCAATAACGCGGGCTGAAACAAACCGTTGCTTCTTTCGTACTTTGCGAGCTTCGAGGATTTTCTTGGGGCGAAAAATTAAGGAGCCAACCGCCAAAATCTCATCTGATGCATATCCTGGTAATTTCGCAATCAAGTAACCAATCGCGCGGGCAATTGCTGATCCAAACAATTGAAGGACAATCCAAGGAATCATCCACCAGGAAGAGTTTGCCAAAAGAACATATGCAGCATTTTGCCGATCCAATAGAAGAGGGCGATGCAAGAAGGCACCTTCCACATCAATGACTCGACGTTCAGTTGCAGCTGCTTGTGCGTGAAATGCAACGGCGCCAGTTGCGGCAATAACTGAATGACCAGCTGCTCGCGCCCGCCACCCAAAGTCAACATCATCGCGGAATAACGCTAAGTTGTGATCAAGGCCGCCCAACTCTTCAAATACATCTCGGCGAATTAACGCCCCTGCTGTACTTACAGAAAGTACATCGTGAATTCCATCATGTTGACCTTGGTCATATTCCAGAGGCTCTAATCCAGTCCAGCGCGCACCATTGCCGGCGATACTGATTCCGACTTCAAGTAAGTGTGTTCGATCATGCCATCCAAGTAATTTCGGGCCAACCATTACAACTTGTGGGCGATCATCTACTGCAAGTAACAACTCTGCCAGCGCAGTTGGGGCAGGTGCGCAATCATCATGAATGAGCCATATCCATTCATTGTCAATTGACTGTGGCAACTTATCCACGGCTAGTGAAACCGCTTGTCCAAATCCTGTTTCACGATCGGCTATGAAATATGGAATGCGCGCAGCCTTTAACAACTTTACTGATGCATCTTCTGATCCAGTATCGACAGCGGTTATGTAATTGATTGGTCGAGTTTGGGAGGTAAGAGCTGCAACTACTTCGGGTAACCACACGGCTCCATTATGGGAAACAAGAACTGCGGTTACTCGATGTTTATCTACTTCGGCTTTGGCAGCCATAGGCGCAACTCGCTATCTCCTAAGAGATGCAAGAACCTTAAGCAGTGCGACGCTTTAAGCGACGACGTTCACGCTCTGATAATCCGCCCCAAATTCCGAAGCGTTCATCGTGAGCAAGTGCGTATTCCAAGCACTCTGCGCGAACATCACATGAAAGGCATACGCGCTTTGCTTCGCGAGTTGAGCCGCCTTTTTCTGGGAAAAATGCTTCTGGGTCAGTCTGTGCGCAGAGTGCGCGCTCCTGCCAAGAAAGTTCCATGTTTTGTCCTGTTGCCAGGGTGACTGTTGGTCCTGAAGTGGGGATTGGGGAGTTTTGGGCTGCGGGTTGAATCGGCATTATGTCGATGCTCCATTAGCTTGTGTTGTCTCATCCCTCTTGGAAAAGACTTTCTTAAGAGTGAATTACACGCTTGTAACTCGCTCATGTCAAGCCAGAAGGTGACCCTTCAGGTGAACATTTACGCTCAAATTTCTAGGCGATTGGAAGAATTTCCTCATTTGCAGCAAATGATGAGGCAATTTGTTCACCCTTTTGGATTCGAGTACCGGATGCGATAAAGGAGTTTGAAATCTGTGCCTGGTCACCAATGACACAGCCAGCTTCGATGATTGAGCCATCTATGACCGCCCCGGCCCCCACCGAAGTATTGGTACCAATGCAACTGCCACCGGATACAACTGCTGATGAGTCAATGTGTGATCCGGGCATTGCCAAGAAATCTCCACTTCGACTGACAATATCTTGAGACGCTTTGAGTAAGGCTCGCGGAGTTCCAATATCTAGCCAATATGCATTTTCGACATACCCAAAAACACGAGCACCTGCTTCTACTAATTGCGGAAATGTTTCGCGCTCCACCGACACAACGGTGTCTAGGGGAATTGTGGAAATGACGCGGGGATTAAAAACATAACAACCAGCGTTAATTTGATTGGTTACCGGGTTTTCCATTTTTTCTAGAAATGCTGTTACTCGACCTTCGCTATCAGTCGGCACGCAGCCAAAGGCTCGCGCATCTTCTACGACAGTTAGATGCAAAGTTACATCAACATCGCGCACTTCATGTTGTCGAATTTGTTCAGACAAATTGTGAGAGCTCAAAACATCTCCATTTAGAATCACAACAGATTGATCTGAATCCAGTAATTGCGCGGCGTTGCGAATTGCACCTCCAGTGCCCAAGGGATGTTTCTCAACTGCGTACTTTATTTTCATTCCCCATTTAGATCCATCGCCGAAGTAGGGGATGAATACTTCAGAAAGGTAAGAGGTGGCAAGCACAATTTCAGTAATTCCAGCTGCTTTTGCCATTGCTAACTGATGTTCGGTAACAGGAATTCCCGCAACTGTCAGCATTGGCTTTGGAGTATTTTTAGTCAGTGGCATCAGGCGGGTCCCAAAACCACCTACTAATAAAATTGCTACAGCCATGGTTTAACCCGCAATGCGTGTGGCTGCTTGAGCAATTTGGGCATTGGTGGCTGTCATTGCTATTCGAATATGGCGGGCACCAAGATCTCCGTAAAAAGTTCCGGGTGTAGCTAATATTCCGCGGTCTGCTAGCCACGCAACACTGTGCCAAGCATCTTCATTGCGTGTGCACCATAAATACAAACCTGCATCGCTGAACTCGATTGTAAAACCAGCGCTTTCGAGTGCGGGGCGCAATACATCTTTTCGAGCGTTATAGCGATTGCGCTGTTCTGCGACATGGTTGCTGTCAGATAAAGCAACTGTCATTGCTTTTTGCACCGGCAATGGAACCATCATGCCGCCATGCTTTCGAATCTCCCGAATACGTGAAATAAGGGCTGAATCTCCGATTAAAAATGCCGCGCGATAACCCGCCATTGATGATCTCTTAGATAAAGAATGAACCGCCAAAATATTTGTGTTATCTCCCCCGGTAAGTGACATAACAGAGACAGGCTTAGCGGTTTGCCCAAATTCAAAGTAACACTCATCAGAAACTAGTAAGGCGTTGTTGGCGCGAGACCAATCAATGCACGCTTGCATTTCGACATCACTATGGACGCGACCAGTTGGATTTGAAGGGGTGTTCAACCACGCTAAATCAGCCTCTGGCCAACTCTTTGCATCAATTGCTACTGGGATGGATTGTGCCCCCGCTAATACCGCTCCCACATGGTAGGTCGGATATGCAATCTCGGGAATGAGAACTTTTTTTGATTCTAAAATTATTGGCAGCCATGCCACCAGTTCTTTGGATCCAATTAGAGGCAAAACATCAAAATCACCAGTGGCACCTAATTGCTCGATTGCCCATTTTTTTATTGCCGCCCGTAGCTCTGGGGTTCCCGCAGTAACTGGATAACTTGGCGAGTTTGAGGCATCACGAAATGTTTGTTGAATAAATTCTGGAGTTGGGTCAACGGGAGTCCCTTGCGAAAGATCAATGATTCCCTGCGGATGAGATCTTGCTATGTCTCCATACGGTGCGAGTGCATCCCAAGGAAAATCAGGGAGCTGGCCGCGCAACGCTTACTCGCTCTTTGGTGGAAGTGCGGTTACTGAAGCGTGATCTGTGCCGGTTGGACCAACCTTGCTTGCTCCACCAGGTGAGCCAATCTCGATGAAAAATTCTGTGTTTGCTTTACTGAAATCTTTCCACTGCCCCGGAACATCATCTTCGTAATAAATAGCTTCAACTGGGCACACTGGCTCGCAAGCACCGCAATCAACGCACTCATCCGGTTGGATGTAGAGCATGCGGTCGCCTTCGTAGATGCAGTCCACGGGACATTCTTCGATGCAGGATTTATCCTTCACATCTACGCATGGTTGCGCGATCACATAAGTCACGGGCTGCCTCCAAATTATCGAGCGAGTTAGTTACCGGCGAATTCTAACTCCAACTTCCTCCCGATGCGCGATATTTGCCCTCTCGGTTATCGTTCACCTATGCCAACCGAGCTAGAGACCACCTTTGCCACATTGATCGGCAAAAGGGTCAGTATTCGGCTTCATGATCCAGAGGGTGGCTTTCGAGACATCCTTGGCCATTTAGAGACTCCATTCTCGCTTCGGAATCGTCACGGACATGTAATTGAATTTACATATGATCAAATCTTTCTCTGGCGCGAGGTCATAGAACGAACATGAAGTTATATGACACTCAGTCCAGAGGGCTCAAAGAGGCGGGCAGTACGGACGGCATAATCAATGTGTACTGCTGCGGTCCTACCGTGTATCGAGATGCACACGTTGGCAATCTTCGAACCTTTATGTTGGCAGATTTGTTTTCACGAGTGTCGGAACTCAACGGAAACAAAGTTAAGTTAATTCAAAATATTACAGATGTTGGACATATGTCAGAAGATTTCACTGGAGATGACAAGATTTTGGCGCAGGCCACAATTGAAAAGATAAGTCCGCTTGAGATTGCAAGAAAGTATGAAGAAAAGTTTCACAAAGATCTTTCTGCACTAAACATCAAACCAGCAGATGCTTATCCGCGGGCCAGTGAAACAATCGAGTTGATGCAATCCCTGATTACCGATTTAATCGAAAAAGGTTTTGCATATGTTGGTGGAGACAAAACCGTTTATTTTGATGCACAGAAATTTGAAAGCTACGGGGCAATAAGCGGGAACAAATTAGAGTCACTGATTCCTGGACATAAATTTGAACAACACAATGACGGAGCGAAGAAATTTCATGCTGACTGGGCGCTCTGGAAAACGGCTGGTAACCGCACGGAAATGATTTGGGATTCGCCCTGGGGCCCGGGCTTTCCAGGATGGCACATTGAATGTTCTGCCATGTCATTGAAATTGCTCGATCAGCACGTTGATGTCCATGTGGGTGGAATTGATTTGCGCTTTCCTCATCATGAAAATGAGAGAGCGCAATCTAACGCCGTCATTGGCCATGAAGCAGTGGATCTGTGGGTACACGGAGAACACCTACTGTTTGAAGGCAAAAAAATGTCAAAAAGTAGCGGCAATGTTGTCCTACTAGATGATCTTATTTCGCGAGGTATCGATCCGTTAGCCCTGCGACTATGTTTTCTTGAAAATCGCTATAGGTCTCAGATGGACCTCACCTGGAACTCAATCATGGCTGCAGATGAGACTTTGAAAAGATGGCGAAATAAAATGTCCACCTGGGGTCAAGCAGCGACAGTAACTGTCGACTCTGAGATTGAAACTTGGTTGAGTGATGATTTAGATACACCTAAAGTCATTCTTCGTCTGCGTGAAATTGAGAAGAGTGAGTTAAACAATAAGCGCGAACTGTTTCTTTATGCTGATCAGGTTTTAGCCCTTGATCTTGACCGCGGTGTTGTAGTTCGTGAGCTAACCGAACACATGCAAACTTTGCTAGCTGAGCGAGTAAAAGCTAGAAATGAAAAGCGCTGGGCCGATAGTGATTCATTGCGCATTGAATTAGAAGAATTAGGGTTAAAAATTTCAGATACCCCTGAAGGACAAACTTGGATCTAAAGCGGCGTTAAAATCGCAATCACAACAGCAATAAATCCAAAGTTTAGAAGTGATACTCCAATTGTGTCTCCTTGGATTAAATATTCGTCATTTATTCCAGGAAAACCTGCACGCAGTACCACTACACCCCAGGCGGCAGCGGCAATAAATCTGTAACTTCGCTTTCCCCATTTGCGCCCTGCTGCCCAAATACCTATTGCTGAAGCAGAAATTGAGAGAATTAATCCAACCGGTGGATAGATATTGTGCGCAAATACTGAACTAGCACCAAGTGCCAAGCCCAAAATGATTGAGTAAAGATAACGCATTACAGAATAACGCCAGAGGTTAAATCAATTTCATTGCCATTGTCATCAAATGGGGCGGTCTTTTCCCCTTTAACAAGTGTGTAGTACTCATGGCCCCAAATCTGCATTCCTAAGTTGTCAGATAATGCAAAGAATGGGCCATCTAATGAAATCTGAGTTTCGTGGGCCTTCATTGCAGCCATCTTTAAATCAACATAGGCAGAGCCATCAATTAACGTAGTGACAAATTCATCATCTTTTGCAAATGGAATATCCTCAATGTTGTCCGCACCAAAAAAGTCAGATCCAATCTCTTTCATCTTTTCCATGCCCTGAGCAATTACAGATTTTGGGATTGTGTTCCAATAAATTTTTTGAATCTGCCACGTTGACAACTCAGATGCACGCATTGCTACTCGATGTGCCTGAATATGGTCTGGGTGTCCGTAACCACCAATTTCATCGTATGTGATCAATATATGTGGCTTAACTTCTTCAATGATCTCAACCAAGATTTCGGCGGCTTTTTCAACATTGGTCTGCCAAAAATTATCCGGACGACTGTTTGGTTCAGTACCGATCATTCCGCTATCGCGAAATTTTGTACTTGGGGCACCTAAGAAACGAAAATCAGTAATGCCAAGTGCCTTCATGGCTAATGCGAGTTCGCTCTCTCGATGTTGACCTAATTGGTCTTGTTTAGAACTGGCTAAATGCATGAGTCCAGGAACTAAGATTTCGCCTTCTTCGCCACGGGTACAGGTAACAAGGGTTACGGCAGCCCCACGATCGGCGTAAAGGGCCATAGTTGCGCCGTTATTGATAGTTTCATCATCAGGATGTGCGTGTACTAGCAGTATGCGAAATCCTTCATAAGGGCGGTTCATGATTGGTAATTCTGCCCTACGATTATGCCAATGAGTAATCTAGACACAACCAACAAAGCCCGCTTGCCTCGCGATGAGCGCCGAGCATTGTTGCTATCGGCGGCTTTAGAGATTTTCACAGTGGCCGGATATCACTCAGCGGCCATGGATGAAATTGCAGACCGCGCTGGCGTTTCCAAGCCGGTTTTGTATCAGCACTTTCCATCAAAGCTTGAACTTTACCTGGCTGTACTAGATGTACACATCGATTCATTGGTCTTTGAGATTCAAAAAGCGATCGCTTCGACTCCCGATAATAAAGACCGTGTATACGCAACAGTTGATGCTTACTTTGCCTTTATCGAAAAGGAGGGTGAGGCATTCCGTCTTCTGTTTGAAAGTGACATGAGTGTTGAGCCAGCGGTTCGACAACGCCTTAATCGGATGACATATGACTGTGCAGCTGCAGCAAGTGCTGTAATTGCAATAGATACAGGCCTGCCAAAAGAGGCATCAATGCTTTTGGGTGTTGGATTGATTGGTTATGCGCAAGTAACCGCTCGTCACTGGCTCGAACGAGATAGCAAGTTGAGCCGACAAGAGGCTGTTGAACTAGTTCACAACCTTATGTGGCGAGGCATTTCAGGTTTTCCGCGCAATTAACTCCGATAGGATTAAACAAACATGACCCCAACATTTGCAGAGCTGCCTTTGCGCAGCCAAACGATTGAAGCACTTCACGCACACGGCTTTCTGGCACCTTTTGCAATTCAAGAAATGGTTTTGCCGATTGCACTTGCAGATGGAGATGTCATCGGACAAGCAAAAACAGGAACTGGTAAGACGCTTGCCTTTGGTATTCCAGTCATTGAAAGAGTTATTGCTCCTCATGATGTGGAGTGGGCAGATTTTGAAAAAAAGGGTTTGCCTCAAGTTTTAATCGTTGTTCCTACCCGCGAACTGTGTACCCAGGTAACTCGAGATATTGAAGAGCTTGCCTCTAACCGTGGAATTCGTACCTTGGCTGTTTACGGTGGACGTGCATTTGAACCTCAAATTGAAGCGCTCCAAGCCGGAGTTGAAATAGTTGTTGGTACACCAGGACGGCTTTTGGATCTATCTCGCCAAGGACAACTAAAACTTAAAGAGGTTTCTCGTTTGGTCCTAGATGAAGCCGATGAGATGTTGGATCTTGGCTTCTTACCCGATGTTGAAAAGATTCTTTCAAGTACTCCAAATCGCGCGCAAACAATGTTGTTCTCGGCAACTATGCCTGGAGACATCATCGCCCTAGCCCGTCGATTTATGAATCAACCAATTCATATCCGCACACAAGATAGTGAAGATGAAGGTGCGGTTGTAACTCGAATTAAGCAACATGTACTGCGCGCTCATGCACTGGATAAAATTGAAATGCTTGCTCGCATCTTGCAAGCAGATGGACGTGGACCAACTATGGTCTTTTGCCGAACAAAGCGTACGGCACAAAAGACTGCTGAAGATCTCATTGAACGTGGATTCAAAGCGGCTCCAATTCATGGTGACTTAGGTCAAAGTGCCCGTGAAAAAGCATTAAGTGATTTCAAGGCTGGTAAATCTGATGTACTTGTTGCAACAGATGTTGCAGCGCGCGGTATTGATATCGATGGCATAACACATGTGATTAATTACCAATGCCCCGAAGATGAAAAAACGTATGTGCACCGAATTGGTCGTACCGCGCGTGCTGGTGCGCACGGAATCGCAGTCACATTTGTCGATTGGGATGAACTTGCACGTTGGAAAATGATTGATCAAACTTTAGAACTCGGGCTGGCAGAGCCTGAAGAGACTTATTCTTCGTCAGAACATTTATATGAAATGCTTAATATTCCAGCCGGATCAACTGGTCGAATGGTCAAAGCCAAGCCTGCTGTCAAAGTTGAAACAAAGCCAGCCCGCCAACCGCGACAAGACCGTCCCACACAGGATGCTCCAAAGGTCCGTACCGAGCGCACACGCACCCGCACCAAAAAGTTTAAAGAAAGCTAGGCCGCAACAAAGATTCGGATTGCATCAACCAGCATCTGCACGGCAATAGCTGCAAGTAACAAACCAGCGATTCTGGCAACTAGCGTAACCCCTGACTCCTTGATTACCTTCAAAATTGTTGTTGAGGCCATCAAAACCGCTGCGATCGCGATGTGTACTGACACAACAGCGGCAACTAGGCCAAGTGCCATAGTTGAAGTATCTGCCTGTTGAACGAAAATCATTGTCGCAACAATTGCTCCAGGTCCTGCCAAAAGCGGAGTGCCCAGTGGAACGAGTGCCACATTGGCATCCCCATCATCACCATGTTGTTTCGCATTTCCGGTCAAGAGTTCTAGCGCAACCAGCAAAAGCAATAGCGCACCAGCGGCTTGTAAGGCTTCCATTGAAATGTTTAAGTAACTCAAAATTGCTCGGCCAAACAAAGCAAAGATTGAGATAACAAGAAGTGAAACACCTGCGGCTTGAACAGCCAAAATGCGTCGCATCTTCGGCGATTTATCTTTTACTAAACTCAAGAAAATTGGCGCAGCACCCGGTGGATCCATAATTACAAACAAGGTGACAAAGGACTGAACTGCAAATGTGATTGCACTGATGTCTTTCATACGCTCACTACCCTTCGTGCATCTGCTTGTGATTCTAACTTCTCCCATTGTGCCCTACTTGTGTGGTTTTCTGCTAAAGAATTAAGTTTTCCAGTGCCATGATAATCGCTGCTACCCGTGACAACTAAATCAAGTTCAGTTGCAATCTTGCGTAACATCGCACGCTCATCTGGGTTCTGGTCACGATGATCTACTTCAATGCCGTTTAGTCCCGCCGCCACTAAATCGTGGAAATCTTCGCCCTTTAATATCTGACCACGGTGTGAGGCAAAGGGATGTGCAATCACAGAAACTCCCCCTGCTCGACGAATTAGTGATATCGCTTCAACTGGTGTTGGGGCTGCATGAGAAACATAAAAACGAGATTCATTGTGCAATAAATCTACAAAAGCTTCATCACGAGATTTCACGATTTTCTTCGCAACGAGTGCATCGGCTAAATGAGGTCGTCCCATGGTTGCTCCGATAGGCATAGCATTTTCAACATCTTCTATCGAAATATCCATACCTTCCAGCCTCATCTTTTCAATCATTTTTCGCATGCGGGGCAAGCGACCATCTCTTGTCTCTTCCAGCACCCTTTGCATTTCTTGATGGTGTGGATCAAAAAGCATTCCAAGCATGTGAACACTTATTCCATCAGATGTTAAACATGAAATTTCAGCACCTAGCGCCAACTTCAGCGATCCACGTAAGGCCGAAGTAGCCTCTAGCCAACCAGCTGTCGTGTCATGGTCGGCAATACCCAATACTTCTAGCCCCTGCACTATTGCTTTGTTCACCAGTTGGTGAGGTGTATCGGTGCCATCACTACACGTTGTATGCGTGTGTAAATCAATCATTTTTAATCCCGCGAGTTCGGGTCACTACCAATACGCAACCAATAAGAATGAGAGCAATACCGGGAATGATTCCAAGCGGTGGTTTTTGATCTAACCACCATGCCGCAAGGAGGGCGCTGACTGGTACCTCAAAGAAGACAATCAAAGATACGACCGCAGGTGAGACTCTCTTTAAAACAGAGTTAAACATAGAGTGGCCAAGTAGTTGAGCGCCAACAATTAATCCCAGCACAATCCACCACTCATTAGCTGAAAAACTAAAGATTTCATTACCTGCAATCAATGCGATGGGTAGTGCGGTAATTGAACAAACAAAGTAGCAAATTGTTGTATAGGTAGCGGTTTCTAAAGTTCGTTGGGCCCGAGAGCCAGCCATCATGTAGGCAGCAGCAAGGGCTGCAGAAACAATTGCAGCAAGATCTCCTAAAAATGATTTAAAGGAGATCTGTAAATCAACACCTGAAACGAGTGCTACACCTACAAAGCTAACGATCATTCCAAACCATGCAGTAGATGGAATATGACCGCCAGAAATCTTTACAAAAATTGCTGCAAAGATCGGTTGCAAGGCCACCAGCGCTGTACCAGCTGCAACTGATGTCATTCTCATCGCCAAAAAGAATCCTGAAAAATGAAGGGCCAAAATAACTCCAGCAATGACCGCCCATTTGATTCCTTCGCGATCTCGCGCATGTCGGAGAGCAAAAGGCAGAGTTACCAACGATCCACCAAGATTTCGCCAGAAGATTAAGGTCATCACTGGCATAGTGCTCAGCGCAATTAATGGACCAGAAGTGCCGATTCCAATGATTCCAATTCCTAATCTGACTAAATCAGGGCGCGCAGGGATCTCGGTATGTTCATTAATGCGTTCGCCTGCGCTCATAAGAGAAAGGTACCCTTATCTCATGAGCGGCAATCTCTTAAACCGAGTATTTCTCGCCCGTCTTGCAGGCACTGCGGTCTTTGACCCCAATGGTGATCCAGTAGGAAAGGTGCGGGATGCTGTGGCGACCCTGCGATCTACAAATCAACCGCCACGAATTCTTGGTTTAGTCGTTGAAGTTCCTTTGCGTCGTCGTGTTTTTGTTCCGATTACTCGCGTTACTTCTATTGAAAGTGGAACAGTAGTAATTACTGGGTTACTCAACATGCGCCGATTTGAAACCCGTCCTGGTGAAGTTTTGGTTCTTGGCGAAATGCTCGACCGTTCAATCACACTCATTGAAACTGGTGAAGAAGTCGTTGTCGAAGATATGGGAATGGAAGAAACGCGAACCGGAGATTGGTTAATAAATAAAGTTCACATCATGCGTCGTGGTCGAGGCCTTCGACGTAAAGGTGCAACCTCTACTGTTGCCTGGGAAGAGGTAACAGGTTTTGCTACGACCGAACAAAATCAAGGTGTTGCAAATTTAATGTCCACGCTGGCAAATTTACGCGCGGCTGACCTTGCTGCGGTATTACAAGATCTTGCTCCTAAGCGCCGAATTGAAGTTGCAATCGCGTTAGATGATGAGCGCTTGGCAGATGTTCTTGAAGAAATGGATGAAACAGATCGCGTCGAGCTTCTTGCCCAACTAGAAGGTGAACGTGCAGCAGATGTACTTGGCGAAATGGATCCAGATGATGCTGCAGATTTGCTTCGAGAAATTGGCGAAGAGCGAGCAAACACACTTCTTGATTTGATGGAACCTGAAGATGCAGAAGATGTCTTGCGCCTTATGAACTATGAAGATTATTCAGCTGGCGGAATGATGACAACTGAACCAATTGTGCTGACAGCAGACTCAACCGTGGCAGATGCATTAGCCGCGGTTCGTCAGAAAGAAATTTCTCCTGCACTTGCATCGCAGATCTACATTTGCCGCCAGCCTACTGAAACACCTACTGGTCGCTTTATTGGTGTTGTTCATTATCAGCGTTTATTGCGTGAACCACCTGCAACTTTATTGGGATCAATTGTTGATAATGATTCTAAAGGAGTAAATCCTGATGCCTCCTTGCACGAAGTTTCCTCCTATTTAGCAAGCTACAACATGCTTTCACTACCCGTGGTCGATGCCCACGAGCGATTACTGGGTGCTGTAACAGTTGACGATGTGTTAGATCACTTGTTGCCAGAAAACTGGCGACATGACCACCGTGAAAAATCACCTGTAACTTATAAAACAGAAACTTTGTAGGGAGGTAAACAACATGGCACGTAAAAATGGATTAGATACTCCCCGCGAGACACGTCGTTCCCTACGCCTAAATTATGACCCTGAAGCTTTTGGTCGCCTATCTGAACGCTTTGCTCGTTTTCTAGGCACTGCGCGTTTCCTTGTGTACATGACTTTCTTTGTAATGTTCTGGGTCTTGTGGAATGCACTTGCGCCAGTAGATCTTCGTTTTGATGATTACCCATTCATCTTCTTAACTTTAATTCTTTCTTTACAGGCATCCTATGCTGCGCCTTTAATCTTGCTGGCACAAAATCGTCAAGCAGACCGTGACAGAATTCAACTCAATGAGGATCGCGCGCAAAACGAGCGCTCTATTGCAGATACCGAGTACCTCACTCGTGAACTTGCAGCGCTGCGAAACTCTTTGGGCGAAGTTGCAACGCGCGACTTTGTGCGAAGTGAACTATCGGATTTAGTAGACGAATTGGCAAGAGAGTTACGTCGAGATACCCAGTCTGACTCCGAGTAGAGATTTATTTCGCTTCACAATTTTTTCAGCTATCTCGGAAATTGCAACTGCCGAAATAGAGGTCGGGTCAGCAGCAACAATTGGCGCACCATCATCTCCGCCAGTACGAAGCGCCGGGCTAAATGGAATTTTCCCGAGCAATGGAACATCACTTCCCACTAATTGTGATAACCGGCGAGCTGTTTCTGCTCCCCCGCCTTCGCCAAACAGCGACATAGGTTCACCACATGATGGACATGGAAACTCAGACATATTTTCAATTACACCAATAACATGTTGATGAATTTGGTGGGCGATTCGGCCGGCACGTTCGGCAACTTCAGCTGCTGCAATCTGAGGAGTTGTAACGACAACAATTTCAGAGTTAGGAATTAATTGCCCCAGTGAGATTGCTAGATCGCCGGTTCCGGGTGGCAGGTCAATCAAAAGTAGGTCTAAATCACCCCAATATGCATCTGAAAGTAGTTGCTCCAGAACTCGGTGCAACAACGGTCCGCGGTATGCGACAGGATCTGAGCGCTCGGGCTTAAACATCTCCATGGAAACTGTTTTAACCCCATAGGACTCCAGCGGAATGAACATTTGATCGATTGCAGTTGGGCGCTGTCCCATTAATCCCATTAATCGTGGAATTGAATGCCCATAGACATCAGCATCTAAAATTCCAACATTCAAACCTTTTTTTGCTGCAGCAACTGCAAGGTTTGCTGTTACTGATGATTTTCCTACGCCACCTTTTCCAGATGCAATTCCGATAACTCGGGTTAATGAATCTGGCTGGGCAAAGGGAATAAATTTCTCACGTCCACCTCGGACGATCTTTTTTACATTATTGCGCTGATCCTCAGTCATAACACCAAAAGTCAGATCCACTGAACTCACACCAACTACTGAATTGATGGCAGCGGTTACATCATTTCGCAAGCGATCTTGCATTGGGCAGGCAGAAATGGTGAGCAGAATCGTAACTGTGATGGCACCACTTTTTTCCTGTAAATCTTCGACCATTCCAAGATCAGTAATTGGATGACGAAGTTCAGGGTCTTGCACCTTTGATAGCGCCTCGGTGATTTGCTCTACTAAACTCATAAGAGATCAGGATCAATCATGGGTGCTGGGCGATTTACTTTTGATTTGGGTGAATCTTCATCTAACAAATCTGCAACCTGCTTCTTCACAAAAGTTTTTGGATTTAGATCACTTGGCTGCAAATCTTCAAAACCTGGCCCGAGTGTTTCTCGAAGTTCGGTAGTAGCAGTTGTTGCTAAGCCGCGAAGTTTCTTGATCCACTGAGCAGCTTCGACGGCAAGCTTGGGAAGGCGCTCTGGTCCCACCAACACCATACCTAAAATTGCCAGGCCCAATATTTCGCCCGCACCAAGGTCAAAGAACATGGTGACAGCCTACGGCAATTACTTCTTTGCTGCGATCAAAGTTAGTGATGCGGATTTTTTCACCGTATCACGCAGGAATACAAGGGAAACTTGGTCTCCAACATTTTTTGATCGGACCATAACAATTAATTCCTCTGGTGAATTAATTGCCTTGCCCTCAAACTCAATGATGATGTCGCCACTTTTGAGGCCAGCTTTTTGCGCTGGTCCGCCAGCTAAAATTCCATTACCTGCTGTTGATATCTGAGCCCCGCTTCCCAGGTAATTCATGTTGAGTGAAACACCAATAACGGGATATGTAGCAACACCTGTTTTGATTAATTGATCAGCAATTTTTCGGGCTTGATTGATAGGAATTGCAAAACCTAATCCAATTGATCCAGTTTGAGCTGATGTCCCAAGTGATGCAATCGCCGAGTTAACTCCGATAGCTGCGCCGGTTGCATCTACAAGTGGACCTCCGGAGTTACCGGGGTTGATCGCCGCATCGGTTTGTAATGCATTAATGAAAGAGCTTTCAGCTGAATCATCCCCGACTGTTACAGCGCGATCCTTGGCACTTATGATTCCGGTTGTAACAGTGCCAGATAATCCAAGTGGGGAACCAATTGCAATAACAGAATCACCAACAGCAATTTTGTCACTATCTCCAAATTGCAATGCTCTTAGGCCAACTGCATTAATCTTTAGCACCGCCAAATCAAATGCCGCATCTCTACCAACTATTTCTGCTGTGTACTCTGTGCCATCACTAAGAGAAACTTGAATTTTGCCCCCAGTGTTTGCTGCATCGCTAATGACATGGTTGTTGGTCAAAACATACCCAGAGCTATCGATAACAAATCCAGATCCTGTTTCACCTCCCAACAAACCGCGTGTGCGAATTGAAACCACCGATGGTAAAACTCTTTGCGCAATTCCTGCAACTGAATCTGGAGCACGTTCGATCGTGCTTGTTGATAAGACTAAATTTGCGCTACGAAAAAGTGAGCCGCCTCCAGCATTCACACCCAAAAATCCACCGAGGCCTCCGGCTAGCACAGCGATTAAAACAAGATTGCCCTTTGTGCTTTTTGCAGGAGCTGGTCCCTGCCACCAAGATGCAGGTGGTGCTTGAACACTCTTCTTTCGTGGAAAAATCATGGTTATATCTTTACACCTTAGTTGCGACAAGCAAGCCATCGCCTATTGGAATCAATGAGCTCATCCAGTGATCCGCATCGTTTTTAATGATTTTCCCAGCATCCCGCAAAGCCACCGTCTTTGGATCTCTTTGGGTCGCATCGCTGACCTTGCCCCCGCCGTAATAGTTATCGATGACGAGAGCGCCCCCACTTCGCAAAATTCTATGCGCCTCGCTGATTATGTAGCTCAGATCCTCAGGGTTATGACGCAACACCACTAAGTCGTAGGCGCGGTCAGTTAACTTTGAAACAACATCGACAACTGAATTGGTAATTAAACGATATCGGCTTGAAGCAATATCGGCTTCGGTAAATGCCAACTTAGCAATCTGGGTGTGTTCCATCTCGTCATCAATTGATGTCAGTGTTCCACTTTCGAGCATTCCATCTAGCAACCACAAAGATCCAACTCCGGATCCAGTACCAACTTCTACGACAGATTGCGCCTTTAATGTAAATGCGAGGTAGCGTAAAAACGCACCGGTTCCAGGTGTTGAATCAACTGTTCCTAGCTCTACTCCCCGAGTGCGAGCTTGGAATTTGAAGTGGTCTTCTGAAATAAAACTTTCAGCAAATGAATGTGGATCTATTCTCATGAAAGTGAGGTAATCCATTCTGTTAACAGTCGAACACCAAATCCTGTTCCACCTTTTGAATTTTCACCTGCATCAACTTCGCTCCGAGCAGTACCTGCAATATCCAAGTGCACCCAGCGTCTTGTTCCAACAAAATTTTCAAGAAATAGCGCTGCCGTCACTGATCCAGCTGAAAATTTCCCTTTATCGGCGGTGT
>Ga0315908_10001251_pt1 | contig 19269 bp, 16 predicted proteins | sample LakEriMetagenome_12_FD_203520 | JGI IMG/M metagenome (GOLD analysis project Ga0315908, IMG submission 203520) | Freshwater fungal communities from buoy surface, Lake Erie, Ohio, United States - Buoy 4 MA124 | ecosystem: Environmental > Aquatic > Freshwater > Lake > Lake biofilm | place: USA... | reverse complement strand
ATTTTAAGACTGGCATCAAGTCTTTCTTAAATTTCTTTCTAATCACTAACATCGCTTCCTGAAACGCAATCTCGTCTTGTTTTGCTGTTTGCATTAAATTACGACTTGCTGCCTTTTGCTCGTTATAAAGCGGCCAAAATTTTTCTGCTTCTGCAGGAGTAAGGTCCAATTTTCTTGTGATGAATTGAATGCTAAATAATTCAAGTCTTTCTCTTTGTTCTTTAGTCATTTGCTTTTGAGGCATCTCCATGCCTTGTCTATTACGCATAGCCGGTCTATTTTGACCATTCATTGGCTGCTCTTGTGCTTGAGCTACAAAAACAGACACAGTAAAAATAAAGAGACATAGTACTTTTTTCATAAAATTGTAATTTTTAATTTAGACGAATTTATTTTAGTATGGTTTAAAATAGTTTAGGTAATTATTTTTTAATTATTGATTAATGTTAGATTATTCCCAGCAGCTTCAATGGCGCTATTCCATTCTACTTCGGCTACAAATTCATTATAGTCCACGTAGGCTTCAATTAATTCGTCAGGTAAAGTTTCAATCTCAATGGTCTCCACTTTTGCCATGGAATCATTTGTATTTTCTGACTTATTAAAAAATAAGTATCCAGTTGCAATGGCTAACACTAAACTTGCAGCAACTAAGTATTGTTTTTGATTTGAAAACAGGGCAACAATACGCGCTTTTTGGGGCGCTTGCTTTTCTGATTTAATTTTTTGCATTAAATCCAATTCAAATTGATCAAAATAGCCCACAGGTACCTCCTTGTTTTTTGATTCAAAGGTTTTAAGGGCTTCTTCTAATCCTTTTGAAATTGATTCGTTATTCGTATCGTTTATGTTGTTTATGTCGTTCATCGTTGATTAGACCTATTTCTAGGTCAAAAGTTTAAGCTTGTTCAAGGATTGAGGTCATTTTTTTGACTGCTTGGTGATAATTGGCCTTCGCCCCACCAACAGTCGTTCCTGTGATAGAGGCTATTTTTTCGTAGTCAAAGGCTTCATAGTACCTTAGCATAAATACAAATCGTTGTTTTTCAGGCAATTCCGCAATAGCACGCTCTAATTTAATCTGAATCTCAGTCTCTTTTAATGCATCTTGGCTAGAAGGATGTTCTAAACTATGGTCCAACTCATTTTGAGTAGTATGTGTTTTTAAACGTTTTTTCTGGGCTATAAAATTTAAGGTTTCGTTATAGGCCACTCTAAATAGCCAAGTACTAAAAGCACTTTCTTGCTTAAATCCATCCAGCTTATTCCAAACTTTAATCCACACAGCTTGTGCAATATCATCTGCATCTGCATGCTCGAGCACTATTTTCTTAATTTGAAAAAAAACAAGCTCACGATGTCTTTTTAACAGCTGTGTAAAGGCAGCTTCTTTTGAGTCGCAGTTTTGAAATTGTATAATGAGTTCTTGGTCTGTCATGCTAGTTCAAGTTAGACCAAAAAGCATTCAAAAAGTTTAAAAAAATTTGACTTTAAATCTTAATGATGGTCTTAATGTATTGATGAATTCCATTTTGAATTCTAACGTAATACACCCCTGGCTTTAAATCACCACCAAGCAATGTAACACTATTCATACCAGCATAACTATAAGTTGCATCTATCAATAATTTAATAACTGTGCCAGAGGTATCTAGTAATTGCACCAAAGTATGTCCTCCCTCGGTTTTAAACTCTATCCTGGATTGACTAGAAAAAGGATTTGGATAAGCCACAATCATTGCATTTTTTTCAAAAACAGGATTCTTCATTTCAACTGCACAAGCACTCGCATTGATTAAGTTTAATGTTGGAAATTGTTTGAGCATGATTTCTTGATTATCTGCATCCTTCACACAGAACCAATTTTTTAAAATCGAATTATAAATAGTTCTAAAATCATATTGATAAGGTACATTATCACCCACAGTTGCATTAGCAGGAATGTTTGGATTTTCACCAAAAACGCCACCTCTTACATTTTTACCAAATAAAAATAATGGAGCGGCTGCACCATGATCTGTACCACCACTTGCGTTTGACTTTATCCTTCTTCCAAATTCAGAATAGGTCATGCCAATCACTCTATCTTCTATCTCTTGATTTTTAATATCATTCTGAAAAGCACCAATGGCCTCAGAGACAGCGCCTAATAAATTGGCATGTGTCCCAGTGGAAGTATCTGTTGCCACAGCTTGACTAGCGTGCGTATCAAATCCACCGTAATTCACTAAATAAATTTTTGTTTTCAATCCACCTTTAATCAATCTTGCAACAATTTTTAATTGATTGGCTAAACTTGAGTTAGGATAAGTGACTTGTTGTTTCACTGCGTCGGATGCCGCTTTAATGCGTGTAGCATATTTATTGGTCTGCTTTGAAATCCTTCTGATAAAACTTAATTCATAACCCGCATTGGTATTGGGAACGGGCTGTTCACTCGCATCAAATAAATTATAAAATGCACTCGGATCAGAAATACTCATGCCCATATTCACAATTGGGCCCTGACAAGTGAGCGAAGTCATTGAACCAATTTGAATAGCTAGGGGATCAGTATCCACTTCATTTGGGTAATTGTCCGGGAAGCCTGGATAATTATTATCCAAAAAACGCCCAAGCCAGCCAGTGTTTAAATATTGGGTGCTATCAGAACCACTCATCCAAATATCAGTCGCTCTAAAATGTGAAAAATTTGGCTGAGGATAGCCCACTGCTTGAACCACATCAAGCTGACCATCATTGAATAATCTTTGCATAGCTGTCATGGCAGGATGCAATCCAGTTCCATCAAATCCATTTAAACCTAGTATCTTTTTTTCGGGGATGGCAATATTGGTTCTTGCATTATAGTATGCTCCATATTGATTGATTGGGAGCACTGTATTCAGTCCATCATTTCCTCCATTCAATTGAATAATCACTAGCACCCTATCATTGTTTACATTTGCTAAAACAGCTGGGTCAACCATACTATGGTTGTTTAACACATGTATTGGATTACCACTAATGACTGTGGGCGTTAATACCGCAAGACTATTGCGTAAAAAAGTGCTTCTTTTCATTTAACTTAATTGATAGTCTGGCAGGTTCATAATATATTTTACTAGTGCTTTCAATCGGGTGTTCACCAAATTAAAATTGATTGTACTTTGATTAGACTGATAGCTATTCCAAGCTTCTGTCCAATAGTAATCAGCGGTTTGCCCACTTAATAAAATTTGTCTTTTTAAATTGTCTTTGATCGTTTGATCTATTTCGGTTGAAATTAAAAGATCAAATAAATCCTGAATCAATTGATTCGGGTTGGATGGATTGCTGGAAACAGCTTTTGCAAAAGGGATTAAATCTATGATGACTCTTTTACCATTTCTGGTATAGCCTGTCTCAATCATTAAGTCCGTAAATTTATTTCGCTTTGGAAGTGTATCTGCATTGATCCACAATTCACCAAATTCAGGAGACTGGTAATAGGCAGGCCATCCAGCCACATTAGGCGGATCAACAAGGTTTTGCCCAAAATTAGTTAATTGACCTACCATATTATTAAAATGCGTGTAGGCATCTGCATAATCTGTAATTGCATTTGGAAAAACGATATTGGTTTTACGCAAAGTCCCAATGACATGATCTATCGGACTTTTGATTTGACATCCAATGTACAATGGGTCGTAAAAATGTGCACTGTTAAAAAGTGCAGACAATACAGGCTTAATTTCAAAATTGTTGTTTTTGAAAATTATAGCAAGTGGCGCAATGATATTTTTTTCAACGGTCTCGTCAATATAATAAAAGACAAACCATCTGTAAATTCTTCTGCAGATATATTTTGCTGTATCTTCTTTTGCAAATAGCATATCAATTAATTCGTCTGTTTCGCCAGCTCCTGCAGCACCTGATTTTCCTGTAATCACTTTATTATTAAAGTAGCTCGAAAATTGCTTACTTCCTGTATCGTGTCTTGTTGCATCAAAATAACTATTGAAGCTTGCATTGATACGCCATCCTGTTAACACTCTTGCTGCTGCTTTCACATCTGACTCTGTAAATTGAATCGCATTGTCCTTACCAACAGTATACAATTCTTGTAATTCTCTGCCATAATTTTCGTCAGGCGCAGTTGCGGAATTCAAATAGCCATTCAAATACCTCAACATACCAGGATCAATGGTGACCGCTTTGACCATTGTTTTATAATTCCCAAGGGCATTTTTTCTTAAAGTATCATGGTGTTGGTATACATAGTTTCCAAAAGAAATAGTATCCGCTTCTGTGCCAAAATGATTGCCCCAAAACAAGGTCATTTTTTCTCTCACACTTAGATCCTGATGAATCATTACACCAGTAAGCCATTTTTTAAAGCTATTCCTTCTATAGCCATTAATGGTGCCGTCATTGGTTGGATTATTGATCCAAGTGGTGCCTGGAGCAACAGCTGGATCAATGACGGTGGCTGTGTTGTATTCATTAAGTGGGGGGCTAGGAAGAGGCGCTGTTGGATTGAGTAATTCAGTCACTGAAGCATTCAATCCCTTTGCTAAAAATTGTTGAATTTCTGCATGCTTAGCGCCAAAAAGCACTCTATTTAATAAATGAGTCGTCGTTTGCTTCGTCCAAGGGCCTTGATAGGTTTCAAGACCTTTATTACTGGAAAGGGGGCTTAGCGGCATGCAAGTAATTTGTTAGCAATTTAGACAATAATCAAATTCAAAAGTTTAAAGCGTTTGCTTTTTTCTCTGTCTATAATTATTTTATTTGCATTCAAAATGAAATTATCTTTAAAGCAATTATAAAATAGTTAATATGAAAATGATTAAATTAATATGTATCACATTGTTAATCCCTTGTTTAGGTATTAGCCAAATGATTAATAAAATAATCACCAAGTCTGAGACAGAAAGGATAGAGCGTGTTTTAGCTTCTGACGAAATGGAAGGTCGAAGAACTTTTAGTCCAAGCATCGATAAAGCTGCTGCATTTATTGCCAAGGAATTTGAGGCCACAGGATTAAAGTCTATCAAAGGAGACAATAATTTCTTACAATCATTTTCTATTAATAGACCAAAATTCATCAGCTTGTCTGCAAGTATTGATGGCGCCACTATCGACACTAAGCAAGTGATTGTAGTTACTATAGAGCCAGAAATCAATATCAATGAAGCTTCTGGCTATGCGGTGGCTAAAATAGCAGCTGGAGAAAATTTAAATCAGGCTGCTGCAAAAATCATTGGTGCAAATCAAAGAACAATTGTACTAGTAGACGAGTCACATGCACAAAATTTTGGAAGATTAGTCCGCTTTAAAAATAATTTAGCTTCTAATCAATCGACGATCGTATTTATTTTAACGAATACAGCACCAGTGAAATATGCGATACAAGCCAGCCATCAAATTGAGTCCATGAAATTAGCCAATGTCGTGGCTATGATTCCTGGAAAAACTTTGCCAAATGAATATGTAATTTTTTCGGGTCATTATGATCATATAGGCATCAATTCAAAAAATATGATTAATGGAGACTCTATTTACAATGGTGCCAACGATGATGCAGCAGGAACCACTGCAATGATCATGTTATCAAAATATTATAAAGCACTTAATAACAATGCAAGAACTATCCTATTCGCAGCTTTTACAGCAGAGGAAGTAGGTGGATACGGCGCTCAATATTTTTCAAAGCAACTGGATCCAGCTAAAGTAGTTGCCATGTTCAATATCGAAATGATTGGTACAGAAAGTAAGTGGGGAAAGAACAGTGCGTATATCACTGGTTTTGATAAGACCAATATGGGCGCTATTCTACAAAAAAACTTAGAAGGATCCAATTTTAAATTTTATCCAGATCCGTATACAGAACAAAATTTATTTTACCGTTCGGATAATGCAACACTTGCTAGATTGGGTGTAGCAGCGCATACCATCTCTACTTCTAAAATGGATTCAGAACCTAATTATCATAAAGCTTCTGATCAAATAGAAACTTTAGATCTAGACAATATGAATGAAATCATTAAAGCAATTGCTTTAAGTGCAGGTTCTATTATTGCAGGAATAGACACGCCAACAAGAGTGGACACTTCGCAACTAAAATAATTTAAACGACTTCTGATTTATGAAAAAGCAATTTATACTTTTTTTACTTTGTATAGGTGTAGCTGCAAGTGCACAAGTCAAAACTTATTTTCCACCTACAGACAATTGGGAAAGAAAAACGCTCAGTAGCTTTGGTATAGATAGTAATATGATTCGTGATGCCATTCAATATGCTGTAACACATGAGACAAAATTCCCAAAAAATTTAATGCTTACACAAGCAATGCAATTTGGGAAAGAACCCTTTTCGGATCCTATTGGGCCAATGGCAAGTCGTGGTCCTGCTGCTGGTATCATTTTGTACAAAGGATATATTATTGCAGAATGGGGTGATCTGCATGCTGTGGAAATGGTGAACAGTGTAACAAAAAGTATGTTGTCTACTGCGGTAGGGTTAGCTGTAGAAAAAGGATTGATTCGTTCCATCGAAGATAAAGTAGCGCCTTATATGCCGCCAATTGAATTGACGCATGAAGCATTAACGATTGAACAAAATCCAATTGCAAAGTCAGCTTTCATCTATCCTTTTGATACTGAACATAACAGAAAAATAAATTGGAATCATTTATTAAGACAAACTAGCGATTGGGAAGGTGTTTTATGGGGCAAACCAGATTGGGCAGATAGGCCTTCCGATAAACCAGAGGAGTGGACTACAAGAAAACGTTTTGAACCAGGCACAGTTTTTAAATACAATGACACAAGGGTCAATGTATTGGCATTAGCAGCCACTACAGTTTGGAGAAAACCTCTACCAGAAGTATTAAGAGAACAAGTAATGCAACCTATTGGTGCAAGTAACACATGGGCATGGACAGGCTATAAAAATGCATGGATTGTATTGGATGGCAAAATGATTCAGTCAGTGAGCGGCGGCGGGCATTTTGGAGGAGGCTTATTTATCAATGCTTATGATATGGCCAGATTTGGATTGCTTACTTTGAGAAAAGGCAACTGGAATGGCAAACAAATTATTTCCGAAGATTGGATCAAAAAATCACAGACACCAACTCCAGCAAATACGGGCTACGGCTTTATGAATTATTTTTTAAACACAGATAAAAAAATGTATCCATCGGCGCCAGCATCTGCTTATGCGCATATCGGTAATGGCACCAATGCCATTTATGTAGATCAAGAAAATGATTTAGTATTAGTTATCAAGTGGATGGATGACAAATCAATCGATGGATTTTTAAAATTAGTATTGACTGCGTTGCCAAAATAAATTTAACATCTGCTTTTAAATCGCAAACTATTTCTAAAAAAGTTTAAATATAGTGGCTCATATGTCATATATGTTAAACAGCATTGTTGTTGCTTTCATATTTACATAACTTTGCTGTCTTCAAAACACCTTATGAACACAAGCATTCAGCAATTAAAAATAGCGATAGAACCAAGTAGAGCGCAATTATTACAACATCCTGTTTACCATCAAATTCAAACTTTAGCAGAATTGCAAAAATTTGCAGAAGTACATGTGTTTGCAGTGTGGGATTTTATGAGTTTGCTTAAATCTTTACAACAAAAGTTAACCTGTGTGCAAACGCCATGGGTACCAGTTGGATCGGCGAATACAAGGTATTTAATCAATGAAATTGTACTTGGAGAAGAATCTGATGTAGATGCTTTTGACAATCGTATCAGTCATTTTGAATTGTACCAACAAGCCATGCAACAAATGGGTGCATCTACCAATGCTATCCAAGGATTGATGCTGTCGCTTCAATCAGGCCTAAGTATTGAAAATGCTATTCAGCAATTGGATTGCGCAGCATCTGTAAAAGACTTTTTGAACTTCACATTTAAAATCGTGAATCATGCTCCTGCACATGTGCAGGCTGCGGTGTTTACTTTTGGAAGAGAGGATTTAATTCCAGATATGTTTACGCGTTTACTAGAAAAATTAGTAGCAGAATCACCAGAGAAAGTGTCCATATTTAAATACTATATTGAGCGTCATATCGAAGTAGATGGTGGACATCACAGCCATCTTGCTTTGGAAATGGTGTCTGAGCTTTGTGGAACCGATGATGTAAAGTGGAAGGAAGCAGAAGAAGCTTCTATAGAAGCTTTACAAATACGCGCTAAGCTTTGGGACGCAGTTATTGCCTAAATTAACTAGTGTAGCTGAATAAGTTAATTTTTAGATTGCTTCAAACTCACCTTTCTCCGTGTTTTTTTTGACTTTGTCTGCTTCAAAATATTTACCATTCATAGCAATATAAACGCCTGTAGGAAGGACTTGTGTAAAAGCGAGTGCGCTACCTAAATTGAATAAACCATCCGAACTACCAAACTTATAAGGAATCATTGCACCTGTGAGTACAATGGTTTTATTGGGGCAATGTTTTTGCAAATAGAGTGCGGTAATAGTCATGGTATCTGTGCCATGCGTGATCACAATTCTTTGGGCATCAGAAGCATTACATGCCGCCGCAATGATTGCTCGATCTTCTTCCACAAAATCTAGACTATCTTTCATCATCAAAGTTGCAATGGATAAATCCAAATTACTTCTACCTAAATCAAGCATCTCATGTAAATGTGTTTCTTTGAAAAAAAGAGTACCATTTAACTCATTATACGCTTTATCAAAAGTGCCACCCGTAACAAAAACTTGTATACGTAAATTCATAGATAATTTATTTTGGGTCCATCCACATTTCCTTTCTGTCTAACCATTTGTTATCAGAGAAGGATTCCTTACTCGCTAAAGTTCTTGTATACTTTGGACTGCGCTCGGTGGAGCTTGGTTGATAAGCAACATAACCCATTAAACTTAAGGCCTTGTTAAAATAGGTTTCACCTGGGTTACCCAAAGCCTTATAAGGTAATACATTGTCCTTTAAAATATGATTTGGAGTAAATCCACTTACTGTACCATAGTCGGATTTCCCAATTGCATTCTCTGTAAGAAAAGTAATTGGCTGCAGTCCATAGTCCCATCGCTTATTTGGATCGGTGATAGTGAATGAGCCTACATTTTTTCCATAAGTATTCTCTCCAATTAAAATTACATCCATAAATGGTAGTAAATTATTAATCACCAATTCACTTGCAGAAGCGGTATTGCCTGCAGTTAACACAAAGACACGACTGAGTGTACCAAGGTTATTGGCTTCGGATTTGAATAAGGTTTCAAAAGCACTAGCTCCAGAATTTTTTTCCAAATAAGCAGTATAAGTTGCATTGTATACTTTTTTATTCATTCTTTTCCCTACTCTTGCTGCTGCATCTTTTACTGTTAAGTTGGTAATCAAATCAGAAGACACCACATACCCTCCACCATTGTATCTAAAGTCTAAAACCAATTCATTGACGCCTGCAGTTTTAAAGCGACCAAAGATGGCTCTTAAGCTATCATCAAAACTTGTTAAAAATTGACTATAAGCAAGGTAGCCCACTTTTTTTCCAGACCATGCAATGATGGTATCGGCTAAAATTGGATTTGTTTGTAATTCAACTTTAGTTACGGTAACGGATTTTCCATTGGAAACAAATGCGCCACCCACAAAATCACCAAGCCCCAGTTTTAAAGTTTGATTGGATAAAATGGTTGTATAATTTGCATTCGTAATAGTTTGTTCATCTACTTTTAAAATAATATCCCCTCTTTTTAATCCAGCTTTTTCGGCAGGGCTTCCTTTCAAAACATAAGCGAGTACAAATGCAAGGCTAGTATTTGTATTGTCTGTATAAAATGCATTGTTTTTAACACCCAACACAGTACTTATACCATTTAATTGATTTTGTAAATTGGTAACACTTTCGTCGATCCATGAAAAACGATCTGTTTTAGGATAGTCATTTAAAAGTGTATAAAAATAATCTGTAGGTTTAGCATCTGTTTTGGTATTCGCTAGGCTTGGCATTTTGTCACTCCATAAATAATAATAAGACATGACTTCGTGAATCCATTTATTAGGAGCCGTATTTGGATTGGTCGATGAAGTTGGTGGCGTAACTGTAGTTGTTTCAGCTTCTTTTTTACAAGCAAAAATTAAAGTTGAAAAGACAAGGATAAATAGTAATTTTTTCATGCGATTAAAATGTTTCAGTATAAATTTAATCAAACTATTGTTAAAAGAAAGAAAATAAATTGAACTTACTTAAATGACAAACATAATTGTCTAATTTTGACGCCTTAGACTAGCTATCAAAAGTCAACAAATTTATACCAGTTCTTAGTAATCGAATAATCAATTTTAAATGAGAAAATCTTCTATCATATTTATTTTAAGCTTACTTTCTTTAAGCATTTTTGCACAAACTAATACTCAAACCAATACCTATTTTGCAGAAGTGGAAAAATGGCACAGCATTAGGATCGCTGAATTAAAGCAATCCAATGGTTGGTTAAATTTAGAAGGACTATTTTGGTTCAAAAAAGGGACTAACAGTTTTGGTTCTGCCACTACAAACGATCTGGTATATAACAATCCTACTTTTCCAAAGCATTTAGGTGATTTTATCTATGAAAATGGTCAAGTATTTTGGAAGGATGTGAGTACACAAAAAATTAGAATTAAAGACAAGACTGGTATGGTTTTAGAAGACTACGAAGGACTTAATTTATTAACCGAAACAGAAGGAACCTATACCAGTCAATGGAAAGATTTTGTTTGGGTAGTCATTCAAAGAGAAGACAAAGTGGGAGTGAGATGTAGAAATTTAAACGCAAAAACTTTATTGGAATTCAAAGGCATTGAAAGATTTCCTGTAGATGCAAAATGGCTTATCAAAGCAAAAGTGATTCCTCAGAACCAACATCCATTAATGATTATGAATGTGCTGGGACAAAATACAGCTCAAAAACATGGGGGTCAATTGGAATTTGACATAGAGGGAAAAACTTATCGTTTGGATGCCATTGATGAAGGAGGCAATAAGTTATTAGTGACTTTTGCAGACGCTACCTCTGGGAAAACGACTTATGGATCGGGCAGATTTTTATACATTGACAAACCAAATGCGGACGGATATACATTTATCGACTTCAACAATGCCTACAATCCTCCTTGTGCTTTTACCGAATTTGCGACTTGCCCGCTTCCCCCACCACAAAACAGGTTGAGCATTGCCATTCCTGCCGGTGAAAAAAAATATGGACAGCATTAGTCGCTCCATTAACTTTGGTGCCTAATGCAACAGTTGACACCATCCAATCCCCCTATGATTGCCGTTATCGGATTAGGATACGTGGGCTTGCCATTGGCTTTGGCATTTTCTAAGTACTATCAAGTGATAGGGTATGATATAGATTGCGAGAGGGTGGATGCGCTTAAAAGAGGTGTGGATACCACATTAGAAAGCGCTGTAGAGGATCTTAAAGCCGCTAATAATTTGGTCCTAACCAATGATCTTGCCTTGATTGCCGCTGCTACGATCTATATTGTTACAGTCCCTACCCCAGTGCATGCAGATAAAAGTCCTGACCTATCCTCCTTATTATTTGCCACATCCCAAATTGCTACTATATTGAAACGTGGCGATATTGTGATTTATGAAAGTACCGTGTATCCGGGATGTACCGAAGAGGATTGCGTTCCTGTACTTGAAAAAAATTCAGGATTAAAATTTAATGTAGATTTTTATTGTGGTTATTCACCGGAAAGAATTAACCCAGGAGATAAGGTCAATACCTTAACAAAGATTAAAAAAATTACTTCAGGTTCTACACCCGAAATTGCAAAGTATATTGATCAACTCTATGCAAGTATTATTACTGCAGGCACTTATGCTGCACCCTCCATTAAAGTAGCAGAAGCGGCTAAGTCTATCGAAAATGCACAGCGAGATATTAATATTTCATTTGTGAATGAGTTGGCATTGATTTTTGATCGGCTAGGAATAGACACGCATGAAGTCTTAGCTGCTGCAAGTACTAAATGGAATTTTTTACCATTTAAACCGGGATTAGTCGGAGGACATTGTATTGGCGTAGATCCTTACTATTTAGCTTTTAAAGCAAAGGCAGTTGGCTATGACCCAAGGGTGATTTTGTCGGGGCGCGATGTCAATGATCAAATGAGTGCTTTTATAACCAATAAAATCATTCAATTATTGGCAGATAGCGGAAAAAACATTCAAGCTACAAAGGTCTTAGTACTAGGTGTGACATTTAAAGAAAATTGCCCTGATTTTAGAAACTCAAAAGTATTTGAAATCATTCATCAGCTTAAAGCAGCAGGGGCGCATGTAGCTGCTTTTGATCCTTATGCCAATGCCATTGAAGTATTTCAAAAACATCAGGTACAATTGATTACAGCATTCGAAAAATATGATGTCATTTTATTAGCAGTGGCTCATGATTTTTTTAAAGCATTGGATTATACTTCTCTTAAAACAAGTACGGACGCTGTGGTGTATGATACTAAAGCATGCTTAGATCGATCCACTGTCACAGCAAGATTGTAAAAAATAAAAAAAATTGTATGATAGAGTCAAAAAGATTCGGTTCTAAAAAAGCATTAGTTGATATCGATGAAACCATTTGTTTTTATTCTGATAAACGAGTGTACGAATTGGCAGAGCCCAATTTCGAAAATATTGCTAAAATCAATCAGCTTTTTGATGAAGGCTGGCATATTACTTATTGGACTGGAAGAGGTGAAAGTTCAAAAAGAGATTTAAGGCCTTTGACTCTGGAGCAGTTGACAAAATGGGGCTGCAAGTTCAATGATTTAATTACTGGATATTGTCCTAATGGAGGTCCAGTAAAACCAAATTTTGATTTGGTGATTGACGATAAAGCAAAAAGGATAGAAGAATTATAAATCCTTTTGTTAATTAGTTTTTATATTCCTATTTAAGAAATCGCTGATTTCGCTATTTTTCTTTTTCTTGCAAATGGCAAATAGAATAACCAAAAATGGGTGATAGCTGCTACTTCAAAACTGATGAGGTAGAAGGGCCAATCTCCAATGATGAATGGGTTATTTGCAGTAGGGCGTGCCCTTAAAAACATATAATTTGTGTCAATGGCATAGTTGAGGATGCCCACAGATAATACTACTAATTGAGAGTACCCAAAAATAACCAACCAAGATTTTGGTCGAGGCACAAATCCGTTGTGTAAAATGATATACAACACGACCAATAATAAACCAGCATGTTCAATAAAGTAGCTATAAAAATTATAGCCCTTAATACCAATGTTGAATTCTGGTGTAAGTAAAGCATGAATGCCGCCTAATAATCCCCAGTAGTATACAAATTCGCCTAATAATTGATTCTTATTAAATAAGTAGATGATACATAAAAAAGTACTAATACTACATAAGTGTGCAGGAATATTTTGTTGAATAGTCCAATAGCCGTTATATAAATTATAAAATTGCTCAATGCTTAAATTGGCTATTAATAAAATAGCAATAAAAAAATCATATTGTTTGAGATTAATATTTTTGAAGTATTTAGGCACCTGAATTAGTAAGAAGATACTTGCGCTAATCCATAAAATACTTTCCCACCATAATGGAGAGAATGTGGCAAGTGTTATCGGTTTTTCAAACTGCATGCTGCAAATTACGCCAATCTGATTAAATTTGATCGACTAGGGTATTAAACTATACTGTTAGATTTTTTTTGAAGGGGTTGAATACCTTAAAAAAATAGACCACTAATATAAAATTGATTTAAATCCGATTGCTTGTGCTTGATCTATTGTTTTTTTATAGATGCAAAAAAATTATTTAAACCAACAAGAGCAAAGGCAAGTATTTATATGTGACCAACAAGCTATTTATGCCATGGGGTGTGGACAATTGGTTCAAGCACATCCTATGTGTAATGGGTATCGCATACTAACCTCCTTAGACGAAATCAACAATTTTAATATCGGCTTATCCCAAGGGCTATTGATCATTGATTGTGCCATGTTTGATTTTGAATCATCCGCTGTAAAAAATAAAATTAATACCCTTAAACAAATATTTCCATTTATTATTTTACTGAATAAGGATACCCCCGATTATATACTCTATCAGTTAATTGAACTCGAAGTAGATGTGATTGTTTCAAGAAACATGTCTAGCCTAGAGTGGAATAAGGCAGTAGAAATGGCATGTCAGCATAAGGTTTATTTTTGTCAAGATACTGCTGAAAGAGTTTTACAACTCACCCAAGTCATGGATAAAATTAATTTAATAGAACGCGTCAATGCGCTGAGTCTATATGATAAATATATTTTAATACGCATTTGCGAAGAAGCTTCTAGCAAACAGATAGCTGCAGAACTAAGGCATAGTAAACGAACCATCGAAGGTCATAGAACTAGGCTCATGCAAACCCCCCATGTAAAAAATGTGGCAGGTCTTGTTAAAATTGCTTTAATCACGAAACTCTATGAACACTATCTTTCCAATCCAGGATGGTATGCAAGTTTTTTATTGGCCAAAACATCTTCTTTATAGTAATGGATGGTTTTAAACTGTCCATTGATAAATCCAAATGCTTGATCCGTAAAATTTTTGCTTTCAGCAAACCTGCTTTGTCCACCAGTAATAATGGTTTTTGCATTCAGCCTTTTTCCAAATTCTACAGCTGCAACAAAACTATTGCCCGTATATCCATAACGCTTGGTGGTATTTGGATAGCGTCTACTTTCAAAAGAAGGAAGTGAGCCCCATTTAGAAGATGCTTGATTGACAGCTAAACTAAATTGATTGTCATCGAAACTAGCACCTGGAGCAACTCTTTGAAAACGATTCATAGCACCCCATTTTATTTCCCATCCACCATACCATTTTTCAAATTGATCTAGAGTGGCTTCTAATAATTTGATTTTAGTTTCAAAAGCAACCTCTTGGTCCATACGATTGTATTTTAAAACAATCTGTGTTCCTGCTTCTTCGGTGTTTGCTGGAGGAATGGTAGCACCCCATTTGCTAGCCCATTCTATTGCGATACTAGTTGCAATAGAATTTGTGTCAGCAACATGATCCCAATTCGCTAAATAGTCAATTGCTTTTTTGGTTCTTGGCGCAAGCGCTGCTGTTTTTGCTTGTTGTATAAAACGAGGTAATAAAATATCAAATGCACTTAATTTTTTATTATATCCTAAAGCAATGAGTTCATCTAAATTTATTTTATCTATTTTAGTCAATAAGGCAACAGCATTAAGTCCTCTTCCGTTTTCGCCATCTGGCGCCATATAAGCAGGATAGTTAGATGCCTTTGGACTTTGATCACCTGCGACTGTGAAAGGGGTTGCATTACAATTTTGTAACCATCCGTTTGATGGATTGATGCTTTGTACAATTTCATTTAAAGGATGCACGCCCTGCCAGTCAGTTGTTTTAGTGCTGCCATCCACAGGCATTGTATAGTCAAAATTTGGATTACGCTTAGGTACAAAATTACCATGCCAATAGGCGATATTACCTGCCGCATCTGCATACACGGTGTTATTGCTATTATTGGCTACTAGTTCCATTGCCTTTGTATAGTTTGCTAAACTTTTTGATTTTGTTCTTGTCCAACATTCCATTAATGCATTCAAGGATCGATTGTTTTCTTGAAGGCTTAACCATTTTCCTTTCTCCATACCCATGATTGGTCCATGGATTGTAAAATAAGTATCAAATGCTTTTGATTTTAGAACACCATTTTCAAGATATTGAATATTGATTTTACGTTGACCAATATTCTTTTTTTCTTTTTCGTAGGTATAAAATAATTGATTATTTATTTTTTCTGTTTGTTCTTCATAGACATCCGCCACATCGGCATAGCCACTTGTATGCATCCAACCACAGTTTTCATTAAAGCCTTGATAAATAAAGAACTGTCCCCAAGTCACCGCACCATAAGCATTCAACCCCTGCTCACTCACCATATGCATTTCTGATCTAAAATAAAAAGGTACATGTGGATTGATATACAACATCGCATTGCCTGAACGACTATGTTTTGGAGCAATTGCAAATCCATTGGATCCTCTTAGGGTCTTGTCTTCCATGTCATAGTTAGTCTGCTCAAAAATTGATTTTTGAACTGGCAGCGTCGTATTGACACTAACTGCATTTTGATTAGAATACAATTGTTGACCATAAAAAGCTTCAACATGTTTTTCGGTGATACCAGCTGATTTTGTCGGGGAGACGCTTCCGTCAGTCCACATCAAATGGTACCAGGGCTTAAACTTTTTGAGTACCACTGGTTTTACCTCAGGGTGTTTTGATAAGTAGTAGTTGATACCATCGGCATGCGCAATTAATAATGCCTTAAACCAAATTGGACTTCTTTCAAAGTCTTTCACGGCCTCTGCACTATCTTGGATGAGTTGCATCATTAAATCTTCATAAATAACTTTTGGACCTTCCATTTCGGCACGTCGTCCAAGCATTTCTAAAAAATTCTTTTCTATTTGCGGGAAATTCTCTTCGCATTGTGCATACATCAATCCAAACACCGCATCGGCATCCGTTTTCCCATAAATATGCGGTATATCCCACTCGTCACGAATGATGGTAGTTTGTTTGGCGTGTTGATTCCATCTAGCGAGTTCTGCACTCGTTGGTTTTTGAGCAAACAATATAATTCCACTCAATACCAAGCAACTTAATAAAGTAATTTTTTTCATACAATGAATTTTAAATGCCGACCAATTTATAATCTTTCATACTCCCACCACATTTAAACCAATCCCCAAGTTTTGATTCTTTCTAAATTAATCCTTGCGCATTCAAGTGGTGCAATACCTTGATAAGATTCTTGTTCAATAATAAAATGTTTTGTGCCTCCTATTGATTTTGCTAATAAGCTTACTGCTTTAGGATCCACTAGGCCATTGCCAAGAATGGTGCTATCATGCTGGTCATTCATTTCACCTATTGGCACTTTAATTTCATCTTTTACATGTACTGAAACAAAGCGTCCTGGATATTTTTTGATCCAATCCATCCCTCTAGCACCAATGCCAAACATATTGCCAAAATCCAATTGGTGTATCACCAGTTCTGGATCGGTTTCTTTTAAGATGATATCATAAATCAATTGACCATTCACTTTTTCTATAAATTCAAAATTATGGTTATGGTATCCAAAGCGCATGCCCGATTCTAAACACAATTCTCCAGATAAATTGAATAACTCTAACTGATGCATTAATGCGTCATAAGAAGTCCTCACTTTTTCATCGATCCAAGGACTAATCACATAGTCTTGCCCAAGTGTCACCGCATCTTCGATGGTGTATTTCCAAGCATCTGTAAATGCCTTTTTGCTAGCGTCCCAATGTTTTGGATTCAATGAAGTATGACCACTTGGCATTTGCATGCCTAAGTCGGACATTATTTTTTTAAATTCAATTGGACTATAGCCATACAATTTTCTGTTGACATAATTGGCGTGCTCGATATATTGATAGCCCATTTTAGACAATGCCTTTAAAGTACCTAATGGGTCTTTAAACATATTATCACGCACCGCATACAATTGAATACCAATCTTGATGGAGCTATCTGCAATGGTACTTTTTGACCACAACGCTTTTGGCGCTATGCCCATCCCTAAGATGGCCATCCCCGTATTTTGGATAAATTTTCTTCTTGAATTTTGCATCAATTATTTTTTGAAAGTTACATCAATCCAATAGTACTCGAAAAAAAATGAAACAACTGAAGATCGCCGTTCATCAAATATTTGAATAATTTTAACTAAAAACTTAGGTAGAAATTAATAATCCTGACTTAAGAATTCTTATCTTTACTGCATGAATAAATACAAATTGGGGCAATTATTTTTTATAAATTGCTTATTATTAATGAGTTATGTTGGATTTGCGCAAAATTTCACCATTCAAGGAACTTTAAAGGATAGTATTGCTAATAGAGCCCTTAATTCCGCCACAGTATCTTTGGTCTATGCCAATGACTCTTCTTTGGTTAGTTTTTCAAGATCAAATGAGGCTGGGGTCTTTAATTTCAAAAATGTGGCACCTGCAAACTATTTGATTTCTATTTCTTATGTTGGTTATGTCCCAAAATGGGTACCTGTAATCACTGGAACAGAAAAAACAGTGGAGATGGGTGTGATTTATATGAACGATGTGAATACAATGTCTACAGTGACAGTGAATGCCCGCAGACCGCCAGTGGTGATTAATGGTGATTCAGTGGAATTTAATTCAGAAAATTTTAAGACTGCTCCCAATGCGGTGGTGGAAGATTTATTAAAAAAGATGCCAGGAATGGAAGTAGATAAATCTGGGGGTATTACTGTGAATGGGAAAAAAGTGACCAAGGTTTTTGTGAATGGAAAAGAATTTTTTACAGGCGATCCGATGATGGCTACTAAAAATTTACCTGCTGACGCTGTTGATAAAATTCAGGTATACGATCGTAAGTCTGACCAAGCCATGTTCACAGGTATTGATGATGGTTCAGAGGAAACAGCAATTAATTTAAAATTAAAAAAAGACCGTAACAAATCTACTTTTGGTAAATTAAGTGGTGGTGCTGGTACACCAAGTGTATTTGATGCACAAGGCAATGTGAATGTGATTAATAACGAAGAACAATTTTCTACCATTGGCGGTGCGAATAATACCAACAGACAAAATTTTTCGGGCCGAAACATTGTTAATTTTTCGGGAGGTGGTGGAGGTAGACCAGGCGCTGGTGCAGGTGTAACTGTTAATTTTAGCGGTGGTGGTTCTGGCGAAACAGACGCCAATGCACAAGGGATTGCAGAGACCTATTCTATAGGAGGGAATTATTCAAATTTATTCAATAATAAAAAAACCGAATTCAATGCCAATCTTTCTATTAGTGATGTAGAAAGAAATAATATTAGTAGCTCTTTTACACAAAACCTTACACCAGGCAATGCATTCAATAGAATTTCTAATTCCAATTCAATAGCAGGAAACAAACAACAAAATTTTGGAAGCACGATTGATCATAAAGTAACCGATAATTTTTCATTTAGGTTTACACCAAGCTTAGGTTTGCAACAAACCACTAATTATAGCGAAGACTCTACTCAAACCTATTTAACCAATGGGAACTTACTAAATAGCAATACTACAATTGCATCCAGCGCTTCTGATGCAGTCAACGCAGCAAGTACTTTATTATTAAGAAAAAAGTTTGCTAAAAAAGGACGTACTATCTCCTCTACAATTACACAAAGTTTTAATCGCTCTACTTCAACAGGGAATCAGTTCAC
>Ga0315908_10001249_pt1 | contig 19289 bp, 13 predicted proteins | sample LakEriMetagenome_12_FD_203520 | JGI IMG/M metagenome (GOLD analysis project Ga0315908, IMG submission 203520) | Freshwater fungal communities from buoy surface, Lake Erie, Ohio, United States - Buoy 4 MA124 | ecosystem: Environmental > Aquatic > Freshwater > Lake > Lake biofilm | place: USA... | reverse complement strand
GACATTATCCGGTATTACCTGCAGTTTCCCGCAGCTATCCCAGACCTCGGGGTAGGTACCTACACATTACTGTCCCTTTCGCCGCTGTCCCCGTATTGCTACGGTTCTCGCTCGACTTGCATGCCTAATCCACGCCGCCAACGTTCACTCTGAGCCAGAATCAAACCCTTCAATTGATTGGTTCGTCATGCCGCGAAGGCCGAAGCCACGCGGCGGTGATTCGCCGGAATCTCGTGAAGAGACTCGATCTGTCTGATGAATAAATGGTTCGTGATCGATCGGTCGGTTGCCCGACTTTTCGGTCACTTGCCGGTCACGATCGCGTGCCGGCCGAAACCAAAAGAGATCAACTGCCGAATTGTCAAAGATCTGTTCGCTGCGTCGCACCCGAGGGTTTGCCGTAGCGAGCCCCCAAGCATAGCAGCATCGCGGGCGCCGTCAACAGCCCTGCAAGCAGGGCGAAAATTTTCGGCGGACACCGTTTATCGGCGACCGGAGCCGGCGGATTTGAGTCATACGCGGCGGTCTGCCAGCCGGTTCGCGACCGCCGGCAAAAATCACGAAAAAGCTTATTTTTCGGCGTCGAGAACGACAGGGATGTCGAGGCGGTGGCCTTCCCGCTGGACGGTGATCAGCACCTGATCGCCCGGATTTTTTGACTCCACGGCCGACAAAAAATCGTCCGCAGTCCGCACGCCTTGCCCACCCACGGCGACGATCAAATCCGCTCCGGCCCGATCCACCCGTTCAAACTCCATCATGAAGGGCCCCTGCCGCCGCCGCTCCCGCACGATCTTGAAGCCCCGCAGCCCGGCCCGCTCGGCCGGACCACCCGCTGTGAGGGTGGCCACGACGAGGCCGGCGTCGGACTGATACACCCGAGAAATCCCGGCGTCGGGGCGAATCACGCGGCCGCGCTGAATGAGCTGCGGCACGATCCGGGCCAGCGTTCCCACGGGAATCGCGAACCCCACGCCGGCGCTCTGGCCGGTGCGGCTGGCGATGGCCGTGTTCATGCCGATCAGCCGGGCGTTGCTGTCGAGCAGTGGCCCGCCCGAGTTGCCCGGGTTGATGGCGGCGTCGGTCTGGATGATCGACTTGATCGTGCGTCCGGTCCGCGTCGGCAGCGAGCGATTGAGGCTCGAAATGATGCCGGTGGTGAGCGTGCGCTCGAGGCCGAACGGATTGCCGATCGCGAACACCCGCTGTCCGACCCGCAGGTCGTTCGACGTGCCGAAGGCCACGGGCTGGAGCAGGTCGGCAGGAGCGTCCACCTTGATCACCGCCACGTCGGTCGCCGGGTCGAAGCCGACCACCGTGGCCGGGTGCGAGGAGCCGTCATAGAGCAGCACCTGGATCTCCTTGGCACCCTCGACCACATGGAAGTTGGTCAGCAGATGCCCCTGCTTGTCGAGCACGATCCCCGACCCGGCCCCCTCCGACGGCATCTCGATGAGCAGCAGGCCCGTGGCCACGGTCGCCTTGGTGTTGATGTTCACCACGCTCCGATTCACCGCCTCGTAGACGGTGATGTTGGTCTGTTCCTCGGGAGTGAAATGGCGTTCGGTCGCCGGAACCGCCCGCGGGGCTGCGGCGGGCTGGGCATGGCATGCCACGGCGCCGAGGCCGGCGAGGCTGACGAAGAGGGCAGCGTGCAGGAATCGCGCCGGGGCGTGCATACGGTCGAAATGAGGGGGTTTTGTGAGAACTGTGTCGGCCGAGAGGAGTATCGCGACCTGCGCCCGCTGGCCCAAGAGCGAAAGCGTCGCGATCCTGGGCAGGCTGAATCGCCGGCTCAAAGTGCGGATTTCACGCGGAATCGACGTTGGCAGCCCGGGACGCAGAAAATATGCTGGACCTTTGGCCGGTTGATTTGCCCCCCGCCCCCGGAGCGCCCCTCATGTCCACCCGTGCCTTGCCGCTGCTCTCGGCCTCCCTCGCGGCACTCGCGACCCTCGCACCGGCCGCCCTGACGGGGAGCGGTTCATGGGCCGCAGCCCCCACCGCGACGGTGACCTTTACCGACGCGACGCAACCGGCCCAAGGCACGCCCGTGACGGCCATCGGCATCAAGGCAGCGGCGGGCGACGCTGCAGGACCGGCCCAGGTGCTCGTGCTCATCGACACTTCGGCGAGCCAAACTGGCGAGTTCCGCCGCCGCGCGCTCGACGCCGTCGCCGGCCTACTCGAATCCGCCCGCCCAGACGACAGGTTCGCGATCGCGGCGGTGGACGTAAACTGCACGCCGCTGGCGAAGGAGTTTCAGCCGGCACGCAGTCCCGGGGTGACGCAGGCGACGCGGGCCCTCGACGCCCGCACGCCGCTCGGCGCGACCGATCTCGTCGGGGCGCTCACCACCGCGGCCGACTTCTTCACCGCTGGCCCGGCAGACCAGCCACGGGCCATCGTCTACGTGGGAGACGGGCCGGGCCTCACGGGCATCGACCCCGCCGAGTTCAGCCAGGCGATCGACGCCCTGCGGTCGAAGCGGGTCGCGGTGTCGAGCCTCGGCATCGGACCGCAGATCAACTGGCCCTGCCTGGCCGCCGTGGCCAATGCGACCGGCGGGATGCTGATTGTTCCTGAAGAGAAGGACGCGGCCAAGGAAGCCGGTGCGAAAATTGGCGCCGCGGCCGTGCACCATGTCGCCTGGCCGGACGAGGTGGCACTGGCGAGCGACGTTCCCGACGCCGCGCTGCGGCTCCTGCCCAGCCGCCTGCCGCCGCTGCGCGCCGATCGCGACGCGGTGGTGCTCGTCGAGGGGCCACTCACCAAGGCCCGGCTGGAGATGCGGCTGACACGGGGCGGCGACCAGGGAACCGTGACGCTCGACTTGCCAGCCGCCAAGCCTTTGGATCAAAACGCCTACCTCGCCGAGCTCGCCCGCAACGCCCGCGATACCGACGGCATTTTCCTCCCGCTGCTCGGCCGCGAGGGCCTCGCCCTGGCGCGGTCGGTGGTGCGCGGCGAGGCGGCCCAGCTCGCGGCCCTTTCGCGGCAGGCCGAGGCATCCGGCGCGCACGACTCGGCGCTGCGTTTGGCGGAGGCCTCCCTGCGCCGCGACCCCGACAACGCCGACGCCGCCGTGATTCGCGAGGTGGTGCAGCGCCGGGCCGGCGCCGTGCCGCCGCCGCCGCAGCCGGGTGTGGGCGTGATCACGCCGCCTCAGCCGTTGCCCGCGAGCGAAGACGGCGAACTCGCCGAACTCAACGCGATGCGGAAGGTCCGCGGACAGCAGCTCGAGCAGGAGACGGCCGTGCGGCTGCGGAACGCCCGCCAGCTCCTGGCGACCGATCCCGATCTTGCCCGCCAGCAGTTGAAGGACGCCCAAGAGCTCATCCGCACCGACGACGCCCTGGATCCCGAAACCCGCGACCGGCTGCTGCGGCAGTTGGAAATGCGGATTCGCGAGTCGATCGTCCGGTCGCGGGAGAAGACCGACCGCGACCTGGCGGCTGAGCGGCGGGCGGCGATCGGCCGCGCCCGGGCCGATCTGGTCGCCGACCTCGATCGCCGCGAGGCCAAGATCAAGGCCCTGACCGATCGCTACAACGCCCTGGTCCAGGAGGGCATCCGCGTCGGCTATCAGCGGCCCACCAGCGCCTTCGGCGAGGCGGAGCGCGAGGTCGGCCTCGAGATCGCCGAGGCAGCGCCGCCGCTGTACGCGAACTATCCGGTGCCGATGACGGCCCGCGTCGTCGGCGAAACCGCGCCCCTCGTGGCCCGGATGCTCGACTACCACGCCGAAAACACCCGCGTCCGCCGCGACCAACAACGCGGGTTCATGGATGTGTTGCATCTCGTCGACGTGGCCGGGATCCCCTTCCCCGACGAGCCGCCGATCATCTATCCGAGCGCCGCGCGGTGGAAGCAGATCACGGAGGACCGGAAACGTTACAAGTCGGTCGACTTGGCGAAACCCGGCAGCGCCGAGCAAAAGATCTACGACGCACTCGACGGCACGGTGCAGAACCTGAACTTCACCGAGACCCCACTGCGGGACGTGATCGCCCAGCTCAAAGACTCGCAGGGGATTCCCATCCAGCTCGACATGAAGGCCCTGGAAGACGCAGGCATCGATCTCGACACGCCCGTCACCAAGGACCTCTCCGGCATCTCGCTGCGCTCGTCGCTGCGGCTGCTGCTCGGCGACATCGACCTCACCTACCTCATCAAGGACGAGGTGCTCCTGATCACGACCAAGGAGAAGGCCGGCGAGAACCTCGTCATCAAGGTCTACCCGGTGGCCGACCTCGTGCTTCCCGTGAATCCCCAGGGCGGCATCAATCCCTTCCAGATGGGCGGTGGCCTGGGCGGAGCCAGCGGCATGGGCGGGGGCATGGGCGGCATGGGTATGGGCGGCATGGGTGGCGGCATGATGGGTGGTGGCATGGGCATGGGCGGCATGGGCGGGGGTGGGTTCTGCTGGGTCGCCCGCGAGGTGTATGGCGTTCACGACCCGCGCTGGATCGTGTTCCGCACCTGGCTCACCACCGAAGGTCCACTGTGGCTGCGGGATTTGTATGCCGCTCACGGCCCGGCCTTCGCCGACTGGATCCACGACAGGCCGCTCGCCAAGGCGGCCGTGCGGGCCGCAATGGACCTCGTGGTCGAGCCGCGGCTTGCGGCTCCGGCCGGCGGCCACTTCCAGGTGTCGGATGCTCGGGAGCGGATCGCCCGCAAGGAGAAGCCTGACTCCGTGCCGTCGGCCGACCCCGCGGCCGCGGCGCCGACGCCCCCCACGGCCCCGCGTCAGGGACTGCCCGCCACCGTCCTCGATGCCGCCGACCTGCGGCAGGCGCTCGGCGACTATCTCGGCATCACCACCACAGGCGACGCCGGCCGCGAGCGGCAACGGCGGTTCGCGCAGTTGCGGGCGTCGGCCGCGGCCCTTGGGGAGGCCGGCGATTTCGCGCGTGCTGCCGACCTGATCGCCGCGACCATCGCCTGCGGGCACGTGGAGCCGTGGATGTATGAATCACTCGCGATCGCCATGGAAGCGGCCGGCCGGCCGCGCGAGGACGTCGAGCGGGTGCTGCTCTCCAGCGCCGATCTCGCCGTGAGTGCGACCGATTTGCTGGGTCTGGCCAACTATCTGGCCCGATTCGGCTCGGATAAGCAGGCGATCCGCATCTGCCGCCAGATCACGCGGCTCGATCCGACGAGCCGCGAGGCCTTCGCCCTGGCGATGACGCTCGCCGCCCGCAACGACGATGCCACCACCCTCGCCTGGGCCTGCCCCGGCGTGCTCGCCCATGACTGGCCAGCGGGGCAGCAGGAGATCGCGCTCCGGGCCGCACGGCTCGCGAAGGCCACGATCGCCGCCCTCGAGAAGGCCGGCAAGGCGGAACAAGCGGCGGCCTTCAAGGCCGCGGCCGACCAGGCCCTCGTCCGCGACGTGGTCGTGGAACTCTCCTGGACCGGCGACGCCGACGTCGATGTGCTCGTGGAGGAGCCGTCGGGGTCGGTCTGCTCGGCGGCCGCGCCGCGATCGACCGCCGGGGGCGTGCTGCTGGGCGACGAGGCGGAGCAGGTCGGCGACACTTCGGCCACGCACCGCGAGCGCTACGTCGCGGCGCAGGCGTTTCCGGGCACCTACCGCGTGCTCGCACGGCGGGCCTGGGGCAAGGTCGCGGCCGACACGGTGACCGCGAAGGTCACGCTTCGCAAAGGCACGAAAGACGAGGAATCGATCACCCGCTCGCTGCGGCTGGGGGGCGATCAGCACGCATTCGCCTTCGCGATTCCCCACGGCCGCCGGCGCGAGCCGCTGCTCGATGCCCAGATCGCCCAGGACGTGGCCGCGCAGCAGGAAATCGGCAAGACGATCCTTGCCCAGCAGCTCCAGGCCCTGGCCGATCCGGCCGTTGCGGCCTCGATGTCCGCGAGCCGCGGCGGACCGCCCGGCGGGCCCAACGGCGGCTTCCCGCCGTTCTTCGGTCGCAACGGCGCAGTGGGCTATCAGCCGCAGATCTCGCAGCTCCCCGAAGGCGTCAATATGTTCGCTCGCGCCGTCGTGTCCGCCGACCGCCGGTATGTCCGCGTCACCACCACACCCCTGTTTTCGACCGTGGGCCAAGTGTCGCAGTTCGGCGCTGGGGCTGGACCTGCGGCTGGTGCTGGGCCTGCAGCTGGGGCTGGCCCTGCAGTTGCGGCTGGCCCTGCAGCGGCTGCTGGACCAGCGGCAGGGGTCGGCGCTGCGGCCGGCGCTGCGGCCGGGGTTGGCGCTGCGGCCGGCGCAGGTGGTGCCGCGGGCGCAGGTTTCGCTGTTGGCCCTGGTATCGGGGCTGGCGCTGCCGCAGGGGCCGGTGGCGCCGGGGCCGCTGCTGGCGCCGGAGCCGCTGCCGGCGTTGGTGTCGCGGTAGGCGTGGGCGGGGGCGGGGGCGGGGGTGTGTTCTGCTGGGTCGCCCGCGAGGTGTATGGCGTTCACGACCCACGCTGGCTCGTGTTCCGCAGCTGGCTCGTGACCTCCGCGCCGCGATCGCTCCGCGAAGCCTACATCGCCCATGGCCCGGCCTTTGCCGCGTGGCTCCATGACAAGCCCGTTGCCAAGGCAGGCGTCCGGTTCCTCATGAATCGGGCGATCGAAGCGCACGTGTCCGCGATCAGGTCCGCCTCCCCGGCGACGACACCATGCCGCGGTTCGGAGTGATCCTGGCGGCTGCCGGGCAAAGCAGCCGCTTCCAGGATGCCAACTACAAGAAGCCGTTCGCGCCGCTCGCGGGCCGGGCCGTGTGGCTGCACTCGGCCGAGAAGTTCCTCGACCGCGAGGACGTGAAGCAGGTGGTGATCGTGGTCGCCCCCGAGGACCGCGTGGCCTTCACGGAGAAGTTCGGCGCGAACCTCGCCTTCATGGGCGTGACGCTCGCCGCGGGGGGCGCGCATCGCGCGGAGTCGGTCCGCAACGGCCTGGAAAAACTCGCCCCCGAGATCGACATGGTGGCGATCCATGACGCCGCCCGCCCGTGCCTCGCCCAGGCATGGATCGACCGCGTGTTCGCCGCCGGAGAGAAGACCGGCGCCGCCATCCTCGCCACGCCCGTGGTGGCCACGCTCAAGCGGGTCGGCCCCGACCACACGATCACGGCCACGGTCGATCGCACCGGCCTTTGGGAGGCGCAGACGCCGCAGGTCTTCCGCCGCGACCTGCTCGAGAAGGCCTTCGCCGCTGCCCATGGGGGCCAGCCCACCGACGAGGCGAGCCTGATCGAGGCCCTCGGCCACCCGGTCACCGTCGTGCCCGGTTCGCCGATCAACCTCAAGATCACCTCCCGCGAGGATCTCAAACTCGCGGAGCACGCCCTCAAGGCCCTTCCGGCCCCGAAACTCTCCGGCCCCGCCCACCCGTTCGCGGGCGACGACCTCTGGCGCTGACCATGCCCGACCTGCTCACCGACTTCGAGGCCCGCGGCCTCGTCAACCAGTCCACCGACGCGGCGGCCCTCCGCGGCTGGCTCGCCACGCCCGGCCGCCGCGTCTACGCGGGCTTCGACCCCACGGCCGACAGCCTGCACGTGGGCCACCTGGTGGCATTGGTGCTGCTCCGGCGGGTGGCGGCCGCGGGCCACGAGCCGGTGGCCCTGGTCGGCGGCGCCACCGGCATGATCGGCGACCCCAGCGGCCGCAGCGAGGAGCGGAACCTGCTTTCCCCGGACGAACTTGCAGCCAACATCGCCGGCGTGGAGCGGCAGATCCGCGGCGTGCTCGCCTCGACGGGACAGACGGTGCACGTCGTCAACAACGCCGACTGGATGCGCGGCGTGGGCTACCTGGAGTTCCTCCGCGACGTCGGCAAGCACGTGCCGCTCGGGCAGATGCTCGGCAAGGACTCCGTGAAGAGCCGCCTGGAGCGAGAAGGGGGCATCTCCTACACCGAGTTCAGTTACATGCTGCTCCAGGCCTGGGACTTCGTCCACCTCTCCGACGCCCTCGACTGCCGCGTGCAGATCGGCGGCAGCGACCAGTGGGGCAACATCACCGCCGGCATCGAGCTCGGCCGCCGCCTGCGCTCCCGGGAACTCCACGGCATCACCTGCCCGCTGCTCACGAAGGCCGACGGCACGAAGATGGGCAAGACCGCCGCCGGCGCCGTCTGGCTCGACCCGCGGCGGACGAGCCCCTATCGCTTCTACCAGTATTGGATCAACCTCGACGACGACGACGCCGGCCGCTGCCTGCTGCGGCTCACGGAACTGCCGCTCGACGAGATCCGGGCGCTCGACGAGCGCCGGGCCGCGAGCCCGGCCGCCCGCGACACGCAGAAGCGGATCGCCGAGGAGCTGACCCGCCTCGTGCACGGCGACGCTGGCCTGGCCGCGGCCCGCCAGGCCACCGCGATCTTCTTCGGCGCCGAGATCTCCGCCCTCGACGACGCGGCCCTCGCCGAGATCTTCGCCGACGTGCCCAGCCACGAGTTCGCCCGCGCGACCCTCGACGGCGACGGCCTGCCGCTCGTCGAGGCCCTCAAGGCCACTGGCCTCGCCGCCAGCACGAGCGCCGCCCGGCGGACGATCGAGCAGGGGGGCGCCTCCGTGAACAATCGCCGCGTCGGCGACGTGGCCTACCGCCTCACCCCGCGCGATCTGGCCGGCGCCGCCACGCTCGTGCTCCGCTCGGGGAAGAAGTCCTACGCCCTGGCCCGCTTCGCCTGACCGCCCCTCTCCGCCTCGAGTGGTCCTGGCCCCCCAGTGGCGCAAGCCTCCAGGCTTGCGAATACGTTTCCGCGCACCACATCCCGCATTCGCACACCTGGAGGGGTGCGCCACGTGGGCACTCCAGTCGACCTGGCCCCCCAGTGGCGCAAGCCTCCAGGCTTGCGAATACGTTTCCGCGCACCACATCCCGCATTCGCACACCTGGAGGTGTGCGCCACGTAGGCATTGACCCGCGGCGGGCATCCTGCGACCGTTCGCGCGGAGGCTCCACCATGCGACGCCGATTGTTCCTCCTGCTGGCGACAACCGCACCGACCGTCCTCTACGCCGCCGAACCGGCCGCCACGGCCCGCGGCGCGATCGCGTCGCTCGAGGAGCGGCTCAAGGCCGGACTCAAAGTCCAGGCGCCCGCCGACGTCGCCTTCTGCGACCGCGTCATCGACGCCGTGCGGGCCGGGAAGCTTCCCGGCCAGGTCGTGGACTCGACCTACCTGTGGGCCGTCCGCCGCGGCAAGAAGTATCCCTTCCCGGCCTTCCGGGTCGCGATCCTGGCCAAGGCCGAGCGGCTCGGCATCAGGTTGTAGCGCACGAATCCGCGGCATCCGCCGCGCATTTCCGCCGGGGGCTTTTTGGGAGCGCACGCACCAAGAAGCCCCGGGTGGAAACCCGGGGACTCCGGGCACGAACGCCACCCCGCCGTCCATGCCCCATGACGGCACATGATTCCCCGCTTCGAACCCGCAACGCATGGCACCCGGGAACGCATGCCACCCGGTGTCCCCCGGCTCCCGCCGGGGGCTTTTTGTGACATGGTCACGCATGCCCCAAAACGGTGCGGCAGTGGATAACCCAAGAAGCCCCGGGTGGAAACCCGGGGACTCCGGCCACGAACGCCACCCCGCCATCCATGCCGAGCGGCTCGCCGTCAGCCTGTGAGCAGCCCCGCGATCCGCGGGTCCGCGAGCGAGTCGGCGATCAGCCGTGCCCCGGTGAAGTCGTGCCGCCGGCTGTGGCCGCCGGGCACGGCCACCACGACCGCCCCCGCGGCCACCGCCGCACGGCAGCCGTTGTGCGAATCCTCGAAGACGATCATCGCCGCCGGGTCGACCCCCAGCCGGGCGGCCGCCGCCAGGTAGATCTCGGGATCGGGCTTGCCGTTGACGACGTCGGCGCTGGTGAGCACGAAGGCGAAGCGGTCGAGCAGACCCACGCGGCCGAGCACGTCGTGGGCGAAGGCAGGGCCGCTGCTGGTGGCCACGGCCCGCGGCAGGCCGCGGCCGGCGAGCGCGTCGACCAGGTCCATCGCGCCAGGCATCGGCTCGAGCCGTTCGTCGAGCAGCCCGGCGAAGATGGCTCCGGTCTCGGCGGCCAGGGTCTCGACGGTGTCGGGGAGACCATGCCACTCGATCATGATCGCCAGCGACACGGCCGGCGGCCGGCCCATCATCGCGTCGAGGAGGTCGGTCCCGAAGGTCTTGCCGCGGCGACGCAGCAGTTCGCTGCCGACGTGCTGGTAGAGTTCCTCGGTGTTGACGAGCAGACCGTCGAGGTCGAAGACGGCGGCCTGGATCGGGGCGAAGACGGTCATCGGGATTCCGGCGGGGGTGCAAGGCGGTAGACGGCGTAGCCGTGGTTGGCGTGCAGCCGTTCGAAGGGGAGGGTGTCGAGACCGGTGACGCCGAGCGGCACGATGGCATGGTCGGCGCCGTACCGATCGGCCACGTCCCGCATCCGGGAGGCACCGAGGGCGGCGGTCGAGCGTTCCATGGTGACGAGCGTGCCATCCGCGGAAAAGCAGTCGAGGATGCGCCGCCGCCACTCGAGCAGCGAGACCGCGTCCTGCGGACTGTTCTTCCAGGCGACCACCTCGGGCAGGCCGGTTCGCCAGGTAAAGCTGGCCGCGCTGCGGGGCGTGAGGAACCGCGACCCCGGCGGCACGTGCGCCTTTACCCACTCGCAGACGTCGGCCCAGGCGACCGCGTCCACCATCGAGTCGGCCCGCGACCGGAGGCCGGTGCGGCCAGGCAGGGGCCAGTGGCGCGACTGGAGCCCGAGATCGAGCAGCAACGCGGCGACCACCAGGCCCCGAACGACGGCCGGCCGGCCGGGCAGGATCCGCGCACACACGCCATCTTCCGTCAGGACCGCCGCCGCACTGGCGGCTAACGTGAACGGCACGATCACATCGGCCAGCCGAAACCAGTAGTACCGCAGCAGCCCGAGGGCGATGTCGGGCGCCAGCGGCTCCGCCAGCGCGATCAGCAAGCCCACGAGCGAGATCGCCAACGCGGCCTCGCGGAAGGCGGCCACGCGGGTTCGCGCCGGCGACACGGGCACGACGCGGTGCATGATCGTGCCGACGAGGATCGCCAGCAGGTGCCGGGCGACCATGGCTTCGGGAAACCTCCAGGGCAGAAGGTGGTGATACAGCCGCTCGACCACGTACACGCGATTCGCCAGCGCCCGTCCGGCCGCATCCACTCCCGCCGACAGCGACAGCGCCGGCAGCACGCCCCAGGCGGCGAGTGCCAGCCCCGCCACAATCAGCCCGCCGCCCAGCGCAGCGGCAGGCGGGCGGGTCGGCGCGAGGATCGGGAGCGTGTCGGCGACGGTGCTCATGTCGCCCGCGCGCCGGACTGTTCCGCGGCCCGCGGCCCGCGGCTCGCGCCGGCTCCGCCACCATGCGAGCCCGCAGGCGACGAGGCCCCAGCCTCCCACGATCGGGTGCAGCGCCGTGGCCCCACCGAGCAGGAACACCGCGGCCGGAAACCGTCCGCGCCCGATTTCGCCGATGCCCGCCAGCACCCCGGCCCACGCGAACACCTTCGCCTCGCAGCCGCCGATCACCCACTCCCCCGCGGCGGTCGTATGCCGCAAAGCCACCGCGAAGACCGCGGCTGCGAGCAGCCGGCCGCAGGCCGTCGGCAGCAGTGGCACGACGGCGCGGTGGAAGCCGACGGCCAGTGACAGCCAGCCGAGCCACCGGCCCACCCAGGCCCCCGATTCGAGCCCGCACGCGGCCACGATCGGCCCCATCACTGCGTAGAAGACGGAGTGGGCGTCGGGCGTCTCCAGGAACCAATCGCCGCGGCCGTACGACGGGTCGACGTGGTGCAAGGCCTTCGTGAGGTAGACCGTCTCGTTGACGTCGGGCAGGGGCCACGCACCGGACGCGGCGAACAGGAGGAGGATGGCGGCCACCTCGATCGCCGCCGGCAGCCGTCCCTTGCTTTCGCTCGCCATCCGCTGCACCTATAACTGCCTGACCCGCAAACCAAAGAGTACCGCACGCCGATGAACAGTTCCGCCCCTGCCCCGTACGGCCCCCAGACCGCAGCCCGGGGCGCGGCTCTTCGTCGCGCCGTCACCGAGGAGACGCTCGGGATCGTGGGCGCGCCCTTCGCACTCGCGGGCAAGCTCGTCGAGCGGGCGGGCTTCGACGCCATCTACCTCTCCGGCGCGGCTTTCTCCGCCGGGGGGCTCGGGGTGCCCGACATCGGCCTGTTCACCCGCGACCAGCTCGTCGAGCAGACGCGGATCCTGGCCCGGTCTGTCTCCATTCCCCTCGTCGTGGACGCCGACACCGGCTTCGGCGGCCCCCGCGACGTGGAAGAAACGATCCGCATGCTGGAGGAGGCGGGCGCGGCCGCGATCCAGATCGAGGATCAGGTCGGCCCGGCGGCCGGCGGCAAGCGGTGCGGGCATCTGGCGGGCAAGGAGATCATCGCGACCGAGGCGATGAGCGAGCGGATCGCGGCCGCCGTCGCGGGCCGCCGCGACCAGGGCACGGTGATCATCGGCCGCACCGATGCCCGCAGCGTGCACGGCTTCGACGACTGCCTGGGCCGGCTGCACGCCTACCGCGCGGCCGGCGCCGACTGGCTCTTCCCCGAGGCCCTCGCTTCACGCGACGAGTTCGCCCGCGTCGGCTCCGAGTTTGCCACCGACGCCACTCCGCTGCTGGCCAACATGACCGAGTTCGGCGTCAGCCCGCTGGTCTCGATCCCCGACCTCGCCGCCTGCGGCTTCGCCGCGGTGCTCTACCCGGTCACACTCCTCCGGCTGGCGATGAAGGCCATGGAGGCGGGACTCGCCGTGATCGGGGCGGAGGGCACGCAGGAGAGTCTGCTCGACCTGATGCAGTCGCGCGAGGAACTGTACGATCTGCTCGACTACGACCCCCGGCATCCGGAGCGGCACGCCGCCGGCCCAGCCGCCGCCCTGGAGAACCGCCCATGACAGCCGCCCCCGCACCGGCGCCGGCCGACGTCGCCAAGGGCCTCGCCGGCATCGTGGCCGGTAGCACCGCCATCTCGTCGCTCGAGGGCACGCTCCGCTACCGCGGCTACGACATCGAAGCCTTGGCCGCCGCCGGCGACTTCGAGGAGGTCGCCTGGCTCCTGCTGCACGGCGACCTGCCGACGGATGCCGAGCTCACGGGCTTTCGCGGACGGATCGCCGACGCAGCCCGAAATCTCGACCCGGTGATCATCGACACCCTGGCCCGGCTGGCGGCGGCCAACCCGCACGCCGCGCCGATGGATGCCTTGCGGACGGGCATCAGCATGCTCGGCATGGTCGAGCAGGACGACCATCCCGGTCCCCGCCCGGCGCTCCTGGCACAGGCCGAACGGCTCCTCGGCCAGACGCCGGCGATCCTCGCCGCGTGGATCGACCTGACGGCCGGCCGGCCGGTCGCACCCTGGCCCGCGGGCCCACTCGCCGCCGCCCTGCTCGAGCGGCTCACCGGCCGGCCGCCGGCCGCGGCGGCCGTGGCGGCCTTCGGCGCCACGCTCGTCTTCTATGCCGAGCACGAGTTCAACGCCTCCACCTTCGCCGCCCGCACGGTCGTCTCCACCGGGTCTGACCTGCACTCCGCGATCACGGCGGCGATCGGCGGTCTGAAGGGGCCGCTTCACGGCGGTGCCAACGAGAAGGTGCTCGAAGTGCTTGGCGCGATCGGCTCACCCGAGCGGGTCGAGCCCTGGCTGGAGGAGCAGTTCGCCGCCAAGCGGGTGGTGATGGGCTTCGGGCACCGCGTGTACAAAGACGGGGACGTGCGGGCGACGCTGCTCGGCCGGCTATGCCGCGACATGGTGCGCGGCACGGAGGGCGAGCGGCTCGAGGATCTCGCCGCCCGGGTGGAACGGATCATGCTCGACCGCAAGCGGCTGAAGCCAAACCTCGACTGGCCGGCCGCCCGCGTCTACCACGCGCTGGGCCTGCCGGTGAAGGTCTTCACTCCGATCTTCGTGGTGGCGCGGATGAGCGGCTGGACCGCCCACTGCATCGAGCAGATCGGTGACAACCGCCTCATTCGGCCGCTCTCGGCGTACATCGGCCCGCCACCACGCGACTACGTGCCGCTGTCATCCCGGCGGTAAGCCCCGCGTGTGGCCAAGAAGCCCCGGGTGGAAACCCGGGGACTCCGGGCACGAAAACCATCCCGCCGCCCATGCCGCACGACGGCACGCAGTGATTCATCCCCCACCCCACCGCTGCCGGGAAGACCGCAGCGCACGCTGAGGGAATCCGCGCCGCTTCACCGCGCCGCGGGGAGGCTCGCCGACTGGGTCACGTTCGGCAGGGCCGAGGTCTGCGTCTCTTTCGTCTCGGCGGCCTCGACGACGGCCTGCACCGTGACCGTGGGCACCGCTCCCTCGCCGAGGTCGGTGGCGATCTTCAACTGCCGCTCCACCTTTCCGGCGGCCGTGCCCGCCGTGAACGTGACCGGCAGGATGTGCACCGTGGCGGGCGTCGACTTGGGTGTGCACGACAGGCAGCCGTCGGGACAGGAGATGCCGGTAACGCAGAACGGCCGATTCGCCCGCACCACGACGTTCTTGGTTACCGAGCCACCGGACGGCACCGCGCCCAGCGAGAGTAACTGCGGACTGACGGTCACCTCGGCGACCACCCTGCCCTCCACGTCCATCGGGATCTGCGTGGCCCGGGGATCGTTGGTGACCAGGATCAGCTGCCCCTTCAGGTAACCGGCGGGAGCATCGGGCTTGAGCCGCATCGTCAGGTCGTAGGTGGTCTGAGCAGCCCCCACGGTCGGCTTCGACAGCGCGACCTCGAAGTTGCCGTTCGCACTGCGGACGTCCTTGATCTCCCACGGGGCGCTGCCGACCCGTGTCACACGGATCGTCCGCTCGGCTCCCTTGCCGAGATCGACGTTGCCGAGATCGACGAACGGCGGATCGAAGGTCACGTCGCCGCGGATGTTGCCCGCCACCCGCAGCTGCACCTCCGCGTGAAACGGCTTGTCGAACGTGACCGTGAGCGTGGCCCCGTGCTGGCCGAGGAAGGTCCGCGTGTTGAACTTGGCGATGATCTCGCTCGTCTCGTGGGTCTTGAGATCCCGCTTCGTGATCTCCGGCGACGTGCAGCCGCAGCTGGTCCGCACGCCCACCACGTGCAGATCCTCCTTGTAAAGGTTGCGGAACACGAAGCGGTATTCGGTCTTCGAGCCCTTGGCGACAGTGCCGAAATTGTGGCTCGTGACGGAGAACATCTTCTTCGCCCACTCCTGGGCGGAGGCCGCATCGGCGACACAGAAGGCGACGGCGGCGGCGGCCACCTGCAGCACGGACCGGCTCACGAGACGCGGGGCGATCATGGTCGAGGCACCTGGGGTCGGAAGGGCTGGGCACAGCGCCCCCCGGAAAAGCTCAATGGAGAGTACGGCTGCCATGGGAGGAGCGTCAATGTTCGGGGCTGAAGGGCCGGGGAGCGAAAGCGGCTCCCGGCAGAAAAATATTCACGCCCGCAGGTGTCGAAGTCGGGCCCGCCGGGCATTTTGGCCGGGAAATTCAGCCTCGGCTCCGGCACGACCGATACAGGCCTTGAGGTTTCGTACAATGTCCTCCGGCTCCGCAGACAGGTGCGGGCGGCCGCATGGCCACCGGGTCGTCGGAGCCGGAAGGTTTGGTCCATACCCACAAGGGGGCGTACCGGTTTCGACCGGATGGCAAGAGGTTCAGATTGCGTGCCGTGGTTGGTCGGCTGGCCACGTTAAAAGTCGACCAAGCTTCAATTGCCGAAGCTCGTTTCTCTCTGGCTGCTTAACTAAGCAACCCCGAGCGATGGCCCCAGTCGGAAGGGCCTCCCAATCGGTCGCCAAATCCGACTCGCCCCGGTTCACCGCCTGGTACGGCCGGGGCTAAAAACGTTCCGGGCTGGTCCGTGACGCACCCTGCCGGCCGGGGACGCACGGACGAGACTCAAATCGACCGGATACGCGCGTAGACGTCTGTGCCGAAACATCACGGGACGCGGGTTCGACTCCCGCCGCCTCCATTTCACGCCCGCCGGGGCATCCATGCCCCCGGCGGGCTGAATCGATGGCCCGCCCTCCAGGCGGGCAGTCAGAAGTTGGTCATGCCCCCGGCGGGCTGAATCGATGGCCCGCCCTCCAGGCGGGCAGTCAGAAGTTGGTCATGCCCCCGGCGGGCTGAATCGATGGCCCGCCCTCCAGGCGGGCAGTCGTCTTCACGCCAGCCGGGGCATCCATGCCCCCGGCTGGCTTTGGCCGGCGTGGTCGCAGCCAAGGTGCGACCAGCCGGCCGGGCGGTCGCACCTCCGGGCGACCGTGGCCGCCGCGGAGCGGCGGCGCTCGGCGGCTCGACGAGGTGTCGAGCCGAGCCGAGCCCGAGCAGGCACATGACGCGACCTGACGCGGTAGGCAGCCTATAATTTTGGCGAGTCCGAGATTGCGAAGGCCCGAAGGTCAGCAGCGTCCCTTACCCCGTCACTCCCCCTGGCCGGATCACCTTTGGTGAGCCGGCCGTAAGCTGGCGAAGGCCCGAAGGTCAGCAGCGTCCCTTACCCCGTCACTCCCTCTGGCCGGATCACCTCTGGTGAGCCGGCCGTAAGCTGGCGAAGGCCCGAAGGTCAGCAGCGTCCCTTACCCCGTCACTCCCCCTGGCCGGATCACCTTTGGTGAGCCGGCCGTAAGCTGGCGAAGGCCCGAAGGGATTCGCCAGCGCGATATCATGCAATGCAACATCGACAAGCGGGGCCGGGCGCTCCGCACGACGCTCGGCATCGCCACCGACGCCATCGGCACCCTGCTCCTCGTGGGCCACTTCCTCGGCTGGCTGCCGGGCTGGACGCTCTACGCCGGCATCGCCGCGGTGCTCGGCGGGGCGTTCATGGTGTTCGAGGGCGTCAACGGCTGGTGCGTTGTCCGCGCGATGGGATTCAAGACACCCATCTGACCGTCTCGTGACCGCGGCCTTCGGCGGCCCGGCCGGTTCACCCTACCCGTGACACCAGTCGGGGTGCGGGCGGGGGTGGATCCGCGGGGCAGGCCCAGAGGCGAGACGGTCGCGGGCAGCCGCGAGCGCCGGTCCGGCGAGGTGCTCGATCGCCAGATCGAACCGCACCGTCTGATTGGCCGCCAGGGCGACCACCCGGCCGTGCGTCTCCTCGAACGACCGTGGATTGGGATAGTTCGTGCCGGGCTCCAGCCCCGTCACGTAGCCGTCGGCCAGGCCCCCCTGGTTCTTCCAGAGCGTGAAGCAGGGGAGCGTGTCGGCCCGCCACTCCAGGCAGGCGCCGTGCCGCCCCTCGGGGGCCACGAGCAGGGCCGCCGCCTTGCCATCCGGCCGGGTTCGCATCCGCATGAAGTGCACCTCTTCGCCCCGCCCCGCCCGCGGCGCGTCGTAGCGGTTCCAGTGCGGCAGGTCCGCGGTGCTCACCGCGTCGCGCGGGGCCACCTCCTCGACCGCGGCCACGAGTTCCGACCCCGGGCCGAGCAGGGGCGGCCCGAAATTGACGTGGTAGAGCATCTGCATCGTGGCCGGCCGCTCGGAGAGGTTCCGCACCGTGTCGGTCCAGGCGATCCGCTGCCGATCGACCGCGACGGTCAGCGAGGTCGTCATCTGCAGGGCATGGCAGAGGAACCGCGTCTCATCGACGGCACCGGTGAGCGTGATCGTGCCGGCGGCCTCGTCGAGCGTGACGTCGAGGTGATGGGCCGGCAGGTTCGCAATCCGGCCGTGCAGCCCGTGCCGCAGCCGGCCGGCGGCGTCGAAGTCGGGCGCGCCATTGCTCACGAGGCCGCACCGGGCGACGAGTTCGTCGAAGCCGTCCAGCCAGCCGAGGCCATTCGGCTCGGCCACCGGCACGAACCGCGGATGGACCGGCCCGTGCACCGGGGATTGCCAGCCGAGCTCGCAGTCGCCCGCCATCACCTTCCAGATGCCCAGCCCCCGATCAGGCAGCACGAACACCTTGGTGCTGCCCGCCACGAGCTCGACGAGGAGCACGCCGTCCCGCCGGCCGCCGGAGAGCCGTCGGGAGCGGACCGCCAACGGCCCGAACGCCACATCCACGCGGTCGGCGGCCGAGAACGAGGCCGCGCGGTGAGAGGTGATGAGCTGCAGGGTCTGCGATGCCATGGGGCGTCCTCCGAAAGGGCGGCCGGCGGCTCCGGCCGAGTCCACATCGTACCAGGGGCCACAGGGCGGATGGGTTGAACGGTTCCCTGCAGACGGTCAAATGGCCGGTTCGGGCCGCGGTCGCCGCAGCCCCCCGTCGCCTCCCGAGCGATTCGATGAACGACCTCAAGATCTTCAGCGGCCCGGCGAACCCGGCGCTGTCGCAGGACATCTGCCGGTACCTCAATCTCCCCATGGGCAAGATCTCGCTCGGGCGGTTCCCCGACGGCGAGATCTCCTGCAAGATCGACGAAGACGTGCGCGGACGCGACGTGTTCATCGTCCAGCCCACCAGTCCGCCCGTGAACGAGCACCTGATGGAGCTGCTCGTGATGATCGACAGCTTCAAGCGGGCGAGTTCCTTCCGGATCACGGCCGTCATCCCCTACTTCGGCTACGCCCGCCAGGACCGCAAGGACGCCGGCCGCGTGCCGATCACCGCGAAACTGGTCGCCAACCTGATCACCCGGGCCGGCGCCGACCGGGTGCTGGCGATGGACCTCCACGCCGCCCAGATCCAGGGATTCTTCGACGTGCCGGTGGACCACCTCTACGCCGCGCCGGTCCTCAACCACCACCTTCAGTCGCTCGGCATTCCCAAGGACGAGCTCGTCGTGGTGAGCGCCGACGAAGGGGGCATCAAGCGGGCCGTGGGCCACGCCAATCGGATCGGCGCCCCACTGGCGATCATCGACAAGCGCCGGCTCTCCGCCGAGACCATCAAGAGCACGAACATCATCGGCGCCGGCGTCGAGGGCAAGACGGCGATTCTCTTCGACGACATGATCAGCACGGCCGGTTCGATCTGCGGGGCGGCCGACGTGCTCCACAAGCACGGCGCGAGGGACATCTACGCCTTCGCTACGCACGGCCTCCTCGTGGGCCCGGCCATCGAGCGGCTCAAGCAGGCGCCCTTCAAGAGCATCGTGATCACCGACTCGATCCCGCTCACCCCGGGCAAGATGCTCGCGAACATCAACGTCCTCTCGGTCGCTAGCCTGCTGGGCCAGGCGATCAAGCGAATCCACCGCAACGAGTCGGTGAGCATGATGTTTCAGTAAATAGCGCCTGCGGGGCCATCCCTGGCCCCCGCAGGCTTGGCCCGGCGTGGTCGCAGCGAGGTGCGACCAGCCGGGCGATGGCTCGCCCTCCAGGCGAGCCTCGCGTAAGCCGAAGCAGGCCCGAAGGG
>Ga0315908_10001248_pt1 | contig 19289 bp, 16 predicted proteins | sample LakEriMetagenome_12_FD_203520 | JGI IMG/M metagenome (GOLD analysis project Ga0315908, IMG submission 203520) | Freshwater fungal communities from buoy surface, Lake Erie, Ohio, United States - Buoy 4 MA124 | ecosystem: Environmental > Aquatic > Freshwater > Lake > Lake biofilm | place: USA... | reverse complement strand
TCATGCGGGTGCTTGTCCGCAAAGCCGGGCAGATTGACCTTGTCCAAAAGCTCCGCCACCCGCCGGGCCTTTTGGGCCGCATCGCCCTTCAGGCCAAAAGCGATGTTGCCCGCCACGGTCAGATGCGGAAACAGCGCGAAATCCTGAAACATCAACCCAACGCCGCGGGCTTCGGGCGGCAAGTTGACTGTGGGGCCAAAGACTTCGACGCCATCAATCCAGATGCGGCCCGCATCAGGCCGATCCACCCCAGCAATCATCCGGAGCGTGGTGGACTTGCCGCAGCCCGAAGGGCCCAGCAGACACATTACCTTGCCCGCCTCAACCGACAGCGACACCTCTGACACCACCAGCTGACCGCCAAACCGGCGGCTGAGCTGTTCGACGACAAGGCGAGGCGTGGATGCGGTCACGTGCGGTATCCGACAGATTTTATCGGGCGTTACCTAACAGGCCCGCCCGAACCCGGCAAGTGCGCCGCGTTACAGCGTCGTGTTCACCGACCCACCATCCAACAGGATGTTTTGGCCCACAATGAACCCAGCATGTTGGCTGCACAAAAAGGCGCAGGCCGCGCCAAACTGTTCCGAGGTGCCATAGCGGCGGGCGGGGATGGTGGCCATACGTTCAGCCCGCGCCTCTTCCATGCTGATCCCGCGCGCCTTGACCACCCCACCATCGAGCGCAACGGCGCGATCGGTGTCGTGGATGCCGGGCAAAAGGTTGTTGATCGTCACCCCATGGGGCGCCACCTGCCGCGACGTGCCCGCGACAAAGCCGGTCAGCCCCGCCCGCGCCGCATTGGACAGGCCCAGCTGCGGAATGGGCGATTTCACCGATTGTGAGGTGATGTTGACCACCCGGCCCCAACCGCGTTCGATCATCCCCGGCAGGCAGCCCTGCATCAGAGCAATGGGCGTCAGCATATTGGCATCAATCGCCTTGATGAAATCGTCACGGCTCCAGTCGTGCCACATACCGGGCGGCGGGCCGCCGGCATTGGTGACAAGAATGTCAAAGGGGCCATGCTCCAACACTGCGGCGCGCCCGGCTTCTGTGGTGATGTCGCCCACGACCGTCGTGACCTGCACGCCATAGGCCGCGCGGATCGCGGCGGCGGTCGCCTCAAGCGCCTCGGCCCCGCGGGCGTTCAGCACCAGATCCACACCCGCCTCGGCCAAAGCCATGGCACAGCCCCGCCCCAACCCTTTGGAAGCCGCCGTCACCAAAGCCCGTTTGCCGCGCACACCCAGATCCATGCCATCGCCCCTTATGCTGTGATGCAAAACCTTAGCAGGCCAAAAATCCGCCGCAATAGCAGCTTAGCGTGTCACCCATCCGCGTTGTGTCTGGCGGGCAAGCCCTCTAGATCAGACGTAAGTCCTTTTAAACCGTGCGTTGTGATGACAGACGAACCTTTTTCCACACTCCCCGGTCATGCCTGCCAGGTTCTGGCGGCCGATGACATCTATGTCAGCCACGGCGCGGCACAGGGCGACGGTTTGATGGGCCCTGCCGAGGTCTGTCCCGGTGACATCTATCAACTGGACCCAGACAACCGCCCGCGCCGCCTTGTCGTCACCCGTGCGCCCGGCACGGCGCAGCGCGTCGCCACAGGGTCAGCCGTCGGGCGCGAGGGTGAGGTGATCCGTTTAGAGGCCCGCTATGCGCTGATGGGCGAAGAGGGTGACCGGGTTGAGATTTTGGTACTGACCCTGCCGGATGGCAGCCGCTTTGCCCTGCCCCTCTCTCCCATGGCCACGGCGACCGATTACACGCTTCTCAAGGTGGAAGAGGCCCCCGATGATGCGGGTCTGTCCGACCTTTTGTGCATTTCCTTCGCACGCGGCACCATGATCACGCTGGCCACCGGCGCGCAAAAGCCGATTGAGGATTTGACCACCGGCGACAAGGTGCTGACGCGCGACCATGGCGGCCAGCCGATCCGCTGGATTGGGCGCGCCACGCTTAAGGCCGTCGGTCCCTTTGCGCCCGTGGTCATCACCGCAGGCACTTTGGGCAATGCGGGCGATCTGATTGTCAGCCAGCATCACCGCATGTTCCTTTATCAGCGCGAGCGGATGGCCGGGCTGGCCACTTCTGAGCTGTTGGTGCAGGCCAAGCATCTGGTGGATGGAGAGCGGGTCTTCCTGCGCGAAGGCGGCTTTGTCGATTTTCTCAGTATCGTCTTTGACCGCCATGAGATCATCTATGCCGAGGGCGTGCCCGCCGAAAGCCTGATGGTGAATGACGCCACCGTAAACCGCTTGCCTCCCGAATTGTCTGCCGACGTCAAGGCGCGCTTTCCGGGTTTGCGTCAGGTGCAGCACTTTGGCACCGAGGCCGGGCGCCAGTTTCTGGATGCGGTCGGGGCGGAAACCCTGTTCAAACCGGGCCGGAGCCGGCGCTAAGCCCCGGCATTTGCCTGCATCTCTGTGGACGCGCGCCCGCCTTTGCGCTAAAGCCCCGCCCCATGACAAACGCAGCGCCCCTTCCGCCCGAAATCGCCCGCCGCCGGACATTTGCGATCATCTCGCACCCCGACGCGGGCAAAACCACTTTGACCGAAAAGTTCCTGCTGTTCGGGGGCGCCATTCAGATGGCAGGCCAAGTGCGCGCCAAGGGCGAAGCGCGGCGCACGCGGTCAGACTTCATGAAGATCGAAGCCGACCGCGGCATTTCGGTATCCGCCTCGGCCATGTCCTTTGACTACCGCGAGTTCCGCTTCAATCTGGTCGACACCCCCGGTCACTCGGATTTTTCGGAGGATACCTACCGCACCCTCACCGCTGTGGACGCCGCGATCATGGTGATCGACGGGGCCAAGGGCGTGGAAAGCCAGACGCAAAAGCTGTTTGAGGTCTGCCGGTTGCGTGACCTGCCGATCCTGACCTTTTGCAACAAGATGGACCGCGAAAGCCGCGATGTGTTTGAGATCATCGACGAGATTCAGGAGAATCTGGCGATCGATGTCACCCCGGCCAGCTGGCCCATCGGCGTGGGGCGAGAGTTTGTCGGCGCCTATGACCTGTTGCACGACCGGCTGGAGATCATGGACCGCGCCGACCGCAACAAGGTGGCAGAATCGATCAAGATTTCGGGCATGAATGACCCGAAACTGGCCGAACATGTGCCAGCGGATCTGTTGGCGAAGTTCCACGAAGAGATTGAAATGGCGCGCGAACTTCTGCCCGCCTTTGACCGCGCCTCCTTCCTGAACGGCTCCATGACGCCGATCTGGTTCGGCTCGGCCATCAACTCCTTCGGGGTCAAGGAACTGATGGACGGCATGGGCGAATACGGCCCCCAGCCCCAGCCGCAAAAGGCGGCTGAGCGGCAGATTTCGGCGGAAGAAAAGCCGGTCACCGGGTTTGTGTTCAAGGTGCAGGCCAATATGGACGCCAAGCACCGCGACCGCGTGGCCTTTGTGCGCCTTGCCTCGGGGCATTTTGAACGCGGCATGAAGCTTTTGCACGTGCGGTCGAAAAAGCCGATGGCGATTGCCAACCCGGTGATGTTTCTGGCCGCTGACCGGGAACTGGCCGAAGAGGCTTGGGCCGGTGATATCATTGGCATTCCGAACCATGGGCAACTCCGCATCGGCGATGCTCTGACCGAAGGCGAGGCACTGCATTTCACCGGAATCCCGTCCTTCGCGCCGGAACTTCTGTCCGGTGTGCGCGCGATGGACCCGATGAAGGCCAAGCATCTGGAAAAGGCGCTGATGCAGTTTGCCGAAGAAGGTGCGGCCAAGGTGTTCAAGCCGATGATCGGGTCAGGCTTTATCGTCGGCGTCGTCGGGGCCTTGCAGTTTGAAGTGCTGGCCAGCCGGATCGAGCAGGAATACTCGCTGCCCGTCCGGTTTGAGCTGTCAAACTTCACCTCAGCGCGCTGGGTGGCCGGGCCGAAAGACGAGATGGAGAAATTCATCAACGTCAACAAGGGCCACATCGCCGTGGATAATGACGGGGCGACCGTATTCCTGACGCGCTTGAAATGGGACATTGACCGGGTCGAGCGCGACTATCCCGCGCTGAAGCTGACGGCGACCAAGGAAATGATGGTGTAAGTATTTAACTCTCGCGCTTGGCATCTATCCCGGCGCGGGGGGGCACCGGGCCCTTCGTGGCCGTGGTGGACGGTTCGCCCTGTTGGCCGCACGGAGCACGAAAAATATTTCGCTGGCAAACTGACGCTCTGTGCGCGGCGGACTGTCGGATTGAACGATGCCGACACGCGTTTTTGCCACCAAGACACAGCATACCGCCCGTTGACAGGGCATTTTGACAAGATTTCAGGCATTTCGCCTGCCTTGCGCCTCAGAACGGTTCACGGTTCAACTGAACCGACCCAGTTATTCGAGGCCCCAAATGCTCCTCTGCGATGATGTTTCCGCACTGCTCTCTCGGCTTGGCGTCACGCTGACAAAAGGCCCCCTGCCCGCCCATTCGCCGATCACCGGTGAAGTGCTGGTGCAGATCGCCGAAGACAGCCCAGCTATCGCGATCGCCCGAATTGACGCCGCGCACCGTGCCTTTCGCGATTGGCGCAATGTGCCAGCCCCAAAACGAGGCGAGCTGGTGCGGCTTTGGGCCGAGGAATTGCGCGCCCACAAAGCGGATCTTGGCCGTCTTGTCTCCATCGAGGTCGGCAAGGTCCTGTCCGAGGGCTTGGGCGAAGTGCAGGAAATGATTGATATTTGTGACTTCGCCCTGGGCCTGTCGCGGCAATTGTACGGATATACAATTGCCTCCGAGCGACCCGAGCACCGTATGATGGAAACTTGGCATCCCTTGGGCGTGGTCGGCGTGATTTCCGCCTTCAATTTTCCCGTTGCGGTCTGGTCCTGGAACACCGCCCTTGCGCTCGTTTGCGGCAACGCGGTGGTCTGGAAGCCCTCGGAAAAGGCCAGCCTGTCGGCCTTGGCCGCCCATGCCATGCTGGAGCGCGCGATCACCCGCTTCAATGCCGAAGGGGGCGCGGCCCCGGCGGGCCTGACCACGGTGCTGATCGGCGGGCGCACGCTGGGCGAGACGCTGGTGGATAGCCCCAAGGTGGCGCTGGTTTCGGCCACAGGGTCCACCCGCATGGGGCGCGAGGTTGGCCCGCGCGTCGCGGCCCGCTTTGGACGCAGCTTGCTTGAACTCGGCGGCAACAACGCCGCCATCGTCGCCCCCACCGCGAACCTTGACCTGACCCTGCGCGGCGTGGCCTTTGCGGCGATGGGCACGGCGGGCCAGCGCTGCACCACTTTGCGCCGCTTGTTCCTGCATGACAGCCTTTACGACGACTTCCTGCCGCGCCTGAAGGCGGCCTATGCGTCCGTCAAGGTCGGCAATCCCTTGGAACAGGGCGTGTTGGTGGGCCCCCTGATCGACCATGCCGCCCTTGAGGCGATGCAGATCGCGCTGGTACAGGCCCGCGCTGCAGGTGGCACGGTGCATGGTGGCCATGTGGTGCAAACGGAAGGCGGCGCCTATGTGCGCCCCGCACTTGTCGAGATGCCCGATCAGATCGGCCCGGTCTTGGATGAAACCTTCGCACCCATTCTTTATGTCATGAAATACAATGACTTTGACAACGCTCTTGAGAAACATAATGAAGTTTCGCAGGGCCTGTCATCCTCGATTTTCACCAATGATATGCGCGAGGCAGAGATGTTCCTTTCAGCCCGCGGCAGCGATTGCGGCATTGCCAATGTCAACATCGGCCCCTCGGGTGCCGAGATTGGCGGCGCGTTCGGGGGTGAAAAGGAAACCGGCGGCGGGCGCGAAAGCGGGTCGGATGCGTGGAAAGCCTATATGCGGCGGGCCACCAACACGCTGAACTACGGCCGCAGCCTGCCCTTGGCGCAGGGCGTGACCTTCGACATCGGCTAACCCACTCTCCGCCCGACGCCCTTTCCTGCCCTCATACTGTCGCCTTGCTTGACCGCGAGGCGGTTTTCCAGTATCCGCCACTCACGGGGCTTGACCCTACGACGCCGGGACGCCCGGAAAGATGCGTCCCCTACTTTCCCTTGCGGGCCGATCCCGCAGTTTCAGGACGCTAATGACCAAATTCTCTGACCTTGCGCTGGATCCGCGCGTGCTGCAGGCTGTTGCCGAAGCCGGATACGAAACACCCACCCCCATTCAGGCTCAGGCCATTCCGCACGCCCTGCAGGGCAAGGACGTGTTGGGCATCGCCCAGACCGGCACCGGGAAAACCGCGAGCTTTACCCTGCCGATGATCACGCTTCTGGGTCAGGGCCGCGCCCGCGCCCGGATGCCGCGCAGCCTTGTGCTGGCGCCGACGCGTGAACTTGCGGCCCAGGTGGCGGAAAACTTTGACATCTATGCCAAGCATACCAAGCTGACCAAGGCTTTGCTGATTGGTGGCGTGTCCTTTGGCGAGCAGGACAAGCTGATCGACCGGGGCGTTGACGTCCTGATCGCGACGCCCGGCCGTCTTTTGGACCATTTCGAACGCGGCAAGCTGCTTTTGACGGGCGTACAGATCATGGTGGTCGACGAGGCCGACCGGATGCTCGACATGGGCTTTATTCCCGATATTGAACGCATCTTCTCGCTGACGCCCTTTACGCGGCAGACCTTCTTTTACTCGGCCACCATGGCGCCCGAGATTGAGCGGATCACCAATACCTTCCTGTCAGCAGCTGTGAAAATCGAAGTGGCGCGCCAAGCCACCACCTCGACCACGATCGACCAAAAGCTGATCCAGTTCACGCCCAGCCGCAAAGACCGCAGCTTTACCGAAAAGCGCGCCGTTCTGCGGGCGCTGATCAAGGCTGAAGGTGAGTCTTGCACCAACGCCATCATCTTCTGCAACCGCAAGATGGATGTGGATGTTGTGGCCAAGTCGTTGAAGTCGCACGGCTTTGACGCAGCACCGATTCATGGCGATCTGGACCAAAGCATGCGGACCCGCACGCTGGAACAGTTCCGCGATGGCAAGCTGCAGCTGCTGATCGCCTCAGACGTGGCCGCGCGCGGGCTGGATGTGCCTTCGGTCAGCCATGTCTTCAACTTTGACATGCCCTCGCACCCCGAGGATTACGTCCACCGCATCGGTCGCACCGGCCGCGCCGGACGTTTGGGCAAAGCCTATTCGATCTGCGTGCCTTCGGATGCCAAGTATCTGGCCGCCATCGAGGCTTTGGTGAAACAGGAAATCCCCCGCGGCGAGGTGCCCGAGGGCGCGCTGGAGGGGCTGTCAGACCGGCCCGACCGCCCGCGCGATGAAACGCGCGGTCCGCGCAGCCGCGACCGCAACACTGACCGGCGCGACCGGCCGGTGAAACCGCACACCGAAGTCGCCTCGCTGGAGCCCGTGGCCGCCCAGCCCGTGATCGAAGTTGCCGTTATGGCCGAGACCGAGCAATCCACCGCATCCCGCCCCGAACGCAGCCGTGATCGCGGTGAGGATCGTCGTCGTGACGACCGCCGCCGCGACGACCGTCCGCGGGAAGATCGGCCGCGGGAAGACCGTCCGCGTGAGGATCGCCCCCGTGACGACCGTGCCCGCGATGAGCGCCCGCGCGAGGACCGCCCGCGTGACGATCGCCCGCGCGAAGAGCGCCCCCGGGAAGAGCGCCGCGATCCGCGGCGCGAAGACCGGCGTGAACGTGCTCCGCGTGAGGACCATAACCGCGTGATCGGTATGGGCGATCATGTGCCGGATTTCATCTTGCGCAGCTTTGCTTTGAAACCGCAGTCGGCCGAAGACATTGCCGCAGAAGCGCTTGCTGAAGACGTCCGCGAAACCACCGCTGACGCATGATCTGACCTATGGTCGATCAGCGGTAACGGATCTTACAAAATCAAAAGGCCCCGCGTTGATCGCGGGGCCTTCTGATTTTCGACCTCAGGCTAGGTTACTCCGCCGTCAGTCGGCTGATGACCACTCGAACCTCGGGCTTTTTGCCGATCTCTTCCATCGCCACCTGCCGCACGATGCGCTTCAGCGCCTCATCTAGCTTGTCATCGTCGGAAATGATCTTGCCAGAGGCGCGTTCCAGAAACTCGGTCAACTCGGCTTCCAAGGTTTCGGTCAACGGACGCTCACCCAAACCGGTGGCGGGCAAGCCCATCAGTTCCACCCAAGCCTCACCCAAGGGCTCATTCTGCTCGTCCAGAATGATCGTCACCATGACCAGCCCGTTCAGAGCGAGACGGATGCGGTCACGCACCACCCCATCCATCGAACCAATCTGAGCCGTGCCATCCAGATAGACGCGGCCCGCTTCGATATGTTGCACCACTTTGGGAACATCGCCCGTCAGGTCCACCATCATGCCGTTGGTCGCCACAATCCCGGCAATCCCGGCCTCATGCGCGATGCGGACATGTTCGCGCAAATGGCGGTGTTCGCCGTGCATCGGCACCAGCATGTCGGGCAGGAAGATGCGGTGGATGTGTTCCAGATCGGGGCGGTTGGCATGGCCCGAGACGTGGTATTTGCCGTTGTTGTCATCGACAACATTCACGCCCATTTCCGAATAGGCGTTCATCAGCTTGTAGACGCCACGCTCATTGCCTGGAATGGTTTTGGACGAAAACAGGAACGTGTCGCCCTGCTTCATCTCAAAGCCAAGGTATTTGCCCCGACTGAGGGCCGCGCTGGCGGCGCGGCGTTCGCCTTGGCTGCCGGTGACCAACAGCATCAGGTTGCGGCGCGGGATTTCCAGCGCCTCTTCCGGGCTGACCACGCGCGGAAATCCGGTCAAGACGCGGGTTTCCTCGGCGACCGACACCATCCGCTTCATCGCCCGACCCAAGACGCAGATCGACCGATCCGCCGCCCGTGCCGCTTCGGCCAGGGTTTTCAGGCGGGCCACGTTCGAGGCGAAGGTGGTCGCCACGACCATACCGCTCGCGCCCCGGATCAACTCGGTCAAGGGTTCGGCCAAGCTTGCCTCAGACCGGCCAGGGTTGAGTGAGAACACATTGGTGCTGTCGCACATCATCGCCTTGACGGGCGTCTCAGCCGCCACGGCCTCAAGCATCGCATCATCCCACCCCTCGCCGACAATCGGCGACGGATCGCGCTTGAAGTCGCCGGTGTGCAGGATACGACCCGCCGGGCTGTCGATGATCAGGCCCGAGCTTTCGGGAATAGAATGCGGCATCGGCAGGAATTGAACTGTGAAGGGGCCAATCTCGACCGCAGCAGGCCGCGCCTCAAGGGTGTGAATGGCATCAAGCGGCAGCCCGGCCTCTTCAAACTTCAACCGGCCAATGCTGGCGGTGAACTTGCGGGCATAGACCGGCTTTTTCAAAAGCGGCCACAGATGCCCCAAGGCGCCGATGTGGTCCTCATGGGCGTGGGTGATCACGATGCCATCCAGCCGGTCAAGATTTTCCACCAACCACGACAGATCGGGCAAAATCAGATCGACGCCGGGGCTGCTGTCCATATCCGGGAAGGCAACCCCCACATCGACCAGCATCAGCCGCTCTTTCCCCGGTTTGCCATAGCCGTAGACATAGGCATTCATGCCGATTTCACCGGCACCCCCAAGGGGAAGATAGATCAGGCGTTCGCCGCTCATACGGTTTCCTTGTTGTAGGCGTTGATGAGGACGAGGCCATGCATGGTCAGATCATCCTCAATCGCATCAAATAGTTCTGTTCCTTGGGCAAACAAGCTGGCCAGACCGCCAGTTGCAATCACCTTCATCGGGGCCGCACGTTCCCGCCGCACTTCACGGACGATTCCTTCGACCAACCCAATATAGCCCCAATACACGCCCGACTGCATGCAGGCCACCGTATTCGTGCCAATTGCGCGGGTCGGTTTGGTCACATCGACATGCGGTAGCGCGGCGGCGGCCATATGCAGCGCCTCAAGCGAGAGGTTGACGCCGGGGGCGATGACCCCGCCGACATAGGCGCCGTCATGGTCGACCACGTCAAACGTGGTCGCGGTGCCGAAATCCACCACAATCAGGTTGCCGCCATGGCGGTCAAACCCCGCCACCGTGTTGACCAGCCGGTCCGGACCCACCGTCGTGCCTTGATCAACACGCGGCGCTACAGGAAGCTGACATTCGGGCTTGCCCACCACCAAGGGGCGGCAGCCGAAATAGCGGTCACAGAGCACCCGCAAATTGAACACCACGCGCGGCACGGTGCTGCTGATGATCGCCTCGGTGATGGTGGCTTCGGTTTTGGTTAGCGCCATGAGGCTGGAGAGCCAGACGAAGTATTCATCCGCCGTGCGCTTGTGGTCCGTGGCGATGCGCCAGGTGGCGACAAAGCCGGTGCCGTTCCAGATGGAGAACACCGTGTTGGTGTTGCCGCAATCAATGGCCAAAAGCATGGGGCGCGTCCTTTCAGAAGAACACCTCGGCCGCCGGGATTTCCAGCCGTCCCGTGGCCGTCATGAGGATAAGGTTGCCTTGTGAATCAATCGTGTCAAACACCCCGTGATGGGTGTCTTTTCCAGTGCGCGCCCGGATCGTCTCGCCCAGCTTGGCCGCATGGGCCAACCACGCGGCGCGCAAGGGGGCAAAGCCTTGGGCGGTGAACACAGCCTCCCAGCGGGCATAGGCCGGGGCCAGAGCGGCCAAGAACGCCTCGGGCGCAACCCGCAAGCCGGTCTCTGACAGCAAGGACACCGCAGGCAAGGCGCCCTCTTCCATCACGCTTTGGTCAGGATGGGCGATCAGGTTGACCCCGATGCCAATCGCCAAAGCCTGAACGCCAGAGCCAGCACTTGTCGCCTCAAGAAGAATTCCGGCCAGTTTGCACCCGTTCAAAAGCACATCATTCGGCCATTTCAGGCTAAAGGCCTCGGGTAACCCGGTCACCGCCACCAAGGCATCGCGCAAGGCCAGTGCAGCGGCAAAGCTGCGCAGCGCCACTTGGTCAGGGCGCTCCTTTGGAAAGAGCAACAGCGTGCCATGAAAATTGCCGCGTGGACTGGACCAAGCCCGCGCCCGCCTGCCCCGCCCCGCCGTCTGTTCCAGCCCCAAAAACCAAGCAGGCCCCGCCATCGCCGGGGCCTCACTCAGCGCGTGGGCATTTGTGCTGCCCACGCTGTCCAGAACAAACCTTAGAACGCCCTCAGGCCAGGCCTTATCCAAGAAGAGCCTCGGCGGCATGCAGCGCAATCGGTTCAATGCCAAAGAGGTTCACCACCCCGATCAGCATCGCCGCCGCCACGCCCACCAGCATCAGCCACTGCACCGGCGACATGCGGCTTTCGACCGGGTCCTGCTCGGCACCGAAATACATGAAGTAAACGATGCGCAGATAGTAGAACGCCCCGATGACCGAGGCCACAGCCCCGGCAATCGCCAGCCAAACCAGCCCCGCATCCACTGCCGCTTTCAGCACATAGAACTTGCCGAAAAAGCCCAGCATCGGCGGAACGCCCGCAAGGCTGAACAGCAAGACCAGCATCGCCATGGCCTTCAAAGGCTCGGCGCGGGCGAACTGGTTCAGGCTGCCAATATCGGTGACCGGACGGCCATCACGTTCCATCGACAGGATGAAGGCAAAGGTGCCAAGGTTCATGGTGACATAGATCGCCATATAGATCAGCGTGGCCTGCACCCCCTGCGGGGTGGCCGCAGCCAGACCGACCAGCGCATAGCCCATATGGGCGATCGAGGAATAGGCCATCAGGCGCTTGATGTCTTTTTGGCCAATCGCGGCCACAGCGCCAAGGAACATCGAGACCACCGCCAGCGCAGCCAGAACCTGGCTCCAATCGTCGGGCACGCTGCCAAAGGCGTCATGCACAACACGGGCGATCAGCGCCATGGCAGCCACCTTTGGGGCGGTTGCGAAGAAGGCCGTTACCGGGGTCGGCGCGCCTTCATAGACATCGGGTGTCCACATGTGGAAGGGCGCGGCCGAGACCTTGAACGCCATGCCGGCGATCAGGAACACAAGGCCGAACAGCAGGCCCAAGGGCGCCTCGCCTTCGGTCAGGGTCGAGGCGATGCCCGCGAAGAGCGTGGTGCCAGCATAGCCGTAGACCAGTGATGCACCATACAGCAACAGACCCGACGACAACGCGCCAAGGACGAAATACTTCAACCCAGCTTCGGTCGACTTCACGCTGTCACGCCGCATCGCGGCCATGACGTAAAGCGACAGCGACTGCAGCTCCAGCCCCATGTAAAGCGCCATGAGATCACCGGCCGAGACCATGATCATCATGCCGATCACCGACAGCGTCACCAGAACCGGGTATTCGAACCGCGCCAGATCCCGCCGCGCCATGTAGTCTTGCGACATCACCAGAACCCCGGCGGCCGAGATCAGGATCACGACCTTGGCAAAGCGGGCAAAGGCATCATCCACCACCATGCCGCCAAAGGCCGAGGCCCCCTCGCCACCGCGCAAGGCGACCAGAAGCGCCAGCGCGACTAACAAGCCAGCTGTCGCCCAAGTCAAAAGCGGGGTCAGCTTATCTTTGCTGCCGTAAACCCCCACCATCAGCGCCGCCAGCGCGTAAAGCGCAAGAAGGATCTCGGGCAACAGGATCTGCAGATCAACACCAGTCATCGGATCGGTCCTTCATTGCGTCGCGGCTTCTGCCACAACGGGCAGGGCTGCATGGTAGTCGGTCACAAGCTGGGCCACCGAAGGCCCGATGATATCGGTCACAAGTGCGGGGTAGACCCCCAGAAGCAGGGTCATCACGATCAAGGGCGCGAAAATCGCCCGTTCACGCCGGGACATGTCCTGAATGGTTTTCAGCGCCTCTTTCACCAGCGCGCCAAGGGCGACGCGGCGGTAAAGATAAAGCGCATAGGCCGCTGAGAGGATCACGCCGGAGGTCGCGATGGCCGCAACCCAGGTGTTGACCTGGAAGATGCCCATCAAGACCAAGAATTCGCCGACGAACCCGCTTGTGCCGGGAAGGCCCACATTGGCCATCGTAAAGAACAGGAAGACCAGCGCATAGGCGGGCATCCGGTTCACCAAGCCGCCATAGGCGTCAATATCGCGGGTGTGCATGCGGTCATAGATCACACCGACACACAAGAAGAGCGCGCCTGAGATGAAGCCGTGGCTGATCATCTGGAAAATCGCCCCATCCACGCCCTGCTGATTGGCCGCGAAAATCCCCATCGTCACATAGCCCATATGGGCGACCGACGAATAGGCGATCAGCTTTTTCATGTCCTCTTGGGCCAGCGCCACAAGAGATGTGTAGACGATGGCAATCGCAGACATCCAGAACACGAGATCGGTCATCACATAAGACCCGACCGGGAACATCGGCAGGCTAAAGCGCAGGAAGCCATAGCCGCCCATCTTCAACAGCACCGCCGCCAGAATGACCGAACCTGCTGTCGGGGCCTGCACGTGGGCATCTGGCAACCAGGTGTGCACCGGCCACATCGGCATCTTCACCGCAAACGAGGCGAAGAAGGCCAAGAACAACAGCGTCTGCATCCCGCCTGCGATGGTCAGGCCCAGCACCGCCATAGGTTCGCTCGAGAACTCAAAGGCCATCAGCGTCGGAATGTCAGTGGTGCCCGCCGCGAAATACATCGCGATCATGGCGACCAGCATCAGAACCGAACCAAGGAAGGTGTAGAGGAAGAACTTGAACGCCGCATAGATGCGGTTCTGCCCGCCCCAAATGCCGATGATCAGGAACATCGGGATCAGGCCTGCCTCGAAGAACAGGTAGAACAAGACCAGATCCAGCGCGCAGAACACGCCGATCATCAGCGTTTCCAGCATCAGGAAGGCGATCATGTATTCCTTGACGCGGGTTTGAACGCCCCAGCACGACAGGATGGTGATCGGCATCAAGAAGGTGGTGAGCATCACGAAGAGGATCGAAATGCCATCCACACCCATCTTGTAGTTCAGCCCGGCAATCCACGCATATTCCTCGACGAACTGCATGTCGGTGTTGGCCGGATCAAACCCGATCAACAGGAACAGCGACACAAGGAAGGTCGCGATGGTGGCCAAAAGCGCCAGCCACTTGGCATTGGTCTCGGCGGCCTTGTCATCGCCCCGCAGGAACAGCGCCATGATCAGCGCGGCAACCGCCGGGATGAAGGTGATAATCGACAGGAGGTTATCCATAACTCAGTGACCCCCGAGAACCGTCCAGGTCAACAGGGCAGCAATCCCGAGAACCATGGCAAAGGCGTAGGTGAAGACATAACCCGACTGGGCACGGCCCGCGAGTTTGGTGAAGAAGGGGATGATCCCCATGGCGATGCCATTCAGCGCGCCGTCGATGACCGCGCCATCGCCCTTGTGCCACAGGAAACGGCCAAGCCATTTCGCGGGGCGGACGAAGATCCAGTCATACAGCTCGTCAAAGTACCACTTGTTCAGCAGGAACAGGTACAGCGGGCGCTGTTGGGCGGCCAGCCGCACCGGCAGGCTCGGGTTCTTGATGTAGAAGAGCCAAGCGGTGAAGAGACCAATCAGCATCGCGACAAAGGGCGAGACCTTGACCCAAGCCGGCACCAGATGGGCGGCGTTGATGATGGTGGTGGGCGCGTGTTCGGCCTTCTCCATCTTTTTTGGGTCAAGACGGGTATCGACCAGCGCCTGTTCGTCAGCCGTGAAGGGCAGCATCATCAACGCGCCTTTGGGGGCAGCACCGGCGGCATGAGCTGCGTCGCCGTGAGCGGCGTCGGTTGTGCCCTCAGTGGTGGTGGCCTCTGCGACAGCCTCCCCCTCGGCCGGGGCCGTGGTGGTTTCGGCATGATCCTCGCCATGCGCCTCGGCATGGGCGGCGGCTTCCATTCCGAACCAATCGCGCACTTTGACCTCATCGCCAAAGTAGACCTTGTACCACACCATGCCCGAGAACATCGCGCCCAAGGCCAACACGCCTAAGGGAATGAGCATGATCATCGGGCTTTCATGCGGCTCATGGTGCCCATGACCGTGACTGTCATGTGCATGATCGTCATGACCATGATCGTCATGCGCGGCAGCGCGGTTGGTTCCGTAAAAGGTCATGAACATCAGGCGCCAGCTGTAGAAGCTGGTAAAGCAGGCGGCGACCACCAAGAGCCAGAAGGCAAAAGAACTGCCGACATAGGCCACCTCAATCACCGCGTCTTTCGACAGGAAGCCGGCAAAGCCGTAATAGGTCAGCGGGATACCCACCCCGGTGATGGCCAGCGTGCCGATCATCATCGCCCAGAAGGTCAGCGGGATCTTCTTCCGCAAGCCACCATAGTTGCGCATGTCCTGCTCATGGTGGGTCGCATGGATGACCGAGCCTGCGCCAAGGAACAGCATGGCCTTAAAGAAGGCATGGGTGAAGAGGTGGAACATCGCCACCGGATAGGCGCCCAAGCCCGCGGCCACGAACATGTAGCCAAGCTGCGACATGGTCGAATAGGCGATCACACGCTTGATGTCGTTCTGCACCAGACCGATGGTGGCAGCCACAAAGGCGGTCAAGGCCCCGAGCACGGTGATAAAGGCGGTGGCCGAAGGCGCGTATTCATAGACCGGCGACATGCGGCAGACGAGGAACACCCCCGCCGTCACCATGGTCGCGGCGTGGATCAGCGCCGACACTGGGGTCGGGCCTTCCATGGCGTCCGGCAGCCAAGTGTGCAGGAACAGTTGCGCCGATTTGCCCATCGCGCCGATGAACAGGAGGACACCAATCAGATTGGCCGCATTCCAGTCAGCCCACAGGAAATGCAGGTTGGTTTCCGCAAGCGCCGGGGCCGCGGCAAAGACATCGTCGAACTTAATGCTGTCGGTCAGATAGAACAGCGCAAAGATGCCAAGGGCAAAGCCAAAGTCGCCGACGCGGTTGACCACAAAGGCCTTGATCGCGGCGGCATTGGCGGTGGGCTTACGGTAGTAGAACCCGATCAGAAGGTAGGAGGCAACGCCCACGCCTTCCCAGCCAAAGAACATCTGTACAAGGTTGTCCGCCGTCACCAGCGAGAGCATGGCAAAGGTGAAGAACGACAGATAGGCGAAGAAACGCGCCCGGTAAGGCTCATCAGGACCCCAGTTGTCGTCATGGGCCATGTAGCCGAACGAATAGAGGTGCACGAGCGCGGAAACCGAGTTGACGACGACCAGCATGATCGCGGTCAAACGGTCAACACGGATGCCCCATTCGGTGGACAGGGCCCCGCTTTCGATAAAACGCAAGACGGTGATGTGCTGGGTATCGCCGTCAAAGGTCAGGAAAATGACCCAAGACAGGATTGCCGCCAGAAACACCAAAGCGGTGGTCAAGATCTGCGCCGGACGCTCGCCAATGAGACGCCAGCCAAAGCCGCACAGAATGGCCCCGATCAGAGGAGCAAAGAGAATGATCTGAGCCATTGCGTCAGCCTTTCATCACGTTGACGTCTTCGACGTCGATGGTGCCGCGGTTGCGGAAGAACACCACAAGGATCGCAAGGCCAATGGCGGCCTCGGCGGCGGCGACGGTCAGGATGAACAGGGTGAACACCTGCCCGACCAGATCACCCAAGTAAGATGAGAAGGCGACGAAGTTGATGTTCACCGCCAGAAGCATCAATTCGATCGACATGAGAATGACGATGACATTCTTCCGGTTCAGGAAGATGCCAAAGATGCCAATGACGAACAGCGCCGCCGCCACTGTCAGGTAATGTTCAAGTCCCACCATTCTCATGTCCCTCAGGGCATTTGCCCGTTGTCTTATCGCTGTCGTGTCTTTGTCGCGGCGAGGTGCCCCCGCCCCTTTGGCTTAGAGCCCCTGCCCCGGCTTGACGTCTTTCAACTCCATCGCCTTGGCCGGATCGCGCCACATCTGATGCAGCACGTTCTGGCGCTTCACATCCTTGCGGTGGCGCATGGTCAACAGGATCGCGCCGATCATCGCGACCAGCAGGATCAGGCCAGAAAGCTGGAACAAAAGGATATACTTGTCATAGATGATGAGGCCCAAAGCGCGGGTGTTCTCCACCTGATCAGCGGCAGGCGCCACCGCATCGCGCAAGCCCATCGCGCCATCGGCTTGCACCCAAGCGCCAACACCCAGCGACAGTTCCATCAAGATGATGATCCCGATCAGCATGGCCAAAGGCATGGTGCGGGCCATTTCGCCCTTCAACTCGGCAAAGTCGATGTCCAGCATCATGACGACGAACAGGAACAGAACCGCCACCGCGCCGACATAGACGATGATGAGGAGCATGGCGACAAACTCGGCCCCCAAAAGCACGAAGAGCCCCGCGGAAGAGAGAAAGGCCAAGATCAGCCACAAAACCGAATGCACCGGGTTGCGGCTGATGGTAACCATAAGGCCTGCCGCCACCGTGACGATGGCAAAGGCATAAAAGGCGTAATCAGCGACGGTCATGCGTCTTTCTCCCCAGTATTGGCGGCAGTCTCGGCAAAGACCGACTGCGCAATCTCCAGCGCTTTTTGCATGGCAGGAACGCCGCCAAACATGCTCATCTGCCAGATCACTTCGGCAATCTCGCGCTGCGTGGCCCCGGCACTCAGCGCCTGACGGATGGTCATGCGCAACTGCACATCGGCCTGCGCCCCCAAGACTGTCAGCGCGGCGATCGTCACCAAAAGGCGGGTGCGCGCATCAAGGCCCTCAGGATTGAAGGTTTTGCCAAACCACGCCTCAAGCATGTCTTTCGGCAGTGTCGGGAAGAGCTTTTCAAAGCCCTTCATATCCATGCTTTCCAATGCCGGATTGAAGGCAGCGGCCATTTTCTGGCCCTGCTCCATCATCTGCTGGAAAAACTTGGCAAGATCATCGGTCATGTCAGATCACCGGTACGGCGCGTCGAGTTCAAGATTGCGGGCAATCTCGGCCTCCCAGCGCGCGCCGTTCTCCAAGAGCTTGTCTTTGTTGTAAAACAGCTCTTCGCGCGTTTCGGTCGAAAACTCGAAGTTCGGGCCTTCAACGATCGCATCCACAGGGCAGGCCTCTTGGCAGAAACCGCAGTAGATGCACTTGGTCATGTCGATGTCATAGCGCGTGGTGCGGCGCGAGCCGTCTTCGCGCGGCTCAGCGTCGATGGTGATGGCCTGCGCGGGGCAAATCGCTTCGCACAGCTTGCAGGCGATGCAGCGTTCCTCGCCATTGGGATAGCGGCGCAGCGCGTGTTCACCGCGGAAACGGGGCGACAATGGCCCCTTTTCATGCGGATAGTTCAGCGTGGCCTTCGGCGCGAAGAAGTATTTCATGCCAAGGCCAAAGCCTTTGATGAAATCGGCCAAAAGGAAGTATTTGGTCGCACGGCCCCAGTCGATGTTTGCCATTGCCTCAGCCTCCGATGGTCCAGCGGGCCCAGAAGGTGCCCAGAATTTCAAACTTGGCCAAGAACGCCACGATCACGACCCATGCGAGCGACATCGGAAGGAACACTTTCCAACCAATCCGCATCAGCTGGTCATAGCGGTAGCGCGGCACAATCGCCTTCACCATCGCGAAGAAGAAGAAGAAGACCCACATCTTCGCAACCATCCACCACCAGCCATCGGCCAGACCGGGAATCGGAGAGAGCCAGCCGCCGAAGAACAACAGCGACATCAACGCGCACATCAGGAAGATGGCGATGTATTCGCCGGCCATGAACAGAAGGTAGGGGGTGGAGGAGTATTCCACCATGAACCCGGCGACGAGTTCGGATTCCGCTTCCGGAAGGTCAAACGGCGGGCGGTTCGTTTCGGCCAGGGCCGAGATGAAGAACAGGAACACCATCGGGAAGTGCGGCAGCCAATACCAGTTCAACAGGCCCAGATCGCCGTCTTGCGCGGCCACAATGGCGCCAAAGCTCATCGACCCGGTCGAGATGATGATGCCGATGATGATAAGCCCCAGCGAGACTTCGTAAGAAATCATCTGCGCGGCGGACCGCAGCGAGCCGAGGAACGGGTATTTCGAGTTCGACGCCCAGCCGCCCATGATCACGCCGTAAACTTCCAGCGACGAGACGGCAAAGACGAAGAGGATCGCCACGTTAATATCGGCCAAGACCCAGCCTTGGTCAAACGGCACGACGGCCCATGCCAAGATCGCGAGCACAAAGGACAGCATCGGGGCCAAGAAGAACACCGGGCGGTCTGCACCGGCGGGAATGACGATTTCCTTGACCACATATTTCAGTGCATCGGCCACCGATTGCAAAAGACCAAAGGGGCCAACCACGTTGGGGCCTTTGCGCATTTGCACGGCCGCCCAAATCTTGCGGTCACCGTAAACAAGGAACAACAGGCTGATCATCACAAAGGCAATGATTGCAAGGCTTTGCAGCGCAATCAGCACCGCAATTCCCGCGCCGGTCTGGAAGAATTCAGCCATGATCCCTTACGTCCCCTTAG
>Ga0315908_10001247_pt1 | contig 19291 bp, 14 predicted proteins | sample LakEriMetagenome_12_FD_203520 | JGI IMG/M metagenome (GOLD analysis project Ga0315908, IMG submission 203520) | Freshwater fungal communities from buoy surface, Lake Erie, Ohio, United States - Buoy 4 MA124 | ecosystem: Environmental > Aquatic > Freshwater > Lake > Lake biofilm | place: USA... | reverse complement strand
TATGTTGAGTTTCCTTACACCGAGTTTCCCAAAGGAATTTTTGTAACCCTCTACGACAGCAAAGGTCAACGCACGTTTATCCGATCGAATTACGCGGTAACCTTCAAAGGAACAGGCATTATTGATTTGCAACAGCAAGTGAAAATCAGCAACGAATTTGGTCAGCTACTCGAAACCGAACAGCTGTATTATGACCAAAAAAACGAATGGTTTTTTACAGAACAAAAATTTAAATTTACCGATGCCAAAGGTGTTTCATTTGGAGAAGGAATTGATTTTAGCAAAGATTTTAAACGGGTGAATTCCCAGCGCATTAACGGAGAAATAGACCAAACAGAATAACTATGAATTACTTAAAATATACCCAGTACATTTATTTGGCTTTGGCCTTGTATTGTATCTATGACGGAATTGTCAAATGGAACAACCCAGAAAAACCTTGGATTAGTTTCTTTTTTGCGGCAATCGCACTGTTTACATTCTTTTTTCGTCGGCGTTTTGCGGCAAAAATGAATGCCAGACAACAGTCTAAAACAGAAGACTAACAAACCAAACCTATATCAGCAGGAAATGGCCCAAAAATATTGGATTTCCTGCAAATTATCTGTAATCCTTTTATGGTTATTAAATAGATAATTGTATTTTCGCAAACTGAATTAAAATTTAACACAAATAAAAATGGCAGTTTTACAAAAAATCAGACAACGTTCACTACTTCTAATATTAGTAATTGGCTTTTGCTTGTTGGCATTTATCATTGGCGACATCTTTAATAGCGGTGGATTTTCTGGCACATCCAAATACATTGGAACGGTAAATGGGAAAGACATTTCTTTTGAAGAATTTAGAGTAAAAGTAAGCAATGTCGAAAAGAGTGGCCAACAAGGAATGACTTCTATGCAAGCGGTAAACCGAGTGTGGGATCAAGAAGTATCAATTGCTTTGTTGACAGCGGAGTTTGACAAATTAGGCATACAAGCGGGTGAAAAACACATCATAGAAGCCTTGAAAATGGATCAAAATATTGGTCAAAATCCTTTGTTTCAAAACGCAACAGGTCAATTTGACTTGGCTAAATTCAAGGAATATTTTAAATCCAATCCAGAGCAAGCCCAGTACATCAAAGACCGTGAAAAAGATGCCGACTTGAATGCAAAGTACCAAATCTACAACACCATGGTGAAAGGCGGTTTGTACACCACAGAAGCGGAAGGTAAAATGAAATACGAAATGGAAGCCAACAAAGTAAACATGAACTATGTTGCAGTGTTGTATTCAACCATTAAAGACAGTGATGTTAAAGTATCTGATGCTGAAATCACGGACTACATGAAAAAAAATGAGAAAAAATTTAAAGCCGAAGCAGGCCGCGAATTGGATTATGTAGTAATTGAAGACAAGGCCTCAGCTGAAGACGAAGCTGAAGTAAAAACTAAAGTAAATGGCTTACTTACCGGTAGTATCGTGTACAACCAAGAAACAGGAAAGAACGACACCTTGCCAGGTTTTAGAGGGGCTGTAAATGTGGTGGATTTCGTAAACGAAAATTCAGATATCCCTTATGATTCTACGTTCACCGCCAAAAAAGATTTGCCTGCCGAGCACGCAGATGCCTTATTTGCGTTAGCGCCAGGAGCAATTTATGGTCCATATATGAGAGGTCCTTACTATTGCATATCTAAATCAATGGGACGCAAAGCGGGAGCCAATGCAAAAGCCAGTCATATTTTGATTAGCTACGAAGGTACCCAAGTGCCAAACAAAAAAGAAAAACGCACCAAAGAGCAAGCCAAAGCCAAAGCGGAAATGTTATTGGCGCAAGTTAAAGCCAATCCAACGAGTTTCTTGATGTTGGCCTTAACCAACTCCGATGATTCTTCAGCACAACAAGGTGGTGACTTAGGGTATTTTGCTCCGGGTCAAATGGTGAAGCCATTCAATGATTTTGTATTTGGTAATCCGGTTGGTAAAATTGGTTTAGTAGAAACTGATTTTGGTTTCCATATCATCAATGTGACGGATAAACAAGATGCCATTCGTTTGGCTACAATTGCCCAAAAAATTGAGCCGTCTGAAGGCACCACAGATAAATTGTATACCCAAGCTGTTCAATTTGAAATGGACGCCAACGACAAAGACTTTGACAAAATAGCCAAGGCCCAAAAATTAACGGTTACCCCAGCGGTAAAAGTAAAAGAGATGGATGAGGTTTGTGGTGGATTAGGTCCACAAAGACAAATCGTGCGATGGGCATTTGAAAAAGGAACCAATGTGGGTGACGTGAAACGATTTGAAGTAGCCAACATGGGCAACGTAATTGTCAAATTGAAAAAATCAACCGACAAAGGATTAATGGCCATTGAAGACGCAAAACCTTCTGTTGAGCCAATATTGAAAAACAAAAAGAAAGCAGCCATGTTGGCAGCTAAAATGAAAGGAGCTAGCTTGGAAACAATAGCCCAAACATCAAAAACTACTGTTCAACAAGCTATCGATTTGACACTTGAAAACCCAACAATTCCAAACGCAGGTTACGAGCGTAAAGTTGTAGGTACAGCGTTTGCTATAGGATTGAATAAAGTATCAGCACCAATTGAAGGGAATTCAGGCGTATATGTGGTACAGCCAACTGTAATCACTAAAGCACCGGCTCTTAAAAACCATGCTGATTATGTAAATAAAGTAAAATCGCAAGTACAATCTTACACAGGACGTGTAATTCCAGCGCTTAAAGAAGAGGCTGAGATCGAAGACAACCGTTCTAAATTCAATTATTAATACTTGAGGAAATAGACATAAAAAAACCCGGTTCGTTTGAATCGGGTTTTTTTATTTAATGAGATCGGTGTAGCGGAGTACCGTAGGGTATCCTTTTTCTAGAAAGTAGTCAGTGGGATCGGTTTGACTCAGCACTAGCACAAAATCGCCGCCCCAGGCTCCCAAGCTTTTTACGAAGCCAGAAAAGTCAGGAAAATAAGCTTCTTGCACGGTTTGCATTTCCAGTACATTACTCAAGATGATTTCGTGTTTTTGCAGTTGCTCAACCCAATTTTCATAGCCAGTATCTTCGAGTAAAGCCACGGTAATTGTACTGATTTCTTGGGCATGATCGGCCAAGCGGTGTTGTTTTTTATAATAGGCTGCAATGGCTTCTTTGCTGCTTTGTTTTTGGTTGAGGTACACAAAATACAGCTGTGCTTTGCAAAGCGGATCGAGCACTATTGGAGCAACTACTGGGTTTTCGTTTACCAACGAATAGATCACCGCCGTATCGTGTTGTGCGCAGGCAATGTCATAGCCACTTCCGCCAAAACTGTCAAATAATAATCGGTAGGCGTCTACCTGCGCCCATTGGGCAATGTTGTTGATTAAGGTAGAGGAGGTGCCTAAACCCCATTTTTTAGGGAAGCTTAATGCAGTAGTGACCAAAATACCGTCGCTGTTTTTTAAAAATGCAGGATTGAGTTGCTGCGCTTGCCGAAGTATGTGAAGTAGGGTTGTTCGAACACTTGATTGAGCATCGCTACTCGGTTTTTCCAGCTCGCTCCATTCGATATGGGTTTCAAACCAGCAACTGCCATCGGCATCCAAGCTTTTCCAATGCAGCCCCATTTTTTCGGCTGGAACTACTCGAAGCCACTGCCCCAATTGGGTAGGCACAGCCAAGGCCTTCGCGCCATCGAGTACTACATATTCACCAGTGAGCAGTAGTTTTCCGTTGCTGTAAAATGCTTGTTCCATTTGGCTCGTTAGGCTCTAAGTTGTTGTACAAACGATACCACAGCGGCATGGGTTACCGTTTGTTTTTTGAAGTGGTTTTGCACGGCCTGTCGCTCTTGTTCGGTGGCTTCCAATTGTTGCAAAATATTATTCAGGTGCATTTTCATGTGGCCTTCTTGAATTCCGGTTGTGGTGAGCGAACGCAAGGCGGCAAAATTCTGTGCCAAGCCTGCTACGGCTACTAGCTGCATGAGTTCGTGTGCCGATGGTTTTTGCAAGAGTTCTAAACTCCATTTTACCAAAGGATGCAAGTTGGTCAAACCGCCTACGGTTCCTAGTGCCAAAGGAATTTCAATCCAAAATTTGAAAATGCCGTCTTCTATCGAGGCATGGGTTAAACTGCGGTATTGCCCATCACGCGCGGCATAAGCATGCACGCCGGCTTCAACCGCTCTAAAATCATTTCCAGTTGCCAAGACTACCGCATCAATGCCGTTCATGATGCCTTTGTTGTGCGTAACGGCACGAAAAGGTTCGACTTGGGCTATTTGAACCGCTTGCACAAATTTCTCGGCAAATTCTGCGGGATGGTCTAGTTTTTTTTCGGCTAATTCATCAATCGGGCAAGAAACTTCGGCGCGAACCAAACAGTTGGGTACATAATTGGATAAGATGCTCATCACCACTTGGATGTTTTTTTCGGTCTCGTTAAACTCGGCGAACCTTTGCGCCTCTTCGGTTAAGGTTTTGGCAAATTGCTCCAAACACGAATTAATGAAATTGGCTCCCATGGAATCCTTGGTCTCAAAGGTAGCGTGCAGCTGATAATACTGCGGCAATTTATGCGTTTGGTTGCGCAACTCGATCTGGCTAATACCGCCGCCGCGGGCTTCCATGTTTTTGGTGATGTCACGGGTGGCTTCACGCAGCTGGGGCTGAATGTGTTGAATGAATCGAGCTAATTTTTTATCATCGCCTTGGTACATAAAATGCACTTGACCAATTTTTTCGGAGTTGATTACTTGGGCTTTAAACCCACCACGACTGGCCCAAAATTTCGCCGATTTGGCTGCTGCGGCTACCACCGAGCTTTCTTCAATGGCCATGGGAATGGTATAGTTTTTCCCATTGATGACAAAATTGGGTGCTACGCCCAGTGGCAAGTAAAAATTACTCACGGTGTTTTCGATAAATTCATCGTGTAATTTTTGGAGCACCTGGTCGGAGTTCCAGTATTTTTTGAGTAAGGCAGTTGCTTCGTGGGGTGTAGAAAAATAGTGCTCAGACAACCACTTGAGTTTGTCTTCTTTGCTCAATTTTGAAAATCCGGCGATGTCGTTCGTCATAGTTCTTCTGGTTTAGAAAAGCATACAAATATAAAGGATAGTCACGGGATAATCTGAGAATTTTGACGCGAACTTCTCCTTAAATTACCGCTAAGCAGCGTGAATTAATTTCCAAAATGTGGCTATAATTGCAATTTTTTCACTAAAATTGGCTGTTTTTAAATTACCATTCACCACATGAAAATAGTACCGATTTTAGCCTTTATTTTATCGCTTCATTGCACCTTATTTGCCCAACAAAAAATCACCGTCGAAGACATTTATACCGGCGCCTTCCGAGCAAAAGGCATGGACGAATTACAAGCACTCAAATTAAGCAACCACTATACCGTTCTCAATTTTGACCGCAGCACAAAAAGTTTCCAAATCGATCTATATGATTTTGCAACGCTCAATAAAATAAGCACGTTGCTGGACACCAAAAACCAACCTTTACTCATAGACGGCATTGATAGTTATACCTTTAGCCCCAATGAAAAACAGCTGCTCTTAGCCACTAATACTTCTCCTATTTACCGTCATTCGTTTACCGCCGATTATTTTCTATATGATATTGCTACCAAGTCAGTAACCAAATTACTTGACTTTTCAGTACAAGAGCCCACCTTTTCTCCCGATGGGCAGCAGTTGGCCTTTGCCAAAGACAACAATTTGTATGTATACACTTTTGCATCCAAGTCAATCACGCAAATCACCAATGACGGCCGTAAAAACGCCATCATCAATGGCATCACCGATTGGGTGTACGAAGAAGAATTTGCTTTTGTACGCGCCTTTGATTGGAGCAAAGACAGTAAAAAATTGGCCTACATCAAATTTGACGAATCCCAAGTGCCTGAGTTCAGTATGTCAGTTTTTCAAAAAGAATTGTATCCCACCACCGAAACCTTCAAATATCCCAAAGCAGGTGAAAAAAACTCAGAAGTTTCCTTGCATGTCTATGATTTGGCTGCCAAGCAAGCCCAAACCGTTGATTTATCGGCCTATCGTGATTTTTACATCGCGCGTTTGCAGTGGACAGCTGACGCCAATACCTTATCAGCGCAAGTGCTCAATCGGCACCAAGACAATTTAGATTTGTTGTTCATCAACGGAACTACCTTGCAAAGTCATGTGGCGCTCAACGAAAAAGACAAGGCCTATGTAGACGTAACCGATAACCTTACGTTCTTGCCCGATAACAGTTTTATTTGGACCAGTGAAAAGGACGGATTCAATCATATTTACTTGTATGATTCAGCCGGGAAATTAAAAAACCAAATCACCAAAGGCAATTGGGAAGTTACGGCCTATTATGGTTACGACGCCAAAACCAAGTCGATTTTGTACCAATCGACCGAGCTGGGTTCCATCAACCGAGCGGTATACAAAATAGGCATATCGGGTAAAAATAAGCAATGTTTGTCGGCCAAAACGGGCACCAATTCAGCCACTTTTAGTCCCAATTTTAACTACTTTATCCAATCGTATTCTTCGGCTACCCAGCCCACGCAGTATACGTTGCACGATACTAAATCGGGCAAATTGATTAAAAACATTGAGTCCAATGAGGCTTTGCAAAACAAATTGGCTAATTATAAATTGGGCGCCAAAGAATTTTTTGTACTCAAAACCGCCGAGGGCAATGAGTTAAATACTTGGATTTTGAAACCCGCCGATTTTGATCCTTCTCGCAAATATCCGCTTTTGATGTTCCAGTATTCTGGACCGGGTTCGCAGCAAGTAAACAACGATTGGAACAGTGCTGACGATTATTGGTTCCAGTCTTTGGCTCAACAAGGCTATTTAGTAGCTTGTGTGGACGGAAGAGGTACTGGATTTAAAGGGGCTGCCTTCAAAAAATGTACACAAAAAGAATTGGGCAAATACGAAGTAGAAGACCAAATTGCGGCCGCCAAAGTGTTTGGTACCTATCCCTACATTGATGCTTCGCGTATCGGTATCTGGGGTTGGTCGTATGGCGGATTCATGGCCAGCAATTGCATCTTGAAAGGCGCCGATGTATTCAAAATGGCTGTAGCGGTAGCGCCAGTAACCAGCTGGCGTTTTTATGACAGCATTTATACCGAGCGTTATTTGCAAACTCCCCAAGAAAACCCTACGGGCTATGATGACAATTCGCCCATCAATCACGTGAATAAATTAAAAGGCAAATTCTTGCTCATTCACGGATCTGCCGATGACAATGTGCATGTACAAAACTCCATGCAAATGATGGAGGCCCTTATTCAGGCAAATAAACAATTTGATTCGCAAATTTATCCCGACAAAAACCACGGCATTTACGGCGGAAAAACACGCATTCAGTTGTTTACCAAAATCACCAATTTTATCAAAGAAAACTTATAATCAACTAATCTCAACTAAAACCAATCAATTATGTCAGAAACACAAGTTAAAACAGGACATCCAAAAGGACTTTGGGTGCTTTTCGGAACCGAAATGTGGGAGCGTTTCAACTTTTATGGAATGCGCGCCATCTTAACCTTATTCTTGGTAAACTCCTTGATGATGAAAGAAGAAGATGCTTCTTTGATTTATGGAGGATTCTTAGGCTTATGTTACCTCACTCCGATGTTGGGTGGTTTTATCGCCGACCGATTTTTTGGAAACCGCAACTGTATTTTATTGGGTGGTTTAATGATGGCCATCGGACAATTTTTATTGTTTTTTAGCGCCAGTGTGTTTGGCACCAATTTGCCTTTGGCCAATACCTTAATGTGGTCAGCCTTGGGGATTATCATTTTTGGTAATGGATTTTTCAAACCCAATATCTCTTCAATGGTGGGCAGTTTGTATCCAAAACAAGAAAAAAGTAAACTGGACACCGCTTTCACCATTTTCTATATGGGAATCAACTTGGGTGCCTTTTTGGGCCAATTGATTTGTCCTTTAATTGGAGACGTGAAAGATGCCGAAGGAATCCGAGACATTCACGCCTTTAAATGGGGATTCTTGGCCGCTTCTATGGCCATGCTCATTGGAACAGCTGTGTTCTATGTCTTGAAAAATAAATATGTAGTTACGCCAGACGGAAAACCCTTGGGAGGCTTACCTTCTAAAAATGATGCCGATGACTTTGAAGAAGGCGAATCACAAAAAGCGGTATTCTCTACCAATGCCTTAATTGGAGCAGCAATTGCCTTTTTGTCATTGGGCGCTTTGATTCACTTTGTGTTTGATCAAAACTTAATTTACACCTTAATTTATTCCAGCGGTTTAACCTTAGCTGGTTTAATTGTATCTGATTCATCCCTAACCAAAGTAGAGCGCGACCGTATTTTTGTAATCTACATTGTGGCATTTTTCATTATTTTCTTTTGGGCTGCCTTTGAACAAGCGGGATCTTCTCTAACCTTTATCGCCGACAACCAAACCGACCGTAATTTCTTTGGTTGGAACATGCCGCCTTCGATGGTGCAAATTTTCAACGGACTATTCGTAGTGGCTTTTGCCGTGCCGTTTTCTATGCTATGGGATTACTTACGCAGCAAAGACCGCGAACCGATCTCTCCCATGAAACAATCGTTTGGCTTGGCCTTGATTGCCTTGAGTTATTTCATCATCGCCTACAATGTAAAAGATTTGGGTAACAGCGGTTTGTTGGCCATCAAATGGTTGATCTTGTTGTATTTAATCCAAACTTGTGCCGAGTTGTGCTTGTCGCCAATTGGTTTGTCTTTGGTAGGTAAATTATCGCCTAAGCGTTTTTCTTCCTTGTTGTACGGCGTATTCTTTTTGTCCAATGCTTCGGGTTATGCTTTAGCCGGAACCTTGGGATCGATCATGCCGGCTACTGGAGATAAATTCTTAAAAGCCAAAGAAATGGGCATCGATTTGCAAGCGGTTTTAGATAAAAAAATCACCTTAACACCGGAGCAAGCAGCCATGTTGTCTGAAAATCAAATCACCGATCACAACCCTATTTTTGCGGGGTTTGAAATCCACAACTTGTTTGAGTTTTTCATGGTGTTTGTCGTGCTTACAGGACTAGCTGCTTTGATTTTGTTCTTACTGACTCCCGTATTAAAAAAGATGATGCACGGCGTGCGATAGGCGCAGCAATTCAATTTTTTTTATATCTTTCAAACCCACAGGAATTGTTCTGTGGGTTTTGTTTTTAATCTAAAATACTATGTGGAAAAATCACCCGAAGGCCTTGCCGTATTTGTTTTTGTCCGAAATGTGGGAACGTTTTGGTTACTACCTCATGATCGGAATATTTACGTTGTATCTCAAAGATGTCGAGGCAGGTTTTGCGATGACCGAAAAAGAATCCGCCGATTTGTATGGCACCTTTATCGCCTTGGTTTTTTTAACGCCATTCATTGGTGGTTTGTTGGCCGATCGGTATTTGGGGTATAAAAAGTCCATTATTATTGGAGGCCTAATGATGGGAATGGGGTACATGCTCATGGGCATTCACAGTTTGCCCATGCTCTATTTGGCGATGACCTTAGTGATTTTAGGGAATGGTTTTTTTAAACCCAATATTTCAACCTTGTTGGGTAATTTTTACAACGATTCAGAGTTCAAAGACAAAAAAGACGAGGGCTACAATATATTTTACATGGGCATTAACGTTGGGGCCTTTATTTGTAATTTCTTTGGCGCCGCTTTGCAAATTTTATTGGGTTGGCAGTACGCGTTTATGGCAGCCGGAATTGGAATGTTTATTGGTGTTTTGGTTTTTATTTTAGGGTCCAAACACTACCATGGCTACGATCAAAAAAAGGGAACCCAAGAAGGAGATATGCCCTTTTACAAAATTGTACTGTTTATTTTATTGCCCTCTGTTGTTTTTGGAATCATTGGTTGGATGCTCAAAGGAGTAACTTCTGAATCAAATCCCAACAGTTATATCTTTGGTTCGGATAGCACCGATGCCTTTATTTTTGCCTGTATTCCGGTAGTTTTCTTTTATGCCAGTTTGTATTTCAAAGCCAAGCCAGCCGATAAGCGACCCATTGGCGCACTCCTTTCTATTTTTGCCGTTGTTATTCTATTTTGGGCAGTTTTCAAACTCAACGGTTCGGCGCTCAATACATGGGCAGACCGCTACACCGATAGAGCGATTACTGGAAATACAGAGACCGTTTTTAATGGCTTAAAATTAGCCAAGGAAGTGGAATACAAAAAAGACACTACAGAATTGTATGACGCCGCTTTCCGTCTGCAAAAAGTAGATGGAGAAGTACAAAAGGTGGTTGATTACCCGGTTTATTTTCGGAATGTAGCGAAAGATAAATTACCCAAAGAAAACGAAACGGTGAGTTTATGGGCGACCAATTTGAGTCAATCCATCAATCCCGGTTGGGTAATATTACTCACCCCTTTGGTTGTGGCATTTTTCACCTTTTTACGCAGTCGGAAAAAAGAACCGTCTACGCCCACCAAAATTGCCTTTGGTTTATTGATTTCGGCCTTGTCGGTTTTGGTTATGGTAGCCGCGGTGAAGATGGGAGGTAATGGCTCAGAAAAAGTGAGCGTGTGGTGGTTGGTGGCCAATTACGGTATCATTACCATTGGTGAATTGTTCTTGAGTCCCATGGGCTTGTCTGTCGTCTCGAAGTTGAGTCCCACAAATATTACTTCCCTCATGATGGGCGGTTGGTTTTTATCGACCTCCATCGGAAACAAATTGAGTGGTGTATTGGCCAGCATGTGGGATACCTACGAAGACAAAACTGATTTCTTTTGGATCAACTTCTCCTTGTTGATGTTTGCTACCGTATTAATGTTCGTCTTGCTCAAACAGCTTAACCAAGTCATGAACGAAAAAGGAATAAAATAAGACCTATGGAACAACCAACTTCTTTAGCCCAGATTCAAGATTTTAAAGGAAAATACCCGAAACAATTGTGGTACTTGTTTTTTAGCGAAATGTGGGAACGTTTCAGTTTTTATGGTATGCGCGGCATGTTGGTGGTGTTCATGGTCACCAAATTGGGCATGGACGATGTCACCTCGCAATTGCAATATGGCGCCACCCAGGCTTGGGTATACGCATTTACCTTTGTGGGTGGATTATTTGCCGACAAAATATTGGGTTTCCGCAAGTCCTTGTTTTGGGGCGGATTGTTAATGATTGTGGGCAGCGTGATTTTGGCGCTCGATCCGCAATCCTTTTTCTTTATCGGGATCAGTTTTACGATTGTAGGAACCGGATTTTTTAAACCCAATATTTCTTCGATGGTAGGACAATTGTACCACGATAACGACGTTCGCCGCGATGCCGGTTTTTCGCTTTTTTATGCGGGAGTCAATATTGGAGCCCTCATAGGCGGTTACCTTTGTATTGCTGTGGCCAATGGGAATTTGTTTGCCGACTTTATTCCCGAAAACCTGCGTTGGAATTACGCTTTTGGTTTTGCGGCTGTGGTCATGGTCATCAGTTTACTCACCTTTACCCAAACCCAAAAAAGCATGGGCAACATTGGTCTTTCGCCATTGGCCGATTGGGAAGCTTCAAAACGATTTGCTTTCGAATTGGGGACTTATATTTTTTCTTTGGCCTTAATTCCTATCATCATCTTAATGGTGGCCAATACAACCTACACCGATTATTTTATGATGATTATTGGGCCTGCTTCAATTTTATATTTGTTTTACGAGATGCGTCACTTTAGTGCAGCCGAAAACAAGAAGTTATTGGCGGCTTTGGTCTTTATCTTGTTCTCCATTTTCTTTTGGGCTTTCTTCGAACAAAGTGGGGGTTCATTGAGTTTGTTTGCTTTGAATAATCTCCACAATACGGTGTTGGGCATTCCACTCGATCCCAATGGGGTAAATAATTCAGCGAATTCGTTGTTTGTAATTGCATTTGCAGCCCTCATTGGATTGATTTGGGTTTGGCTAGCCAAGCGTAAATTGGAACCCAATACGGTTGTAAAATTTGGTTTGGGCTTTTTATTTTTGGCGGGAGGATTCTTTGTGTTTTACACCACTCGTTTTTTTGCCGATGGCAGTGGTAAAACCTCGCTCGATCTCTTTACTTTGGGTTGGTTTGTGATCACCTTTGGCGAATTGTGTTTGTCGCCCATCGGGATGTCGGCCATGACCAAACTTTCTCCGCAACGCACCCAAGCCGTCATCATGGGCATGTGGTTTTTAGCCAGCGCTTATGGACAATATTTTGCCGGTTTACTGGGGGCCAATATCGCCACAGCATCAGAGAATGCCAGTAATGTAGTTCAGTTGCAAGTGTATACCGAGGGGTACAAACAATTGGCCATTTATGCCTTGATAGCCGGTCTTGTGTTGGTGTTACTTTCACCTTGGGTAAAAAAACTGATGCAAGAAGTAAAATAAATTAGTACTTTCGAATTCTAAATTGATTTGAACTATTATGAAAAAAATAATCCTTCTTTTTGTTCTCTTGATTAGTGCTTATACGGCACAAGCACAAGATATTTATTGGGAAACCAATGTCGAGAAAGCGTCACAATTGGCGATGAAAACCAATAAGCCGTTGTTGTTGTTTTTCACGGGTAGCGACTGGTGTGGTTGGTGTATTCGCCTGCAAAAGGAAGTGCTCAAAACGGCCGAATTTGCCAATTGGGCGCAAGAAAATGCCGTTTTGGTTGAATTGGATTTCCCCAGAAGAACCCCACAACAACCCGAGATTCAGCAACAAAACTCAGCGTTACAACAGATGTTTCAAGTGCAAGGTTATCCCACCATTTGGTTTGCCAAACCAGGCATGAAAGACGGCAAAATTTCCCTTGACCGTATGGGCAGTACTGGTTATGTAGCCGGTGGTCCTGCCAAATGGTTGGAAACAGCCAATCAGATTGTAGCTAAAAAATAAACACTACTTTAAGTCATAGAATCCCTTTTCACCAGTAGCGTGAAAGGGGATTTTTGCTTGTATACAACTGGCTTTCCATCGGCTAATGTAGGATTTGTAGTTGCTGCCATCGGCAATAATTTGCGTTGGCTGATGTTGCAGTATGAATAAATCTAAGTTTATTTTTGGCGAATTTCGCAACACCACCCTGCTTTTTAGCGGTAGTTTTTCTTGGGCATTATCGGGAGATATTATGAAGATTGATTTCCCGTTTACAAGCCCCAATTGGGGTAGGGGTTTGATGGAAATTCTGCGACAAAAATGCGCCGTAGCATAAGCATAAAGCGGGTTTCTTTTTTCTTCTGGAAGATTAGTATAGGCTATAATGCTGTGGCCATTCCGCACGAGAATAGCACTGTAACGCTGTACATGAAACAACAACGTTTCTTGTTCAGATTTGCTTTTCCAAAAGGGGATAAGCAAACTACATTGAAACGCCACAAGTGTTAGACCAATCGCCACACTCGATAAATAGTTTGGTCGGTTGATCCAAAGTAATGTTGCTAATAAAACCAGATACAGTGCCATTGCCATGCCCAAAGTACACGGAATGTTTTGCACCACCATTTCATCAAAGGAGGCCAGCCAAGCGATAAGGCCGTTCATGAGTTGTATGCTTCCCGATAGTGCTGCAAGCAGCAACTGTGGTGGAACCTCAATAAGCAACCAGACCAAACACACAATGCCCACACCCATGACCAGAGTCAAAAGTGGAAGTAACAACACATTCGCCAATAAAAATAGACCCGGAAATTGATGAAAATAGTACAAGCTGAGGGGAAGTGTTCCCAGCTGGGCTGAGACAGAAACGGTACAGTTGTCCCAAATGTAGGTGTTTATTTTTGCGCCTGGTTGATACAATTTTTTTAATTTGGGTTGGAGTAAAAAAATAAACAATAAAGCGGCATAGCTTAGTTGGAAACCAATGTCAAAAACGGCTTGTGGCGTCCAGCACAAAATAAGGAAGGCCGAAACAAAGAGTGCATGTAAACTGCCCGTGCTTCGATTTAAATACAAGCCTAGCTGAATAAAACTAAACATGGTTACCGCCCGAAGTACCGAGGGAGCCAAACCCGCCACACATGCAAATCCCCATAAAAACAGTATGCTTAATAATAGTTCTGTGCGTTTGACTGTTTGATTTTTGGGAAACAAGCGAAATATACATTGCAACAAAATAACAATAAAGCCCACGTGAAGGCCAGAAACTGAAAGGATGTGAACCACACCTGCATATTGATATTCTTTGGTAATTGCAGTGGGTATTTCTTGCTGTTGCCCCATAAATAACGCTTTGAATAACGCAGATATGACGGGGTCACAGCCCGATTTTTCAAGGTTTTTACTGATCCGAATGCGGAGTTGATCGGCCCAATAGTTGGCGTCCATTCGGTATGATTTGTTGTGTTTCACCGCCGGCATATCTACCCAAACCTGGCCGTAGATGTTTTTTCGTTTCAAATAGACATCATACCGAAATGCATTTGGATTAAAAGCCAACTGCTCGACCTGTATGTGCCCCTCAAATTGAATGGGCATGCCAACACCCAGCGGTTTGTTGGATGCGCTCGTTTTTAGGCGTACCAGTAGCTTGCCAAAACAGCTTGACCGATCCAACGAAAGTAGCTCAACCACATAGCGCTGATGCTGCTTTGTTGATTTGAGTTGTTCTTTTACAATAGCCTCCACGGTTTGTTTTTGGCGGCTATCGACAAAATGGGTAAAGTGGTTTGCGTAGTTTGAATCTGTGTGCACATAGGCCGATAATTGGCCCAATCCGCAGGAAGAAATCAGTAGTGAAATTCCTAGAATGTATTTTTGTTTGAAATAAAAATAGAGAAGACCACCTAAAATAAGGGGAATTGTTAGCCAACAAATGGCTACACTCAGTGTGTTGGTGTAGGTGCCAATAATACAACCGGCAAGCATACCCAGCGTGATCCTAGGCAGCGGATAAAGGAGTAGATTCATGAAAAAGGCGTATAGTATAGGCCTCTAAAGTAATCTTTTTTTGGAAGGAAGAAAAATTATTCCAACACGCGATTCACTTGTGCAAACGTGCGCGCATAATAGGGTTCAGCCGTAGACGAAATCACCACGCCTTGCTGGGTTGACGAATGAATAAATTTGATTTCATCGGGAGTAACCTCGACCACCATGCCAACGTGGTTGATGTGTCGCTTGCCTCTGGTTTTAAAGAAAATCAAATCGCCTTTTTTCACTTCATTTCGGTCTAACTTTTTACCCAAGTGCGCCATTTCGGCCGAAGATCTGGGCAATTCGATATCAAATTTTAGAAAGGTGCTGTACATCAATCCTGAGCAATCGAAACCACCAGAAGAAGTTCCACCACCACGATAGGGTGTACCCAGTTCATCGGATGCCGCATGAATGAGTTGTTGTACCAAATAACTGGCCTCGTCTTCTGATATAAAATAGTCAGAATCGTTGGCCTCGTTTAGAATATAAGTAGGGGCTTTTTTTTCGGGCACCACAGTTGGAACAGCTGCTTTGATGGGTGGAGTAATCTTGGCTTTGGCAATTAAATCTTCAATTTGGGTGTGGTTAATGACCAGTGTTTTGTTTTCGGGCACGCGATAGATGCCTCGTTTTTGCGCTTCTGCTTTTGAGGTAATAATGGTGGCTTTGGGTTTGCAACCCACTACAAATAGAAAAATAAAAAAAATAGAGACGATTCGAGTCAAGGCAAATAATTTTAGAAATGAATAGGTATTAACGCAATTCGTGCAAACTTCGTACAATGAGTTGGGCTGTTTTTTGGCTTGCGCCTGCACCTCCAAGTTTTGCTTCTAATTGCTCGTATGCTTGAAGCACGTTGGTGCGGTTTTCGGGATTTAAAATGCGTTGCAATTCAGCTTTTATTTTGGCCGTATTGCAGTTATCTTGAATTAATTCAGTTACTACTTCTTGATCCATGATGAGGTTCACCAACGAAATGTATTTGAGGGTAATGATCCGCTTGGCAATTTGATAAGAAATCCAACTGCCTTTGTAACAAACCACTTCGGGTACTTTAAACAAAGCCGTTTCTAAGGTGGCCGTTCCCGAAGTTACCAAAGCAGCCGTGGTGTGTTGCAATAATTCATAGGTTTTGTTCGAAATGAATTTAACTCGTTCGCTGTTGATGAAGGGTTGGTACACAGCAAAATCTTGACTAGGTGCCCCGGCAATAACAAACTGATAACCCGGAAATTCGGGCACTACGCTCAATAATACGGCAAGCATTTTGGTGAGCTCTTGTTTGCGGCTACCCGGCAATAAAGCAATAATTGGTAGACTAGACAAGCCATTTTGCGATTGAAAATCGGGCAAGCTACAGGGCTGTTGTTGTTTGATGGCATCAATGAGTGGATGACCCACAAAATGCACCGGAAACTGGTGTTTGTTTTCAAAAAAATCTTTTTCAAATGGCAAAATCACATACAACTGATCAATGTCGCGTTTGATGGCTTTGATGCGGTTTTCTTTCCAGGCCCAAATTTGTGGCGCAATATAATAATGTGTGGGAATTCCTTTGGTTTTGGCCCATTGGGCAATGCGCATATTAAAACCTGGATAATCAATAAAAATGAGGGCGTCCGGCGCATAATCAGCAATGTCTTCTTTGCAAAAAGCGATGTTGCGTAAAATGGTTTTCAGGTTAACCAACACTTCAATAAAGCCCATAAAGGCCAAGGTTTTGTAGTGTTTTACCAAGGTTCCTCCAGCGGCTTGCATCAAATCGCCTCCCCAACACCGAATACTGGCTTTTGGATCTTCTGTTTTTAAGGCCTTAATTAAATTGGCCCCATGTAAATCACCGGAGGCTTCCCCCGCTATAATGTAGTACTTCATGGATTAGAGCAATAAGGTGATTAGGGTGAGTACAATACTGCCCAGCACGACTCCCCGAGCCATGAGTTCTTTGTTTTTTTTAAGTAACGCAAAAAATAAAACCAAGTTGATCAGTGCCCCAAGGCTAAGGAGTTTTCCTAATTTACCGGCTGACCATAGCATTTGTAAGCCTTCGATTACCGTAAAGTTGGTAAAGACTAACACAAATAATATACCCCCAACCACACTTGTGAGCATACTTAAAATGGCGCCTATAAAAAGATCTGATTTGTTCATCGTTTTAGATATTCCAATCATTTAAATGTTGAATCGCGTGGTGAGCCGTCATGTCAAATTGTACCGGCACTACCGATACATATCCATTGGCCAAGGCCCATTCATCGGTGTCGGTGCCTTTGTCGTGATTGACAAATTCGCCGGTGAGCCAATAATAATCTTTGCCTTGTGGTGTTTGGCGTTTGTCAAATTTTTCAACCCAAAGCGCATTGGCTTGGCGACCAATTTTGATTCCTTTTATGTCGGCTGCGGCCAATTTGGGAATATTCACATTCAAGACGACTCCTTTGGGTAAACCGTTTGCCAATACTTCTAAGGCGATTTTTTTTGCATAGTGTTTTGCCGGTTCAAAATCGGCATTCCAATCGTAGTCTAAAAGCGAAAAACCAATAGCAGGAATCCCTTCTATACCGGCTTCAACCGCTGCACTCATGGTGCCAGAATAAATTACATTAATCGAAGAATTTGATCCGTGATTGATGCCCGACACACACAAATCGGGTTTGGTTTTCAACAACTCATTGACGCCTAATTTTACACAATCTACTGGGGTGCCCGAGCAATGGTATTCGGTAACAAGCGCTCCTTCGGCTGAAATTTGATGTAAATACAAGGTGTTGTTTATGGTTATGGCATGCCCCATGGCACTTTGTGGCTTATCGGGTGCCACTACCACCACCGTTCCGATTTCGCACATGGCCGCTATCAAGGCCCTAATTCCGGGAGCGGTGATGCCGTCGTCGTTGGTCACCAAGATCAAGGGTTTGGACTGCATGCTAGTGTTGAATTAAAATTTTGTCGCTGTAACTAAACGACGAATTATAGACTTTTATAAAATAAACTCCATCGCTTAGCCCACTTACATTAAAGCGATAGGCATTTAGATCTTCAGTGGATTTAAAGTGGTAATTCTTGATGGCTTCTCCCGATACGGTGTGTAACGTAACCACAATTCCGTTCCAAGGCTTGTCTATATTGATTTGGAAAATGTCTGGGGTAGCGTTCGGAAATACCCGGATGCTATAGTTTTCTTTATTTGGCGCATTGGTGGCCAAGGTGGATATGGGCTGATTGCCTTTGTAAATCATATAGCCACCCACACGGTAATAGGGATTATAGCCGTCGTTACAATCGGCACAGTTTACGCCCGATACACAGTTGGGGTTGCTGGCGTTGCAATAATCACGGTAGTTTTCTTTGAAAATGTAGGAAAACTGAAAATTCCCAAGCGGAATATAACTGCTCAAATCATATTGGTAGGGCGTCGAAATTGCGCCAGGACACCAACCGGCTCGGTTGTATTGCCAATTGCCCAACTGACCTGAACAATTGTCGGGGTTGGGATTGCAAAAACGCCAAAGTGTTTGGTTGAGCGAGGCATTGGTTTGGTCGTTTATTTTGAGTTTGTGTATGGCATGGTAAAATTCGGCTGCATTACCCGAATTGTTGCTGCCCCATCCATGACCAGTGGTGATAAGTCTAAAATTCATGGCCGTGGTGTGTTCAGGAATAGCGACTGTTTTAACTGGCACAGGCTGTAAGTTGCTCATGTCGCCAAAATTATAGTAGCCCTGCCAAATTTCATTTACGCTGCTGTATTTGAAGGTGGGCGAACCCTGTACGTATTCTAAATTTAAATTGATATTCCATCCACCGGTTCCCCATGTGTCAATAAACACCCGAAACGGCACTGTGCCTTGTAATAACGATTCAAAATCTGTCACGTCTATGCTGTGGTTGCAGCCAATACCATAAGGTGTAATGTAGCGAATCAACTCCACCCACTCTCCAGCTGGATTTTGAATTTGTACCCAGCACAAACGGTCCCAGTCGTCGCAACCGCCGGTAATGTTTGGACAGCTCACAGAAAAATTAGCGATGATGTTCTCATACACGCCCACAGATTGAGGTAAATTAAAGGTACCAAAGGCCCATTGTGAGCCAAGTGAGGTCCAATCAATCAAGGCATTTTCAAAGGTTTGTACAGTTCGATCGCCTAGTGGATTCGCTACTTCTACCGTGGCGGTATGGTTGGCTGTATTTCCATTGGAATCGGTGGCCGAAATACTTATGGTGTGTGTACCAAAACCAGACGGTGTCCACCAATAATCATATTGTGAAATAACCGGATTGCTTGCCGTATATTCCACACCATCAATGGTGAAGCTTACTGAACTTATAAATGCGCCACCAACCGAGGAAGACACATTGGCCGTGACCAAATAGGGGTCTAAACTGTTCATCT
>Ga0315908_10001244_pt1 | contig 19306 bp, 20 predicted proteins | sample LakEriMetagenome_12_FD_203520 | JGI IMG/M metagenome (GOLD analysis project Ga0315908, IMG submission 203520) | Freshwater fungal communities from buoy surface, Lake Erie, Ohio, United States - Buoy 4 MA124 | ecosystem: Environmental > Aquatic > Freshwater > Lake > Lake biofilm | place: USA... | reverse complement strand
AACGAACGCTACATCCCCAATAAACCCCTAAGGCTGGGACTGCCGCCCTCAGGGTCAAGTGTGCTCGTGTGAACGCTTTGCTTATGTGATACGAAGCCCCGTTATGCAGTCGCCTTTACGTTTGATGCGCCCACCATGGTCTTGGTGCCACGGGAAGTCGCCTAACGTAAGTCGCCCAGTCGCCCGTCCCCGGAGGAGCTGAAGGAAGTCGCCCCCAACAGTGCCGTGCCGTGCCCAGCGGACACGGCCGCAAAGCCTGAGGCTTATTCCTCAGAACATCAAGGGGCGATGCGAAATGCATTGGTCACGACACTTCTGTTCTGTTGTGGGTTGCGCCATGTGAGCTGTACTCTGCCCGTCCGTGTCGTGTATTATGCATTTTTGAACCCTTCAAGATGGCAGCAAATAATTCCGGCACAAATGAAAGACTTAGTTGCCTGCGGACTACTTCAATCTGCCGAACTGAGAGTGGTGTTGTCCGGAGGTCTGCCGGAGTTGAATCAAGCAGTGCCAATCATTAGACAGCAGGTCAGCCCGCATGCTGTTCACTTCACACTCCATACCGATAACCACTATGAGTTTCCGGGCATCCTTGCATTGCATGAGGATTCTCACAGCAACCCGGACGGCGTGATGTTGTACTTTCATGCAAAAGGAATGGTGTTTCACAACTCAAATACTAGGCTGCAGCGCGAATCAACGTTGATGCGATATGTGGTTGCACAATGGAAAGATGTTTTGAGGGCATTTGAACAACCTGCAGTGAACAAGGTTTGCTTTGGAGCATCTTCCTCGGGCTTTTGTTGGTTTAATTTTTTCTGGGTCCGCAGCACTTATTTGCAAAACTGCTCCATCCCACGTGTCACTCACGACAGATATTATTACGAAAGCTATTTGGGGACGGATTGCAGTCCAGAACAAACATCAACAGACTGCTACAGCATGGTTGCAAATGTTTACAACAAAACAGTTTTTACAGCGCCTGAGATCTCTGATATTCTTGATCAGTTGGCGTGACCAACAAGCCCTCCTTCCTTGGACCCGTCTGTTCTTGTGGCATTGGGGCAAGCGGCTATGCTGGGCGTAGGTGGAGGGTTTAGCCTAACCCTCTAAGCAGACACGCACATGGCTGTGACCGGAACGCGGCAGCTTGTTCCATAATAGCAGCTTCAGCCGTAACACCCCCTCAGCCTTACGCAGGTGGGTTTAGGGTTTAAGCTGGAGTGCCTTGGCCCACCTGACAGGGTCTTACAGCTTCCAATGGAAAGGCCCTAAAATCACTGAACTGCTGCAAAATCTACATCTTTACTGTGGCTGGTGAGTGGCGCGCAGCGGCCATGTAGCGGAAGCCTGTCTCAGTAGGCGGGACGTGTAAAGAGACCTGATGGCAGCAATTGGCTTGAGAGTAGTGGGGATAGAGAATGGTAGTGCATTGGTTGAGCACCACTAAGTACACCCGCTTGGACTGTTAGCTGTAGACAACCATGGGGACAGGTCCCAACGTTGAATACGGGGGTCTGCTGCTGCGATGCCAACAGTAGTCGTGGATCCTGGATCGTGCTCGTCCATGTGGACCAAGCAGCCAGGACCAACGAAGCTCAAGCCATCGCGGCACAAAGAGAGGGCTTTTGCGACCCATCCCTTTGAACTAGAGTATACGGCTCCCGAGCTCCCCTCCAAGAGGACGCATGCTCACAGCTCACCTAACGACAGACGACAGCACAATGCGGCAGTAACGCTGCTCAATTGAAAGCCGCTTTGGAGCAATTAGTTTGGCAAATTTAAAAGGCATGTGGCTGATTGTGTACACAAATATGCGTGCTGCTATTAATATTTAGCAGCCTTATGTTTGCGCACAAGAGATTTAAGTTGCTGGCTTGATGCAATAGGGTTTAGGCTCGTGCTGCGCACTCTTGCTGGGCGCCAGGGTTTCACTGCACAGTCCGTGAAGATACTCGGCAGCTGCTGGGCGGAACTGTCGGAAGGCGGAAATTATCGCTCGTGCATGGGCGGAACTAAAAGGGGCGGGGCTGCATCACACCCCATGCGGCTCTGCCACAGTGCGATCTGGGGATCCTACAGGGCGTTTGCATCCCTCAATCAGATCTTGTTGTGCGTATGCACCAATGACAACGCTTGCAGCGTCGACGGGCTCGTTTGGGCGCGTTTGACCGCCAGGGGGAACCTGTTTTGCCCGCACGCCGAAACAGCAGCGGCGGGCGGAACTGGCGAAACTACCTCGTGGGTGGCGGAACTGGCCTGGCGAAATGCGCTGCACCAAGGTGCACCAAGGACTGTGGGTGGTTCACTGCAGTTGATTGCAGCCCATGCATGGCATCAACGTCAGTGGTTATATGATGTCCCATGACTGCAAGCCGCGGAAAAAGCGTCAAACGTTCAAGCGTGCGAACTTGTCGTCCGAGCTTAAATCAAATTAGTGAGTTAAAAGAAGACCTCCTGCGGTGCGTTCCCGCCCGGCCGGATAGACAAAAGCGCAGCTGCGGCGAAACTAGGTGGGTTACATGGGTTACGTAGAAAATAAAGGAACGCAAAGGAGGCCGAGGGAACACGTGTTATAGACCTGTTGACGGCGACAGACCGCGTTTTCTCCCCGCAATGATGGGCATGCATGTGGCGTTCGCATGGTGGTTTATCAGCAGCTTGAACGCAGATAATGTCTCAGGTGGTGCGTACAAATTGCCGATTCCTTCAGCAGTCTGATTTATAACATCATGCGACACTGCTGCAGGCTTTGTGCACACTATGGCGGATCGCAAAGTAGCACATGCAGCGTTTGTAGGTTCTCCAACAGCGTGGAAGGATGCAGGCGCGGAAGTTCCTGGGGTCATGCACTTGTGGGTAAAGTGCCTGTGTCGAAAGTTGCATGTAGGGCATGTAGAAGATATTCAGGTGAGTCCTACGAAACCGTGATAGCAAGCCGTGTTCAGGCTTACAGTAACCTGTTGACCTTCCACCATTCACACATCTGGTGTCATGCTGCAGATACGCGCCTTTTACTTTGTTGAGCCTCAGCACCAAGGTATGGGACTGTTTACATACGCATTCAGCATACAGATCGACTACGCATAATAGTGATGCTATTACATGCAGGCACGCATTACTCCGATGTGATGCTGCTGCAAGTAAGTCCTAGGCAATGAATTACAGCACAACACCAAGCTGCTAAACATCATTCTGAACACACTAGTTTCTAAACTCGACCAGTATCCCAATGTCAACCCCAGGCCAATGTCAATTGCGCAGGGAACTGCAAGCACATATAATCCCAATTTAATTGCACAGTTCTCCAATGGCTCCAAATTCATTTTCCAGCACAAGCCGCCTTTTTCAGCAAGGCGAGTTCCAGGCAGTTTTCAACTGTCGCTGTCAGGTATTGACCGCAGTGCAGCGCTAGTTGCTGTGACTATCATTTCGCAAGTTGGCCTTCTTTGCCTGCTGCTTTGTGCCTTGTCCTACTCCACTCCTGTGACAGTGACAGTATTCACATGGCTGTTGTGCAGGCATGCACAAGGTTGACACAGAGGTCATGATTTATGTTGACGGATTCCCACAGTACCACTTACTGCCCCTGCTGGATTGTCGCCATGTGCTGACAGCAGCACCTGCCACTCAAGCAATCATCGTTGGAAATATGCCGTAAGCGCAGAACAAGTCAACACTGTGGGCGCCCACCCAGTTACAATTGGCTTGCGAGCATGCAGGTATGGCATTGATCTCGAGTTCCTTGCTGGTGTCCTGACCTTCAGCATGGCTTATCACCATAGTGTCGGTTACTCAGGGTGAGTGTAGCCCTAAACCCTGTGGAGGGTTCAACACACTAGCTGATGCGCCGTGGAATGCAGGCTAGAGATGTACGTTAGCAGAGCTCAGATGCATGCATTACTGCATGTCAGTCCACGCCTGCGAGAGTGTCACCAGGCAGGACAATTATCTTTTGTGATCACGAATGAGCTAGCTTTCTACTCTGGACTACCATATGCATACCAGGCAAGTAGCAAGTAGAAAAGCATATGATGGCGTAGGATACATCAAATCCTCAAGGTTGGCTTCATCTCGCAGTGCATATTCTACACTCATGCGTTGCTCGCGCATTGGGGGGGAAATACATATCTCAGCCTGACTGATTATGACGAGGTAAGTAAGCCATGGCGCCCCTAGTAATATCAATTTAGGATGGTTGAATACTGCGCCACTGCCAAATCGTCGTCCTGCAGTTTGTGGTTTTGCCTAATGGGCAGTCGTTGCAGCAGCTGTTAATGCATCACTCGTATCCTGCTGTTTTGTCTCTTCAAGTTTACGAAGTTGCAAATCCATCACATTTGATTGCCAAAAATGAATCAGCAGGCTGGTGGGAATATCCTAATAAAATGCTGAAGATGTACAATATGACGTAAGTTGCTTAGCTGCTGTGTTTATTGCTTTACATTTTGTTTTGATATTAGTTAGCTTGATGGCCCTTGCAGAGTGCACTCAGCCCCCCAAAAAATGCCGAAGTCGATTGCCAACCCGAACGGATGCGATCAGGCTGAGATGCACCGAGGTGATGCGAGCTTATGCGACGTTATTTTGCAAACACCTTTTTCACTAGTTTAAACCCAACGATCATGCAGTGCAATCACTTGGAGGGACTAGCATTGCCGTCGATCCGGTAACTGGTGTGTTTGTGATTGAAGCTTCCAACATGCTGAGACAAAGGTGGGTTGAGGGTAAAGCAACACATGAAGCATCGCTGACACATACTACTAGTGCAGGCACTCAGACGATATACTGAGCACAGCAGTTTATGATGATCGCTGGCATTGGATTGTGGACGGAATGGCTGGCTTGCAGTGATGGACAATTAAATTAATCCCTGCAATGTGTTGCTTTTGCGGTTAGTCAACACGTGCACACTTGGGCTTGTACCTAACACCTTGTTATCACTCAACACGCGATGCATTGCACCCGGACCCCCGGCGCGAACACACACAACACAACCACTGTTGGGGGCGACTGGGGGGAAGTCGCCAAGGCCTGTCTTGCGGACTCGAAAAGCGCGCAAAGCTCCCTGTGTAAGTGTTGGAAATTACACTTTGTAGCAATACTTGGTAATACAACCGCTTTTGAACAGCTCCAGGCGCTTCTGGGAGCTTTGACTTGGCATGGACCAGGGGCTATGCAGCTGACATGGTGGGGCCCAATTATGCTTGCAACTGCTGGGGCGGCAGGCGCAGCAGAGGGCCCGGGCGATTGGGTGTCGCTGCTGCACGACGGCACGGGCTGGCAGCAGCAGCAGCAGCACATACCTCAGAGGGCGCTGCAACGAGTACCACCTAGCATCATCTTGACGTCCGCCGAGTACCACCACGCACAGCCCAAGCAATCATGGCGGGTGACTGGCCCTGGACTTGCTCTCCCTCCACCACTGGCTGGGGGTCTCATACTGCTGCTCATGGGCATGCAGGCTGATTGCAGCCCAGTGTGCAATTCCCTAGCGAGGCTGGGGCGGGCACGTGGTGCCTTTGCCCGCAACTGCGATTCTGGGGTTCTGGGGAGGGGGGCATGGGCCATTTTTTGCCACCACCACCCATGCAGCTAGGGCGTGGCACTGCGCTTCTTGTAGGCATCATGCACGCTGATGTCCACCCCCTGTGAGTTGCCGTTGCGGCGGGGAGGCGGGGGCGGGGCTGTGCTTTGCCCGCAGCTGCGAATCGGGTGGGCAGGGGGGAGAGGCATGTCGCTGACTCTCCATCCGCCTTGCACAGCAGTTCACCACCTCCACCACGCTTCCGGCTGCCCTGCAGTGGTGCGTGACCAAGAGCCGGCACAGCGCTTGGGCGCAGCGAGCCGGGCTGGAATGCAACCTGTGCACGGGAACATGCAGCACGTGATGGGGCCAGGGCTCTGAGCTCCAGGACGATGTCCATGGCCGATGGACGGAGGCCGCGTCGGGCAGGCATCAAACATCGGAGGCCTTCCCGATATTGGAATCAATTGCCGATGCATCGGGCAGTCTATCGGGGGGGGGGGCATTGAAAAAGCCAGCAGCAGTAGGAGAGGGGTAAACCGTCCAGGAACCTCTGACTGGGCAGTGGTGAGACCTGAGCTACGGCGGCGGCAGCGAGGGGGAGAAGAAACATGTGAATGGCAAACATGGTAAAGCGTATGCGGGCTCACTTAGTTAAGAGGGGTGTAAGGAGACTCCGTGGCAGGGTTACAGCAGTTGGTTCGATGGCAGTGGGTATCCAGAATGCCCAATGGACAGGCTAAGTACACAGCCCTGGACTCCCTGCCGGGAGTCCAGCCTGGTCTCCAAGCCATGCCTAGCAAGCCTGGTGGAAACATCACGTGCCTGCCAAGTAGGTGACCTCCGTCACGCTACACATGGCAATGTCGGACTGTGCGCCTGGATGGCACCCCGATGGCCTGCCCGGCGCCCATTGGGCCCAGTGTGTAACACACATCGGCACGTCCAGGCCACTGCAACCCAGTAATTCCGTCCACAATCCAATTCCAGCATCATGAATTCATCATAAACTGATGTGCCACACCCCCGCAGGTGATTGCAGGACGCATCCATTGACCTGCAGGCTCCCTATATCTACTGCCTGCTGAAATTTGAGCTGTTGACCGTGTTGTTGATTGTGTTGTTCAGTGTATTGTTTGCAGGTGCGGGAACAATAGGCACAAATGGTGCATCTTGTGGGTCAGCCTTGCCTGTCGCTCTGAAGCGCAAGAAGCGGATCGGCACTTCCACGGCTGACAACTTGGAGTACTGGAGATAGTCCCTCACATATGACTCGGAATGCAGCTGATGTGATGTGCTGTATTGAAGGGCGTGCATATATCTGGTGCCGTAAATATACATAGCATCTGGCGTACCAAATGCAAATCGGTCGTTCAGACCACCATACTGACCAAAATCGGGAAGGTACGCTGTGTTGGCTTGAACGTGTGTCAAGAGGGTTGCATTGAGATCGTTCAAGAACAATACATCCGGTCTCAATAAAACAACAGCATTGTAGTGTTTGCCTGATGCTGCCACAAGCAGGGTGGCTACCATCTGAGAATATAAAGCACGTAAAGAATTGCGTAACGACAAAAAATCATTGTCCCATGGGTCGCCCTTGTGGCTGTAATCTCGCCAATGCAACCATGCATCCACCCTATCTTGTGAATCGATACGATAGACAGTCGGTTTCAGCAACTGATACTCAGTGTAGTTCAACTGGATGTTCAGAACCCCGTTTCTGGTATTCGAGTAGTTGCCACGCATGCGGTATGTGTGCATATACACATCCCACGTCACATTGGCGGCTTCTAGTGGTAGAAATATGTGCTTTTCGATGCTCCCAATCGTGTAATTCAATGCACGTGTCATCCCCCAAAATACCAGGGCAACACGAGGACCAATCATCTGTCATACTGGGCAAGATGATTCAGTATCGACCCACCTCTAGGAAGGAGACCCTTACGAAGACGCAGCTTCGCCCCTGACCGGGGGGGTAGCTTCCGGTAGCTCCCAATAAGCGTGAACCGCTTACTTGATAGCAGAAAATTCGCAGTCACGTCGCAATAGCTTGGTGCGCGTCTGCAGCCGGCCGGGGAGCCTCCCGCCCGCCCGCTGACACCCACCCAGCATGTCGTCCTCAGCCGCGGAGGCCTGGGTGCGCAGGCTCTGCAGGTCCTCTTGCAAGGTCGAAGACAATTTTGCGTGCAAAGATGCCGCGGCGCTCCTCGCATTTGAGGCTGGCGATCAGTGCCTCCGCCGGCTGCATCTTCAGCTCCATTTCAGGCAAGGAGGGGGTCGGGGCAGGAGCAAGCAAGATCACCGTCATCAACAACGGCAGCAGCGGCGGGGGCAGCAGGTGTTAGGGCAGCGGGGTGGGCGGGCCAGGAGATGGATGCACCCAGGCGCTTGTACCACGGCTTATGGAAGCCGTATAGGAACTCTGTCGCCGTCAAGAAGTAGCCACAGCAGCTCCGAGTGCAGGGCGTGCAAACGCGGGGACTGCATGGAACAACGCTGTTGTGGGCAGCTGCAGGGCGGGCGGCTGGTGTAAGCGGCTCTACACAGCATTGGCGGGCGCCTGGTGCACACCTGCATGCTACCGCACAGACTATCAGGTGCGTACTGATGCAGGTGCGCACACCCTCACCCTTGGTGCCGGCAGCCCAGGCTCCGGCGTCGCGTGGGTGAGCATGGTGACGCGGTCGCCGCCGGCGGTGCCGGGCCGCTGTGAGAAGATGTCCGCCGCCTAACAGCTGCGCAGGCGGGTCGGGATACCGGATTGCTGTCGCGGTTGGAAGACGAACTAGTGGGGCGAGGGCGGTGAAGGTGGGGGGTTGGGGCGAGGCTGCCTAAGCGCGGGCATCAGCAGCAGCTCCATTGTTTGTCCATGTGGCATGGTTTAGGGTTTAGGGTTGGTGTCCAATACACAAACTGGACACCATTAGGCACTGGAAATTGACAATCCCGACCTGCCACATGCCGGACATGCCACAGGTTGGTCTGCACGGTCCGCATTGTGACCTGCTACTGGGACCTGCTGTGGCCTTGTGCCGTCCTTAAATGCCTGCTTTGGTGACAGTGAAAGCTTCGCGAGGTTTCATGTTGACCACACCATGTGGCCGCCTTGGAAAACCTGACTGAAGGTATGGCCCGTGCACAACTTGAGCTTGACGCGCACGCGCCGCAGGCGGACGGTCTCCTGAGGTTTCCAAACTGCAGACGTTCCCAACAGCAGGTTCCTGGAACCATATGACCACTGCATCGCACTTCAACTGCTCGCCGCAGAGGCAAAAAAAGCAGATTACCGCTCTGCAAACAGGGCTGCATCCTCAGCGGATAGATCAGCGCCGATAGACATTAATGCTGGCATGGCTGCAGAAGGTGGGGCTGCAGGACGGGCCAGGCTACATGAAGGTAGTAGTGCTGGGCGTGCGGCCAGAGCGCCAGGGGCAGGGCCTGGGCGGCGCAATCTTGGACGCCATCAATGCAGGTGGGGCTGCCGCTGTTGCATGCACCCTGCCGACGCATTGCGAGCAGCCGAGGTGACGAGCATGCGCGGGGTGCGATTATTGATAGCGAGCACGCCTCTCTCGCTGTGGGCCCACGCATTCCCCCCTCCCCGCTGGCCGGTGATGATAACGCGCCGCTTGCCGACGCTGCTGGCAGGGCCTGGAGTCGTTGGTGCCAACGGCTGTACACGCGCAAATGTGCGGCGTACGTTCGAGGCAGGACGTGCAGGGCATGCTGCCTGCCCATGCCAGGCTGCCCAGTGCCCACCCACGCCGCCGCGCCTTGGACTGCAGGGTTCGATACCATTGACCGTGTTCAAGTGCAGATGAAGATGAAGGGCAAGGCCCCGCGGGTGCTGCCCTACATAGCAAGTTGTATATATCATGCTGCGCCAGCCTGTGGCGCCCAAGACTCCCGCAGCCTGAGGGTGCCTGAGGGTGCCAAGCAGCCACGGGTCACGGCAGCAGGTACCTCATTATGACACGGGCGCTGCAGCTTTTCGTCGTTTGCTTGGGGGCCAGAGCTTGTCGCATGGGCGCTGCAGTCTGTTCATGGGCGCTGCAGCGTGAGTTGTTCACCAGCCAGGACGGTCGTGGTTGCACAGTGTTTCGCAGTGCGTTTCTGGATGCTTGCACCCTTGCACAAGAACTGCTTCACATTGCGGCAAAGCAAACCAGCCTTTCCCAGGCTGCTGAGCTCAGTTGTGACGACTCCAATTGTACATCAAGCCCGTTTTCGATGCTTACAAAGGCACATGATTGCAGCGCTGTCTGGAGCCAGCATGCTGCATTTTCAGCAGGTGCATGCGGCACCCCTTGGCTTGTGCAGGCTGCACCTTACGATCAGTTCTGGGTCGCTGGCCTGTGCGGTGACGGTGACCTGCACCGCGGTGGTGGGATCCGGGGCGCCGCCGTCAGCGGTCGCCTGGTAGGGGCTGGTGCAGTAGGCCTGGGCGTTGATCAAGAGGCATGAAGTAATTGCTGTTGTAGCCGGGCTGAAGGGAGGAGGGCGGGCGCAGGAGAACAGTGTCAGACTCTGGTGCAAGGGCAGGGTGCGTACCAGGCCTGCACACACCCTCACGAACCGCGCACGCAGCGCGAGAAGGTATACCGGTCGTGGCCTTTTGCTACAAGGCGGGGCCCAGATCCCCCCTCTGTTCGGGGTGGTGCCGGTGCCTGGCTTTGCCACAGTACGCGGGAGCTGCAGGTGCGGCGCTCATGGGCGAGTGGGCGGCAATCACGTTACAGTACCGAGTCAAATACTACGACGTCCGAAGCGTCTTATAATCTGAGCTGGGACAGTTGGGCACGTTCACGCGAGTCGGCGTCTTATGATTCGAACGTGGCGGCAGCTTCGCCCGCGCTTCGCGCCAGCTGCCTAGAACGCCGTCCATAGCCGCCCTGCCAGCATTCACAACAACAATGCACGCCACTGTGGTGCCCTGAGGCCAATACTAGCCGCTAGCAGTCTTCTGATCTGGGCAGTCAATCATGGGCCTGGTGGTGCCCGTGAAGGGCGTCAAGGCCATGCAAAGGGGCATGTCGCGCTATTTGAGCACTCCAGGGTCCGCCAAGCCGCCAGCGGGACCCGGAGCCACAGCAGCTGGCGGCAGCGCTGTCGATGGCGCCGCAGCAGCCCAGCCGGTGCAGCGCCCCGTGCAGCCTCCTGTCCCGTCACCCTGGCCGTGGACCCGCACACATCTGACGTGCGAGTTGCCATTGGGTCCCACGAGCCGGATGGCGAGAAGAAGGACGGCCGCAGCGCTGAAGGTGGGTTGTAGCTGGCAGCGCAGCATGCTGCATGGGCTGCGATGTCACGCAGGCCTGTTGGCAGTGGGCCCCACGCTCACCAAGCGCCGGCGCATGACAAATGCCGGGACCAAGTTCGTTCTGGACCACCTGGACAAGAAGTTCAGCGGCGGCAGCCCGCAGCCCGCCTTCACTGCCTGCGCCAACAGCCTGCGCGACATGGCAGCCAGCTACAGCTGGGTCGGCGAGCATCATGTCCGCCGCGCTTGGGTGGTTCGCCACCAGCCGTTCAAGCACAAGAAGCAGGGCGGCCGCAAGCCTGTGCTGGATGCTGCTGAGCTGCAGCCCATCCGCCGCCAGGTGGAGCTGCTGGTGGAGCAGCAGGCCTTGGGGACAGTGCGCGACCTGTTTGTGGCCAAGCTCGAGGTGAGGAGCACCTGGCGCCCCTCCGCCCTGAGACCTTTGCGTGCGCATGCAGCTGTGTCACGGCACATGTGGCATGCGCACATGTGGCATGCGCGACTGGCAGCACCAAGCAACAGTCAGTCCTGACCCCCCCCCCCCCCAGCCCGGTTGGTGGGGGCACCGCATGGCGGTCAATTGTGGTCATCGCTGGCCTGCAGCCCCAGCCCCAGCCCCGGCCCCACACCACTCCCTGTCTGCACACACCTGCCCACACGCACAGGACCTGGACAAGGCACACTACGTGACCACCGGCGTCCTGGGCCTGAGTGACAGCTACATCCACAAGAAGATGGCAGAGTGGGGTTACTCGCTGCGCGCCCCCACAACAGGTGGCGGGAAGCTGCCCGACAACTGGGAGCAGCAGCGCGACGATGCAGTGCACCGGGCAGCATACCTGGTCAACGCCTGCCACATCCCCCCTGAGCTGTTCGTCAACGCCGATCAGACGGCGCAGTACCTGGTGCCCACAGCCAACAAGGCGCGCACTTCGCCAAGAGGTTTGTGCCTTGGGCGGTTTTGGGGGGGGGGGGGCAGCCTGGGGCAGCTGTTGCCTGTGTGCTGCGTGCGCAGCCAGCGTGCAATGCAGCATGGGGCCGATTCCAACGTGCTGCACTGCTGCATCACAGGGGGTCCAAGGAGGTGCCCGTGCTGGGCGCCAACGACAAGCGCAACTACACCGCCAACCTGGCGTGCACGGCTGCCGGCTACGTGCTGCCTGCCCAGATCATCTACCAGGGAACGACCAAGAGGTGACGTCCTGGTGCTGCATGCTGTCAGCTGGAGAGTGCGCAGCCAGCCAATGATGCAGGCTGAAGGATCGCCCACGCGGCCGCCGCAGGTGCCTGTTCAAGAAGCCCGGCAGCATGGAGGACTACCTGTTCTCATTCACCCCCAACCACTGGGCCGACGTGGACACCACCAAGGCATGGGTGAAGAAGCTGCTGGTGCCGTACCTGGTCAAGGTCAGTCAACCACGGTCATGCAGCTGCCAGCCGCTCGCTCTTGCCTGCGCTGTGCTGTGGCCACTTGCCATGCCCAGGTCTGCTGTGCAGGAGAAGCAGCGCTTGCAGCTGCCAGTAGATCAGCGCAGCCTGCTGCTCCTGGACTGCTGGCATGGCCACATCGCCGGCAAATTTCGCAGCTGGATGCGCCAGGAGTACCCCTGGATCCTGGTCATCTACGTGCCAGCATGCTGCACCGGCAAGCTGCAGCCCTGCGATCTGGCAGTCAACTACGTGGTCAAGCAGGCAACGCCACCATGGACGAGGAGCGGGCGTGCTTCTTGCATCAGATGCTGAGCAGCAGCTTCTTGAAGCCGCGGCTCGCAGGGTATGTGCGTGCGGGCATCGACGCTGCCAACAGCCAGCCTGCCAGCATCATTACAGGCTGGGGCAAGGGCGGCTGGCTGGCCGCATGGGATCCACAGGTGCAGCAGGCAGCTGCGCTGCGCATTGGCCAGCTGTTCAGGATCGCAGCCGACGTCGGCAGCGGCCAGGCGGCGGATGCGGAGGCGCCCACCCAGCCAGGGGAGGCAGACCTGCCCGCTCTGCCTGAGAGCGAGGCGGACGGCCTGGTGGACCTGGACAGCCAGCTGGAGGCAGCTCTGGCAGACATGCCAGCACCGACCAGGCGCCAGCCGCGGAAGTTTTTCCCGGGCAGCAGCGCAGGCGCCTCGGGCGGGCGTGGCCGCGGGCGTGGGCGAGGCGGCGGCCGCGTGGCACGCAAGCGTCCGCGCGCACCTGCGCCTGATGACGAGCCAGAGCTGTCAAGCTCTGACTCTGAGTCCAGCGCTGCGTCCTCAGCATGGTCGGACGGGGAGGAGGAGGCAGGTGAGGAGGCAACAGCGGAGCAGCCGGCACCAGCGCCGGCGGCCGCAGCGCGCCCGCGCCGCAGGGCCGCCGCAGCTCGTCCGCCAGCTGAGTGACTAGCCAGTGCACTGCAGCAGTGCACGTGCCCTGCATTTGTGCACCCTGTAACGCAGCACTGGGCCGCTGTAGCAGGTGGAGGCTGGCTGCGCGCGGGGCGGGGCGGGGTTAGCCGAGCGCATCTGCAGATGTGCTCACGGCGACTCGTACTGTCTTCCTTGACACAGCCGTGTGACACGCCCGTGCGTGAGCTGGCCTTCCGCTGCCCATGCGCAGCATTTGATCACACCCTGGGGTCCCCTTTCTTGTAACACACACACACACTTCCCGCGCGCATCACTCACCCACATCATGGAACGCTTTGCTTGGCAGCAACATGGAACATGTGGTTCACACGGTTGTCCTTTACTCTGGCAATATAATGATGATAATCTGCGGGAGGACGTGCGCTATTCAAATACCAATCAAGATGGCGAACAGCAAGTGGAGGAAGCATTCGAATGACTGGACGATCCATGCGCTTCATGGGAAGGCTTTTGTTGTACATGGCAAAAGTTGAATCAACGTGAGCATCGATAAAGTAGTAATATTTGCCATCCAGTTCCAAGTACTTTGGATCTCGGCGATCAAAAGCTTCTCCACCCCCAATGCCATAGGCAGTCAAATCCGCAGTACGAGGAAAATCGTCCCATCGGATAGCAGCGCCAACTATTTTAAGGTTGAGTTTAGACATTGCAGCGCGATACACAGATAAAATGTCACCAGGGGCACTGTCCAATGCACAATCAGGATCTGACAACACAAAAGTTTCTGATGACGAATGAGCCATGTACTGATGAATGAAAGTGCTCCAGGCAGCAAACAAGTTGTCGAACTCCTCAGCCTTGCGGCTCCATTGAACATGATGTACCTGCACGCCTCCTTGAGATAATCGTTTTAATAACCCAACAGCCGGTGGGTATGTGGTGTTGTCATTCAATATCACAACCACAAAAGGTGTACGAATGTGTCGATGAAAGCTGCGTAGGCTCTCCAGCAATACGCCCAGGCGATCCTTAAATGGCACAAAAATTGGCACTCGTGGCGTGCCGTCATTCCATTGAATGCCAGTGATGTCATGCTTTCCGTCATGAGGTGCAGAAAATGTCACTGAGGTGGCAAAAGGAAACATATCAATATGGCAGTTCAAGTCGCTGGTCGTTAACGGTCCGTCGTAATCGAACATGCATCCCTGTCTCGCACGTGGCATGGACCCCCAAATGACACCCGGTATCAGGCACATCAAACACAAAGCGACAAAACCAACAAGCAGACATAGCACATGCTTGTGCAGCCACAGCAGCCTATCCATCAGCAGACTGTAGTAAATTATTAGGTCTTGGGGTAAGCTGTTGATTCTGTGAAATCCTGGCGGGTACGGAGAAATAGCGGAGAAGTCAGCTTCAATGTGAAATGCTACAGTGATGTGTGGCTAATGAACCCTATGAATTCCCAAGCTCCCAAAGGGAGCTTGGATCCCACCGTGGGGCCGACCTCCCGGCGGAGGCTGGGCGGTAGCCGACTTTGCCACGCTTCGGCGACCACCACGCACCTCACCAGTCGTGCGCACGATTTCCAATCGAATGCGCGAATGCAAAAATGCGGCTGCTAGCGGGACGGAGCCGCCGCCGGTGCCGGCCTGCCGGGGCTGCAGATCGTCGCAGACGCGGCCTCCGACCCGCCTTCTTGTTGCCGGCCATTGTGCCAGCAGCGTGTGACACAGCGGCAGCGCGGCGGCCGCAGCGCTGCGAACCATGTGCATGCAGACAACACGCAGCTGGACTCTCAAAGATGCAGCGCGACAGCAGCAGTGCAGGGGGCCAGCACCAGAGCGCTGCAGCATCTCTCTCTCTCCGCTGCTGTCATGCTGCACCGCTGCTGTCACGCTGCACTGCCGCTGTTGCGCCGCACCCGTCGCGCCGCACCTGCTGCCACGTTGGCGCATTGCAACCGCGAGCCATCTTTGCAAAGCGTGGCGCTTCGCGGCACCGCCGCTGACATGCTGCAGTGCCTGCGCAGCAGCGACACCCTGCTGCGGTGATTGCACTGATTGCTTCATGTTGCTGAACTTGCAATCGCAGCGCTGATATGCTCCAGGAAGCTGACGCAGCTGCGTAGCAGCCGCACTGCCGCCGTCGCAGCCACCCACCAAAGCGCGTCGCCACCTCTGCCCGCTCCTGCTGCTGCCCCCGGAGCTTGCCCGCCTCTAGTAAACTCTAGTAAACTCTAGTAAAATCTAGATAGTCTACAGCCTCTAGTAAACCTCTAGTAAACTTATTGGGCTTGTTTGCCCGCCTAAGCCGGAAGAAACACGTTTCACTTCGGGATCCGGGATCCGTGAAACAGCAGCGAAACTGGCGAAACGACGTCTTTATAATTTTTATACCGCGCGCGCGCTTGAGCGCCTAGCGCGTTGATGCCCGCGCGTTGACCCCGCGGGCATCAACGTCATACTACGGGAATCGGGTCAAAAGTGCCGATTAGCACGCGCATCACGTCCGGACGAATCAACTAAAATTTGACATGACAATCGACGATATGATATGATGGGCTAGGTGACTTGCGGAGTGACAAATCGCGCGAAGATAACGCAGTTGTCTCAGCCTAACCCTAACTTCATCTAGCAAGGTGCTATTGGGGGTCATAGCGAGACTTTTGCTACCAGCAGGCGCGGATGCAGCTCATTGCAGCCTTGCGCTGCTGAGTTTACCCAGGAACAGCCGCCCCTGCTGAGCACCTGGCCGCCCTGCAGGTTCAGCGAGAAATCCAACTCGACGGCCCATGATACGTCCTCACACGCACAATGAAGTCACATGGACACACGCACATGAAGTCACATGGTAGGACAGGATGACAACCGCAAATTGCTACCATTGAGCTGCACAGGGTAAGTGGCATTCAGGCCAGCACAACGAATGCTGTCTCCACATGCCCGCAAGAAAGAAGCAGTGTGATTATGTGCCATGATGTCCACATCTCTGCAGCGACCCCAATCAACACCTTCCTGATTCACTTCCTTTGGACAGCACAATACCTTGTCGTATGCTATCGAATGCTCTTTTTCAGTCCAAGGAATTGGCGGTGCAGCGGCCACTTCACGCCACGTTGTTGTGTCGAACCCCATGACATCACGATAACTAAACGCTTGACTGTGCATGACGTACTTATGAGAGTACCTGCAAGACTAGCTTTGCAATCAGTGCGGTTGAACAATGCAGGGGCATGTTTTGAGAGACAGTATGCTCACCCGTACCCCACCCGTACACTAGGATCCAGCAATACACGCTTGTAACCCAAACGATGAAAATCATCGCACAACAGGCTACACTCGCTTGCTGCACACTCAGTCACAACATTGGTACGAAACCGCAGCCCCTGCACATGCATTTGTAATGGTGTTTTAGTGGCGTACTGGGGTACCATTATCAGGATATGGAAACACATACCTGCTTGAATGGAGCAGCAAGCAGCTTTGCCATCCCATTCCAGCAACAGTAGACCGGAAATGGAAAGCCTGCAGCCAGCTGCTTGATAGTCTGCGGATTGGAACTCCAGGGTTTATTCCAGTGAAACCTTTGACCAGAGACATCGCGCATGACCCTGCAGCTCATACAGTATGATGAGCCATTGCCAACATTACGCAATTTCACCTCCTTGCCTCACCATATGTCATAGAAGACAACGTTGTTGATGCCAAAACTGGGTTTGTGTATGTGAATGAGATTCCGCCAATCATACTGGGGCTGGTTGCTAGCAGCAGTGTGAACATGACGGCGGAAGCTATGCTGAGGTTTGCCTGAGAGCAATGAACGCCTACCGATTCTGTCAAATTTGCCGACATCAATACCACAAGCTATGTCGGCATCATGCTGCATCAATCGAATCATGTCATCACTACACCAGTATACATCATTGACAAATAAAAAAAAATCTGGGCCAAAATCATTGCTTTGCCCACAATCTGCATGAGCCACGAAAGGGGCTACGAGTTCATTGCGAATGCTGGCAAGGTAGTCAATTCGTTCTTGGCCATGTTGTCTTAGTCGTCCTGATAGTGTAATTGTCTCAGACACGCTGATCACCTACAATGTATCCAAGTTTTCAAGTCATGCACAATGGATTGCTAAAACAGCGAGTGCATGACTTGGAAACTTACCCGCAAGATAACTCGCAGAACATGGAGCCAGCGCACTGTGTCGTCGGTAGATCCACTTTCATATATGGCCACATGAATTTGTTCCGGCTTTGCAGACAATATTATGCGCAAAAGCTGTAGGATGTAATTTGGCATCAATTCGCCGCTATTGTGAACATTGCTGGCTATGACGTAACGCTTGTTGGGTACACCTGGCAAGTCTACATCAGATGAACAAGGCACCAGTTTGCCTAAGCCACTATGAGATATCATGTTCAGCAAGTGCAAAGCAAAATAATCTGTTATGCTTGCATGAAATGTTGATCTGGCAACGCCGTCGCTGCCGAATTCCGCCAGCGCCTGCTTTAATGATCTCCATGCTGCTGCCGAGTCAAAGCTAGCATTTGACAGCTGAACAAGGTGCATCAACTGCGCATCATGCATGCTGCGGGCGTAGTCCTGCGCCTGCTGTAGCACGTTGGCAGGCGAAGCTGGTTCAGTGACAGAAGACGGTTTGGTAAAATTTGTTTGCTGCGCGCAATGCCATCTGAGCATTACAACAGCAAAGATAGCCAAACTGAGCATGTTAATTGCGCCATGATTGCGTCTTCCAAACAGCATGCTTAGCCTGCAAAACTGGTTGCGTGCGACTGCAGAGAAGACTCGTCGGCTATTCAACGTCCTCTAATCATCAACACATTTGGATTTAAGTGTCGATTGTGTTTGCATGCATAGGCTCCCAGGGGTGCGTTTTCGTAAAACGGGGAAATGCGTTGCACCAGCAGTCCAGCACGGCACAACATTCATTTTCTGTGGGCGGAGCTGGCGAAGCTAATGGGCTGCTCTGAGGACTGAGGGCACCCTTGTTGGCGAAAAGCTTATTACGGTTCCAAAGCGTTGCCCGTCTTTCAACACGATCGTGTGGCCTACCAAAACTAGAGTCTGAGTAAAGATATAAAAGATTAGATGTGCAGAAGATGGCTGTTGTGGAGCGATGGGGGCTGTTATCTTTGACATCTATAGCCTGCACGCGCGCAGCCGTAACTTTTTCCGCTTCCTGTTGCCTTAAATCAGTGTGGCATTTGCAACAAGCAGCTTTCGGGGATGATCATGGCAGACGACGGTGCCAGAGCAGTCCCGCGGCGGCAAGCCTGGCAAGTCGCCCAGGCCGTCCAGCGGTCACTTCACGCCCATAGAGGTATCCTGGGTTGAAAGAAGGTTGCTTGGCTCGTCCCTGTGGGCGGTGCCGGTGGATGCTTCCTGCGCAGCCCATGCATGCAGCACCCCTGCGCCATGCCAGCAGGAGTCCACCTACCTCCATGATCATGCGTGGGCATGGAGATTATCACAGCTGGAACCGCCCGCCTCACAGCTGGAACCGCCTAATTTGCAAATGAGCCGCCTGCTGTTGCCGCCCGATGGGTTGGGTGTCCGGGCGCACAGTCCAGTACATACTGTACCACTGCGAGCAGAAGCAGCCAGGTACGAAACGGCAGGGGAGCATCAGTTGCTGGCAGCCGTCCGAGCTACTGCGCGGTGCAGACACGCGTTCAGTTGCTGCCTGCTGGCGTCCTGCATGGTGTGCGATGTCGTAGCCACAGCTCCTAGAGAGGGTTACGCCTGATGGACGGAGCGGCAGCGGTTGTGTGCTGCGTGCGGCAGCTCTTCTCAAGCAAGCAAGGGGGCAGACGGACATGCACACGCCGGGTCTGGATCTGTGCAGTCGTGGGTGAGCCTGGTCTGCTGCCTGCAGTCAGCACCTGTTGGCCCTGTGTTCAAATGCGGATGCACGCAGGCTGACCTCCAGGGGCGAGGGTGACTGCGCTGCTCTGAGGAGCCGCGCAGGCGAGGGGCTGCAACGCAGGGTTTAGGGGGTTATTACACGAGGGATGTAGCGTTCGGTTTAGGGGGTTATTACACGAGGGATGTAGCGTTCGTTTGGAACAACGCCCGCACGCCTCCGCGCGGCCATCCCCGGAAGGCCCGGGCTCGCTCGGGCACTAAGATGCGGTCAAGCCTGGGGATATAGATG
>Ga0315908_10001242_pt1 | contig 19335 bp, 8 predicted proteins | sample LakEriMetagenome_12_FD_203520 | JGI IMG/M metagenome (GOLD analysis project Ga0315908, IMG submission 203520) | Freshwater fungal communities from buoy surface, Lake Erie, Ohio, United States - Buoy 4 MA124 | ecosystem: Environmental > Aquatic > Freshwater > Lake > Lake biofilm | place: USA... | reverse complement strand
AACTTAATCCTAATTATTATTTATATTATTAAATGAATTAATCCAAGGATGTTGAAAAAATTCTTGAAAACTAATTCTATTATTTGGGTCTTAAACAATCATTTTTTATAAAAGATCTTTAAGATTATTTGATATATTGATTTGGTTATTTTCATTAAAACTTAATTTAATTTCTTTTAAACATACATCTTAATATAATTATTCTTTAGTCTTAGTATTAAAAGGATAGCAACCAAATACTAATTTGTATATTATAATTCCTAAAGACCAAATATCTACTTTCTCATTATAAACTCCTTTGTAAATTTCAGGAGCCATAGTTATAGGAGTACCTTAAAATTAATTAAATATAATTAATGATTATTAATAAATTATTAATAGAAATAAGCATTATTAATAAATAGTATTGAGATTTATTAATAAATAATTTAATGATAATACCTACTTGTTAAGTATTTTCAGTTCCTTCTACTCTTTTTGCCATTCCGAAATCAGCCAATTTAACTTTGAAGTCATTATCGATTAGTATGTTTTGCAATTTTAAATCTCTGTGAACAATATTTTTCGATCTTAAGACTTTCATGGCTTCAGCTAATTAAATTACTAATTTTTGACAAATATCTTCAGATATTAATGATTTTTTCATTTAGGAATTATAAAAATAATTATCAACATATTATTATAAATCTCCATGTTGACAATACTCCATAATTAAGTAAATATTATTTGATGATTTTTTTAAGTCTATGAAATTAATTATATTAGGATGTTTTAATTCTCTTAACATTTAGATTTCTAAATCAATATACTTTTATTTCTAAATTTATTAGTTTTTGTCTTCTTCTTTAGGAATAGGAATACATTTTATAGCTAGTTTTGGCTAATTTAAGTTAATTTACTTAACAGTTTGACCATCTTATACTTGTTTTATTCCCATATAAACTGATCCTTAACTGCCTTTACCTAACTTTTAAATCAATAAATAATCGCCAATTCTCTTATACTCTACACATGTTTATGCCATTTATAATCAAATTATTATAATTATACTAAATTTCTTTTATATTCATATTATTTAAATTAATTCTTATATATATAAATATTATAAATATAATAATTCCTTATAAATGAATTCTGAAGTATAGGATGCTTTCTAAGTTTGTAAAATATTTTATTTTTCATTAAATCTAATTCTTTGGACTTTCTATTTTATTTCAAATTTAATCTTTTAAAACTAAATTTATATAAAATCTATTTAGATCAATTAAATTATAATCATAATATTTTTTTTTTTAATATCAACATATTATTTTTTAACTTGTGGACAAAATAATGGTTCAGAATAATTAAAATCAGAAATATATTAAAATCAAAGCATTTTAACTTTATAAAATTAAAATTCTGAATAAGAAATAATTTAAAATTTAGAATTAGAAAAAAATAGTAAAGAAACATAATAAGAAAAATAATAATTAAATAATCCATAATTAGATAATATAAGATCTTAAGATTATTAAATATATTGTGAAATTTGTAAAATTTATAAATAAATAAGAACTAAACATTGTTATAAATGCTAAAAATGCATTCCTAGATTTGATCATCATTGTTTTTGGGTAGGAGGATGTATTGGTGAGTTAAACCATAAAAAATTCTATTTCTTTTTATTATTTAAATCGATATATTTGTTATAAACTTTATTTTAATAATAATAAATAGGATTAATATTTTAAGATAAATATGAAATTTACTTATAAAAATAAGATGAAAATCAAAAGATATTTTGGTAATTGTACATTATTAATTGGATAATTTGGTTATTAAATATTGGGTTTTTATTGTTTACAAGTATTTTACTAATTTATCATTCTTACCTAATAGCCTCTGAAATGACAACTTGGGAGCATTAAAGAAAATCATCAATACCTTATCTTAAAATATATCCTTAATATCTTAATCCTTTTTATATTTCATTTTCATAAAATATATTCAATTTTTTCAAAACTAAAAACAGTCTATAATTATATACTTTACCCTCTGTTCAATATCTATAAAATAATTATTCGTTTAATATTTGTGATAATCAATATTATTAATGTTGTTGATCAATTATATTAATTTTATAATAAAATTTAATATTTTAATAATTATGTTATTTTATTAATTTGGAATAGTTTAAAAATTAATATTTTTAATAACGTAAATTAATATAAATTTAATTAATATTAATTTATATTTAACTAAGTTATATAAAATGAATAGATAATTATCTTAAAAAGAGCAAAGTATAAGTCAAAGTTAAATTAATAAAATCTAAAATGTCAGCATTAAAGGTGATGATTTAAACGATTGGTAATTTTGCAATCCTACTATTTAAAAAGATAGATTACCAGAACCTTATAGATTGATAGACAAATGCTTAAATAATATGATACTAAATAAGTTATATGAGAGAATATTTGAAATAGAGAAGTAGAAGAATAATGTGAATTACGAAGGAAATTTAAAGGAGTTTTAATTTTCTGGTTATTTCGACATTGAAGGTATAAGTTGCGTTTCAGAAGATGTAAACTATCAACAAAACATGACATTAATAGGAGATATATACGGAAATGTAGTACTTCTAGACTTAGACAAAAAGATAAAACTTCACAAGCAAACCATTATTCCCGATAAAACAGTTTTAGAAATCCACTCAGTTAGTTTCTAATACAAAGAAGGTCTATTGACAACTTTTGCAGTAATAATGTAATCTGATCCCAATGTATATGTATATAGATTTCTTTGGGAAGAAAAGAAGTTCTATCAGCATTTCATCATCAACACATAACAGCAACAAGCACAATAGGACCCAGTATCTGTTAAGGACATTAAAGATAGGAAAAACACTATTGTCAACAATAATAATAATAGCAATAATAATCAAAGTGATTAAATTGAAAAAGATAAAGAAATAAATGAGTATCCTTATAGTTGCAAGTTATCATCTGAAGCTAAATACTTAGTCGTTAATTAGTATAATGGAAATGTCATTATTTATGAATTGTCTGATCCTCCCTAAAGAGAATCTATCAACTATGAAAACCAATAAGTATTATAATCTTAAACTTCACTAGAAAACAGAAATATCCCATAGTCCACTTCCAATAATTATGAAACTGAAAGTGTTCTTAATATTCAACCTATTAAACTCAACAACATTTATTTTAAAATCCTTTGTCCATTTCCTCTTAAATCTAAAGATCCTAACATTATTATTGATTAATATATTAAAAATTTACCAGAAATTACTGATCCAAATCTAATTTAATAATAGTAATAATAATAACAATAATAATAATAAAACAAAAAAACTGTTGTAGTTAACAAATAGATAGTAGAATAATAAAATGAAGAAATATAATAAGAAGAATATGAAACTAATTAAGTTTAGTTTTTATCATAAGAAACTTACTAATTACCTAAATATAGAGCTTAGATAAATTTTATTGAGTCTGAATTAATTTTAGAAGATGAAAAAAAATAATTCAAATAGCCATAAATTATTAAAATTACAATATAAATTGCAGTTGTATGGTTAAATACAAATAGATTCGAAATATATTAGTTACAAAAAAATAGTATAGCTAATTGCCCTTAGTTTTTAATTAATTGTAACTAATAGTAAATATAAGATGACAATTAATCAGAAGCTAGTTTTAATGCTTCAATTAACACTTCAAATAAAGCAGAAAAAATATAATAAAGAAAAGAACAGGAGTAATAAAAGAAAAACTAGGAATATATAAAAGTTTAATTGTAAATATAAGAGAAGAAATAGTTGACTATTAAAGGAACATAAAGATTGTATTACGAAACCTTATATAAGATAAAATAGAGTGGGATATCAAAAAATATGAAATATTTAGGATTAGGGTTATAGGATGGAACAGTTATGGTGTGGGATTTAGATCTAAATTGCGAGAAATGGATCCTAGACAAACATCAGAAGGAGGTAAACAGAGTTCGATTCCTAGAAGATAAATACCTAATCTCAAGCGGGATGGATGGAACAATTCATATTAGTTGCATGGAGACTGGAGAAAATGTAATGAAAAGAACAAATCTATTTAAAGAAACCAATTATTCAATAGTAGGATTAGATATAAGTGGTTCAGGTTTAGCAATGGCATTAGACAGCAAGGGTAATGCACGAGCATATGATATCTTTCATCATTAAAAAGTATTCAAGTACTCACCCATGAGTCAGATTGACAATACTTTAACACGAAAATACTCTCTCATTAATCCTATCATATCTGCCAAACATGAATAGATAATCATTCTCGGTCTTAAGGATAATAATCCTTCTAAAACCACTCTACTTATTTATAAGAACTTTGAGAATCTTATCAATTTATATCCTGGGCTTTCTAATCTTTACAGAAAGGGAATTGACCGCTTCCGTCTTTATAACATCTTTCCTAAACTCACTACTCAGCAGCTCTATAATAAGGACTTAGAAATATAACTAAATATCTAGAATAATAATAATAATAATAATAATAATAATCAAACCAAATCACCATCTAAGCCCAGTAGTATACTCAAAGCCAGTAAAATTAACTCAGAAAAAAGTTTCTCCACTATTGATATGAACTCCAGTTTTCATTCAAAAACTAAGCAAGTCTCAATCAATCAGTAAACTTTTTTATTTTCATTTATTTATAAGAGTTCAAAACAAGTAGACATAAAGTCATCAATTGACTTTTGAAGCCTTGAATAGAGAAAATATTTATTATGCTAAATAAACTAATTAATAATCTTGTCTTTATAATTTAGATAAACATACAATTTAAAATAAAATCGAAAATATAAAAAAAAAGTATTTATTCCTATAATATTTTAGAACCTTCAGATAAACCAATATTGATAAGGCAATGGCCAAAATTGAAAACGAATTAAGATTATAAGAAGAATAAGCAAGACTTGAATTAAGGTAAAAGCAACTATAATAAATAGAAAAATGAATATTTTTAAATTTTAATTATCTTAACAAATTATTCATATTAATTTTTCAGTCTTCTTCATCTTCTTCGAAAATAATATGTTTGTAACTATTTAAATCTATACATTCTAATTTTTATATATATTTTTGTTTTTTTGGAATATCTATAATATTCTAAATTAACTGTTGAGATTAATATGAATCTTTATTGAAGTATGAAATTTTTTTAAAATTTTCATATTGCAATATAGATTATTAAAAATTAAACTCTCTAAGATGGCTTTCAATATGTTTAGCAAAATCTCTTTTTTTTATTATTTAATCTACATCTGATTTGTTTGATTGTTTGTTAATATTTTCTTCAATATTACAATAATATAATTATTAAAATTATTAAAAATAATAATTAAAATAAAAAAATAAATTAATTATTACTTTATTAAATTTCTTTTATATTGATATTTTTTTTAATAATAGATATGCTATTTAATGGCAACATGTATATAATTGATTAAACTTTATCTTTAAAACAAACACAATAATTTGTCCTATTTTATACTTATTTTGTGGAAAAAGTATAATTGGAGCTGCCTTTTTAATCTTCATCTTCATTTATCCTATTAATGAAATTGCTTTTGCATTTATATTCTATTTGATATTTATTTTGAATTTGTTTATGTAGAACTTAGACAACGTTTAAAAATTAATCAAATAAGTGGTTGTTAGGCATCATCTGATTTTAGAATACTTCCAAAAGATATTTATCACCTGGCTCTATGTATATAACTTTATAAGTTTTTATTTCTTCTATCTACATCAACTTTCTATTTTTTGATAAAATAATATAAATTTGGACAATTTATCAATATATTATATAATTTTAACTTATCAATTAATAATCATTAATTATTTATAAATTATTATGTATGATTGATTGTATTAAACATGTTTTTCAATTAACTATCTAAATTCACATCCTTTTGAAACTATTTATTACTTAATTATTTTTTCTATCTTTTATTTGATATATCAGGTGTGAAAGTACATTATTTCATTTCGTCTTTTTCTTTCTCTATTTTAAATATCTAACTAACTAATTCTCTTTTTTTTTCATACAAATTTCCATTTTAATATAAAAAATCCCATCTATTTTAATAATTTTTATCTATTTTTATTCTTGATTAACTTTTCTTCAAATTCATATCTAAATCCATTTAGATTTTTTTTAAAATATCATTATTTTTATTTTTTTCTTAACTTTTACTTAATTTTTTAACCATCTAATAATATATTTTTTTAATTTATAATTACTTCTATATTTTTCTATAAATAATTTATATTTTTTTTTTTTTCACTTTTAATTGATTATTTTTTAGACGATTTATTATTTGTTTAATATTAATATTATTAAACTTATTAAGATAATATTTACATAGATTTTTGTAAATATTATTATTCGTGAATTGAAATAATTTATTAGTTATCTTATAATTCTTATTTATCTATTTTTTATTCTAAAATATATTTATTTAGTTGTTTATCTAATTCTTAAATATTTTATAAAGCTTTTTGCTTTTTTAGCTGTATTTAATCTGTTTAAATTACACTTTTATTTTAAATAATTTTATTATTAATAACGTCAAAATTTTATTTTTCAAATTTTTTTTAATCATTTTAATTGTTTATTTTTTTATAATTCTTTTTTTTTAAGCTTTCATTCATAATACTATATAAATTTACTACCTATATACTTTAGTTATTGCTAGTATTATTTAAATTATTTTCTATTTAATTTTTAAATATATTTGTTTTTATAGGGGAATAATTTATTTATTTTTTAGAAAGATTTTAAATATTTTGATTATGTTAATTTTAACTTATTATAATTTAATTTTATGATTCCTGGCTATTATTATCAATAAAGTTATTAAACTAAATTGTTTTATTATTTGCTACATTTAAATTTTTACTAAAGTTTGTATTCTTTTTTTAAGAATTATTTTCACTTAAATTTATTGTATTTTCAATTTATTGATAATTATCAAACTTTTATTAAATTAAAATTTTATCTTAATTCTTTGATGATTTTTACTGTTTTAATTATTTTTTGTTTTAATTATCAATAGACTAAAAAAGTGTCTAATTTTGCATTTATTATTATTATAAATTTTAAAAATGTATTAATTTTGATTTTTAAATTTAATTTTATAACTATTATTGTTATTGTATAAGTATGTCAAAATCAAATTTTTATTTTTAATCGATTTATAAATGTTTCTTACTATTTTGATTAGAATTTAAATCATTGATTTAAATTTGTTTAATTTAATCAACGAATTTTGCTTTTTACTACTTGTGTTTTTATATAGTTTATAATAATTCTTTGACTTTATCAACTTTTTACTATGATTTTTTATTTTTGATAATTACTACACTTTTACTTGAAGATTTGCTAACATTTGAAACACTTCTATTTTTTCTTTATATTTGAATCATTATTATATATATATTTATAGAAAAATAATCTCAATTTCAATAATAAAATAATAAAATATATAATATAAATTATAAAATCAAATTAATTATTTTAGACAATAATAATATTTGATTTTTTTAGCAAGTTTATCAATCTGATTTAATTGGTAATTAGTAGAAGATTATAATTTTTTAATAATAAAAGATTTATTTTGATTATTTTATATAGCTAATCTAAAAATAGAAGCAGCAATTAAACTTAAAGGGATTGTATAAAAAATATGAAAATCTTCAAGAATTTATATGCTTAATTTTCTGATTTCGAGAATTTGATATTGATTTATAAAAGATTAAAAAAGTTGAATGAGTCTGCTGCAAAAAAGAAAAAGAGAAGCAGTGTGAATCTGGAAATCAATAGTTTTTAGCAAAAAGAGTTCGAAATGTTTTATTTAAAATATATTTTTAGATTTTTCAGCTTCCATTAATCTGAAGATGTTTACAGGATACATTTCTTCTAATTTTGAAGCGAGATGATAATTACAAATACACATCATGCTTTATTCTTCTAAACTCATTTCCTTCATCTCTTCTTTTTTCATTAAAAATTTATCAATTATACTGATCGCTATATATATCACACTTTCTGACTCTTTAAACAAGCATTATATTTCTCTTAAATATTTCAAATATTATTTTCTCAAATATATTAAATTTTGATTTAAACTACCATTATTTAACTTTTCTTCTATCTAATTTTATATCAATAAAATATCAAATATATTAGATTTTTCTTATTATAAATATAATAAAGACAATAAAAAATGATTTTAATATTAATGATAATATTGATAATAAATCATATTAATAGTTAAGCTGTATAATAAATTTCAACTAATTAATAATACACAATTTAACTAGTAAAAATATATTATTTATAACTAAATATTAGAATTAAAATAGATTTGATTTTAAATTTATTTTAAATAACTCTGTAACTGATGTATTAGTTCAATTTTCAATTTCAAATTTAAATAACTATTAAATATCGAATATATAAAACTCATATATGTTATTAATTGTAAATAATGATATAATTCCATTATAAAATAATTTTTAATCTTATATCACTTCAAAATAAGGAATAGTTGATAATATTGGTAAATATATATTATAATAAAAAATAAAACGAATAATTATATATCGCGAAATTTAGTATAATTTAAAATAATTTGTATTAGTATATTTAAGCTTAGAATTTAATTTTTTATTAAATTACACTATTAAAATATAATTCTTATAGTATTTTATAATTTTAAATATAATTATTTAACTAAATTATACAATTACATAGTAATATTATAATAATTTAATAATTATGATATTATTTAAAATATAATATTGATTTGTCATATTTATAAATAAATTGATAAATTAAAAAAAATTTATTAAATTTTATGTTATTAATAGCTTATTAGGTAAAGTTATAAAATCTTTAAATACGATTATCACCTTATAACATTTCTCAATATTAAGTATGGTATGTGAGTTTAATAGTAGAGAACTATTTAAGTAATATATAAATAAATGGTTAATTAAATGTAATGGCTAGCAGCATATTACAATGCAGCAATATATGTAATAGAATCTAAAGTTAATGTTCTTTAAACTCAAATTAATGTCAATGTTAATCACCATAAACAGGATTTCTTAATTTCGGAAGGGACTGTGACATATCAGTACAATAACTGCAATATAATAATGAAAAATAAATAAAAATTTAAGGGAATTAAATAAGCTACTTCTACTTCGATATATTAAATAACCAACAGAGTCTAAACATAATACTAAATAAACAAAATGCAAATTATTTGAGTGTATACATTAATTAACAGTAATCTATATCTTATATGAGTTATCCTGCCAATCCTAATTACAATGACTTCGGCACTTACATGACTTCCAACATCCTAAATATAAAAATAAGCAGTAATTACTTCTAAGATTAAATAACTTCAAATAAAAGACTATTCATCACCATTTAAAATTCTTTCATTAGTAGTAACTCATTATCAATACTGCTTTCTGAAATGGGCAATAACAGTTATAACCCGAATGGCTCAGATCAATCTTATAGCAATTCATTATTCATAGTTTATATCGTAGTTATTCTAATTTCAGCCTTCATTTGTCTCTTCATCTGCATAAAGTCTCAATCTTATTTTCGATCTAGGAACTCTCATTACAGAAGGAATTTAGTAAACCCTGTTGATGAATTATTATAAATAGATGATTATCTCCCTACTTACTCTTTTTAGGATGTTAAATAGTATATTTTTGATACTGGTTAAGAAGAACTTACTGATTGTATTATTTGTTTAGAAACATTCTTAGATAATGATAATGTTAAAATCACTCCATGTTATCATGTTTATCATTGTGAATGCATCAAATCATGGTTAATCAAAAATCAAAATTGTCCTTTTTGTAGATTTACACTTGATAAAAAAACTCTTTCGGAATAATAAAACATTCAATTAGTACCTAAACCATAAAGAAATGCTAAGTAACCACTTATTAATGAGAGTGAGAATGTAAATCCAAATTCATCTATTATCAACCAAATTAATGTTAGTAATTATAATAGCCATAATAATAATTAAAATAACAACAACAACAATCAAAATAATAATTATAACTCTCTAAATAATAATAATAACTAGTAGATGAATGTCAGGATATGGGGAAGACCAAATAACCCTTTAAATATATACATACAGTAAAATCAAAATTAAAATCTTTGAAATTTATTAATACTCAATCATAAATTATAATTCACATTAAACTTATTCCCTTTCCATTCATTTAAATTCCATTTCCTCCAATTCTATTTGCATATTTTTCCAATTGCTGCCCTATGAAGAGCATTTGTAGTCCCTTAAATTTGAAGAATATCATCATTTTCTAATTTTTCTATTTCTTAATAACTAAGTGCATTTTTCCAATCATTTATAAAAATCCCACTTCCACTATCTAAAAATTTACAAATTTTCATTATTGTTTAACTATAATTGTTTTATTAAATTTATTAAACCAATTTGTCTACCTTCAAGTCTATAAAATCTATTTATATATTTGATATCAAATTATTTTAGTATTTCATATATATATAAAATTCGTTGTTTATTTTTGCATTATTATAAGTTGAATATTAATAATGAATAATTATACCATCTATAGTTAAGTCTAGATTATTAACTGATTTGTTAAATTAAATAAAACTCTTAAGATCCTACAAGATTTTGTAATTGACTCCAAAAAAGAAGAGAAACTTTTTAGAACTTTAAATATCATTAAGTCCAATTGAATTTTGAACAAATTAGAGATAAGAAGGCAGTTAGTGCTCCATAAAAATTCCTTTTCCTAGAAAATTCATATTAATAGAATTTTCATGAATAAGTTAAAGATTTTTTTCAGCTTTATTAGTCTTAAGTAAATAAAGTTAAAGAAGCAACTTTTAATCATGAAGATTATTAAGAAACTAAAAAAAATACTTAACATGATTGGCATTAAAATCGAGTATATCAATGTTATCAAATATTAATAACAATTATTAATTATTATTCTTTAAATGAGTGAGAATATTATGAAATTAATGTTCATCCTTACATTGAATAGAACTCAAAAATGTACTTAATAGAGTTGAGCCAGTTTAAACTCCTGGAGGTCTAAAGTACATCACTAATCCTTAAGAATTTTACTTACTCCATTCACTTGCCAGTTTTAATGATTAGAATGTTGTACCACTACCATAAGGACCCTTTAATCCTATTAATCTTTTTTCCTTTAATTGTTAAAGTTAACCTTCTAAGTTTACATTCATTACATCTTCTTCTTTCTTATTCTCATTATTAAATTTTTCCACTATTCTCTCTTCTTTTATTAAACTTATACTTTTCTCTATATCTTATAATTACTTTCCTTATTTTAAATACTTTCTATATAAACAACTAAATTAGGCTTTTTTTTATGCTCCATAATCTATTATTCTGTCTTAAAATATATAACCAATATAAAATAAAGGTATAGATTAGTAAAATACTTTCATTCTTAAATCAATATTAAATAATTAAATTATAAAATTTTAATATAAATAAATTAATTATAAATATAAATAAAATAAAATTAAAATAATTATATAATATAATAATAAATTTAAAATTTAAAATAATATAATAATATAATTTTATATAATATTTATTAATTAAAAATAATAATATTGATAATAATTAAAATAAGAAATAAATAAAAATAAAGTAAAGAATTAGGAATATTTTGATATTAATTTAATAAGTGATTTATATCATTAAAGCTAATATGGATAGAGATTTAATTTTTGGTGAATAAAAGTGTTGATGCGATTAAAAATGAGTTTTAGATGAGTATTTATGATTTACTAATTTTGAGTTTAGATTTAGCTAGATAAAAGTACAAGCCAATTTTAGACCAATTATTAAATCCAGTGAATAGACTAAGTACTTAACATTTATAATAATTAATTCTTTTGGCTAATTGTATCTAACCATTGAAATATATTTTTAATTACACTGATCTCTCTTTCATCTCCTAATTCATTTTTCCTTTATTCTAAGTGTTCACAGAATTTGCTAACTAGAGATTCTAACGATTGATCATCTATTTTCTCTAAATAAAACTCCATCTTGTCTTCATATTTATACATTATTAAAATACATTATTTTATTTATTTATACTTTAATATTTTATTAAGTTATTACATATTGTTATATTTATATATTATTATTATTATTTTATTAATTAATATTATTATTTTATAACATAAATTTATAAAATTAAATTTATTTACCTATTTCACTTACTACTTATAGAAAACTCTATTCATTCTCTAAATCTATTATTATCTCATTCTCAATATCCAATTCCTTTAAATTTCCTCTATCTTTTGCCAATATATCTGAATTATTTAAGTGATTATTTTTTTAATTACTTTTATTCTTAATATTTATATCACTTAAATATGATCTATTTAAATTGTTATTATTTTTTTAATTATTGTTTAATATATCTACTTCCACTAATTTTTGTTATAATTAATCATTATTTAATATAAAATTAGGTTTTTCTTTTATTTTATTATTACTATTGTTATTGCTATTATTATTATTACTTTTAATAGTGTTATTATGATTAATCATATTATCTGACTTTTTGTAAATTTTATACTGGTGATATAATAACTCAGATTAATTAGTTTAGTTGAATGATTTATCATTATTATTATTAATATTATTATTATTATTACTATTTTTATTATTATTATTATTATTAATTTAATTTGATTTATTTAATTGTATTTATTGTTAAAGATGTGTAATTTGATTTTGTTGATGATTATATAGATTAAATAATTACTGATAATTATTATTTAATTCTTAAATTTGATTTTGTAATAATAAATGATTGGATTGATAATGTTAAATAATCGATTGCTGCTGATCAATTATAGATTATAACTTGAGATTTAAGGAATTGTCAAGATTAAGAGAGTTATTTAATTATGAAAGGAAATTGTTGTTAATTTAGGTATTATTAAGATTTTTATTTATTGGGGGAGTATTATGAGTATTAATTTTATTATTATGATTATTAACGTTTTTATAATTAGTATTGTTATGAATATTAGTATTAATGTTATTAGTATGATTATTATAATTGATGAGAGAATTCTTGTTGATAAATGTCTATAAATTATTAGCACTATCACGAGTAGTTTTGGCAGTACTTAGTTTGCATCTATCTAAAAGGGTTTAGATGGATTCAGAATGCACTTTAAAGAGAGAATAATCACAAATAAGTAAACTATATATAATATCCAAATTCAACTTATTTTATTATTCATCTTCACTTTCCTCCCTCAAAATCACTCTCATTATGTTTTTATTTCTTTCCTTTTCCTCTTCATTCATAAAATCCTCTTAATTATTAAGGATTAAATGTACCAAACATTCCAATAACTCTACACTTTATTTATTTTCATTTTCTATCTACTCTAGTATTTTCTCACAAATAAAATTCAAATGAACTCTTATATATTCTTTTTCTCCATTTTCTATTATCTTCAGTATTATATTAGAGCAACATACTTCACAATCACTGTTTCCATCAGTCATTAATCCGAAACATATTTTTATTAACGTACTTATTAAACTATTTATATAGTATTTGTAGTTTTTATCATTCTTGCTATTATTGTTGAAACTATTATTAATATTCTTATTGTTTTTATTATAAATATTTTTTTTAATATTAATAATGTTATTATTTTTGTTATTGATAATCTATATTTATTATTATTACTTAGATTAATCCTTATAATTTGTGAGTAACTTAATAGTGTTTCCAACCTAAATACTGAGTTAATAACCGGACTATAGATTTAAGTGTTCTATTTTGGTAGAGATTAAATCAAGATAGTTTGATAAATAGTTTTAGTTTGATTAGAAATCTTAGAGAATAGCTTCAATTATATAATTGTAGATTTTGATTTTATTTTTCACATAAAAATTAACATTCTTTTTGTTGAGATTGATGGAAGTACATTCAATCTGCTCATTCTACTTGAGTACTTCAAAGAGTGTTTCCATTTTTGTGATATCCTTTATAAAAGCTTAGATTTATAAGATCAACTCATTATTACCTTATTCACAACTATCCCCATACATTAATTTACTCACTGACTATTAAATAACACTTTTTAATTGAGATTTATTTAAATATTTCATGTTCAATATATAATCTTGGTCCTGCATTATTAACTATTTTTATATTGATATTTTATAAATGAGAAGCATCAAATAATACTAGTAAAATATATTCGCAAAATATGAAAGTAAGACTAAACTAGGGGAAATTATAGCGAAGGAACATAATTAGAGGAATAAGTATGAATTATAAATATTGGATGAGTTTATTAGAAATATTGAAGAGTTGAAAGTATTTGAAGATGTGATGGAGAAGATGATGACGAATCTAAAGAGTATAATTTATGAGAATGGTGAGAAAGTGAAAATATGGAGGGGGAAAGTATATATTGTGGTTAGAGGCAAGATTAAAGAATAATTGAATGAGATGGGGATGAATAGATACTTTCTGAAGGGGAGAGTTATGGGATTATGGAATTATCTAGAGAGAGATATTAATAATAATAATAATAATAATAATAATTTAGATGATGATTATGATGATCAGGTAGAGATGGAGAGTGAAGGTCAAACTTAATTGGCTTATTTCTAATTAGATATCATTATATCCAATATCAATTGCAAGACCATTTTGGATAATCTCATTCTCACTAAGTTCCTACTTAATCTCTCTATCCTTAATCGTCTACCTTATTCTAGTTAACTCCTCTTTATTCAATCTGCACTTATCAAGTCTTATTCTCAAAATTAAGTTGTATATTCTTAAAATTATCCAGATTCACATCTCTATATTGTCATGTATGGATCATTTCTCCTAATTAATTATCATTCTAATTAATATCATAAATAAAGGATAAAAATACTTTATCCTTATTCCATTATCAATTAACTTTAATTTATTGCAAATTAATTCAATACAAATTATTAACTGACTTGTCATTCCAAATCTGCTATTATTATTTAAATACCTTAATCACTTCTTTATACTACTAATTTTGATTAATAAACTCTTATTTTTAATATCAATAATCAATTACTCTAAATTAAAATGCATGAATCAAATCAAAAATGATTTTAAAATCAAAGTCAGTCTAAATTTATTTAAGTTTAAACATATTAAAATCAGAAATATATTTTTAATATTGCTAAAACTAGCAAAGAATTAGAAAACACTGTTGATAAATAAATTTATTCAAGATATTTTAAAAATGTAAAATTATAATATATAATTAAAGAAAAGTTTAAATTAAAAAGAATAAAAATATAATTATAACAATTAAAGTATATTTAAATAAAAGAAATACTTTGATAATTTAAAAATGATTTATTAATAATGCAAATTAGGAAGTTTATTGATAAATGATTTAAGATAAAAAAAATTAGAGTAATCAAATAATACAAATAATTCCTTTAACTTCATTACAAATTGTGAAAAAAGCATTTGAAATTATTCTCAAGACAAAAAAGAAAAAAGCTTTCAATAAGTTAAATTTGAAAGTCTTTAAAAATATAATAATATAATAAATAAATATCAAAAGAGAAAATAAAAATAAATTTAATAAAAAAAGGAAAATTTTATTACTTAAGATTAATTTATTTAAGAATAATAAATTATTCATAACTAAAAAAATAGTAGTAATTCTGAATAAAAATAAAAAAATATTATTATTTAAAATACTTTTCATAAAAAAAACAGGATAATAAAATAACTCAATTATTCAATTGATTCTTATCCAAATATTTCTAAAAAAATTTTAAAAATAGAAGCTTTATGAAATAATAAATTTAAAATTAAAATTTTATTATTAATAAAAAAATCATCTAAAATAATATACACTAATAGCAAATTTACTTTTTCTTTTTATTTTCATCAAACTTTTTTTCGAAATTAAGTTTTTAAATGTTTAATTCCAATTATTTTATTTGTTACTTCAAATCATAATTTTCATCTTTTATTTTTTAATTATTTTTTTAATTAATTGATTCATTACTACTATTTAAGTCTATTTAATTTTTATTTATTAATGTTCCTTACATGCTTTATAGAAAAGATTAAGTAAACTAAAAAATAAACTTAGACTTTTCTATACCTTATGATTTTTATTCAAGTAAATCGATACAATTATAAAATTATTTAATTATTTATTCATAAGACATTTCTGAATTAATTTAACTATTAAAATATTAAATTAATTATTAAGTCAAAGATTCGTTTTTCTAATTGTCTATATCATTCTTTATTTTTAGTATATTTTGTTGATAATTTTTAATGTATATTTTCAACTAATTAAGATAGATCTCATAATATACATTTTTTTCAAAATCAAGAAATTACATTTAGTCAAATATTCTTATTGTTTCATCTCTAATTTCTTAAAAATCTTCATAAATTTTAGTATAATCATTTAATTAATTTAGTTAAAATTAAAAAAATATTTTTTTGTTATATTCTTTTATAACTAATTTCATAATTTATAAAGTTTCAATTTCTATTGCTTTATTATAAGCCAAATCAAAATTTAATTAGGTTAAAGCATTTACTTATTATACTAAATTATTTATGTAGCTGTAGTATATTTTAATATTAAATTAAAATCCGTTTTATTAATTTACTCATGGTTAACTATTTATTTCTTCTTTTATTTTTATTAAATTTTCACTTATTTTAATTAATTTATCATATTTTTCATCGAAATATAAATGTTCTATATTTATTTATATTATCTTGATATCATTGAAATAATTCTCCATTATATTAACTTATTACATATTTAAATATTAGTCACTTTTATTGTATAATACAAGAATATTTTATTTTAATTTAAAATTTATATTATTACTTTAAAAATTATATTGAAAAATATTTTAACTTAAAATATTTTCATTATTTTTATTACTTATAATTTCTGGTGAAATAGAATAATTTTAAGAATTATGAATGATATTTTCAAGATTTATTTATTAAACAGTTTATCAATAAGATTCATCTTACTTATAATTTTATGATTGAAAATTAAGTTTCTCTGATAAAAATTATTATTACTCGAATAGATTATTGATTTGAACAATAATAAAATTAGGTTTAAAATAATGTGACATATGATAAGGTATAAACTTTGACAATAAATTTAAATCAAGTATGTGTCATAGATTAAAATCATCATTGAAAAATACATAAGAACATATTGAAATAAATAAAAGCATAAAAATTAAGTGATTTGTTTAATATTTTAAATTAACTTCTTCTTAAGCTGGAATTAAAAAAAGCAAAAAAATTTAAACTTAGGTCACTACTTAAGGATAATCATATACATATATAAGAGATTCATTAATCTTTTAATTTTTAAAAATAGTAATAAGTTCATCATAAAAACTTGGTTAACAATCAAAAATATTTCAAACTATTTCAGCTAAGCTGTTAAAATCATTAAATATAAATCCTACAAAGCAAATATTCAATTCTTTATCAATATATCAAGACAAAAAGTCTTTTTAAATTCTTATTTTTCCTTTCTATTCTCTCATTAATATTTTAAATATTTCATCTTTTTCTTCGATTGATTATTATTCATAAGATTGTTCAGAATTAAATTGTAATTTTTGTTATATTTTGTTAATTTATTCGTTTTCAGCTAAATTTATTTATTTATTTTTAATGTTTAATTTTTTTTGTTCTGATATGTTTGATACAACAAATCAAAATTCATTTTTAATATTAACGTAATCTTATCTTTATTCTTATTATTTCTAATTTAAGCTATGAGTAAGCTCCATGCTTTGAGCTCTTTTTATTTAAATGTCATCTAAATTAATTTGCTTTAAGTTTTTTATCATAGAAATTAATATTTTTTAAAATGGCTAATTAATTTATTCTAATATATTATATTTAAATAATTGTTAAATAGATTAATATTTATTATTTTAAAATGATTAATATTTTAGATAGTAACATTATAATCTGTTTTTATAATTATATTTATTATTATATTAATATATAATTTATAATATATAATTAATAATAAATAATGAATGAGTCTTGGGCGTTAAATAATAAATTAAATTAGAATAATTAATAAAAAGATTAATTTGTAATAGAATTATTTAATCAATGAAGCAATTAAATTAATTTTTTAAAAATATTAAAGAAAAAATTTTTGAATGATTAATTTAAATAAATTAATTTAAATGAAGTTTTAATGATTAATAGAATTAAAAAACGACAAAAAATAATTATTAAATAATACAAATTATTTATCTATAAATAATTAATTAATATAAGAATTAAAATTATTAGAAAACATCCAAAAATTTTAAGAAGATCCAAGTAATTTAGTACAATGTAAAAAGATTTATTAAATAATTTGTAATACAAATAACAATATAAATTAATTTTAAATAAAAAAATTGAAATGATAAAATTAGATATTAGTCATTTATTAAGTAATAAAGGAATAAAAGAAGAAAATTAAAATTAAAATAGTGATACTATTAGATATTATAAATTACTTGATGAATATGATATTTAAATTGAAAAATGTCGATTTTAAATAGATAAAAATAAATAAGAATATCTTAAAATTAAAAGCTTATTGGAAAATTAAAAAAATAAAAAATGTTTAAGAAAGAAAAAGAACTAATTTAATAAAATTAAAATTAGCTAGATACGGATAAGCAATAAAATATAAGATTAAATTAAGCCTTTAGCAATTTAAATTAGCTTAAATATTTAGTGATTCAAAAATAGACTTAATATTTAAAAGAGAAATTCCTGAAATTAACTAAATCTTTAATGAAATATATATGGATTTAAAAGTAATGAAAATTAGATACATAAGATATAAAATATTTAAATAGATATATAAATTAATAATGAATATTAAATAAATTAAAAACGATAAAATTAAAAAATTTCTTATATCAATAATAATATAAATTAATAAACAAATAATAATTTAAATAAAAGATTTATAAAATATCTTAAAAAATTTTTTAAATAATTATATAAAATTGTAAGTAATTTTCATAAAACATAAAAAATATAAGTTATATATATAATTACTAAAAATTTTTAAAAATAATAAAAATATTGGGGTTGGGGTTGGGGTTGGGGTTGGGGTTGGGGTTGGGGTTGGGGTT
>Ga0315908_10001240_pt1 | contig 19337 bp, 16 predicted proteins | sample LakEriMetagenome_12_FD_203520 | JGI IMG/M metagenome (GOLD analysis project Ga0315908, IMG submission 203520) | Freshwater fungal communities from buoy surface, Lake Erie, Ohio, United States - Buoy 4 MA124 | ecosystem: Environmental > Aquatic > Freshwater > Lake > Lake biofilm | place: USA... | reverse complement strand
AAACATCCTTAAGATTGTCTTTAGTGATATCAAATTTCTCGGAAGAGGTTCTAACGTATCCTTAATCGAAAACATATAAATTCATGTCACAATTTAACAAGACCCAAATCCTAATATCGAATTTCCTACCAAAAATAAGCAATGGTTTTTCAATATATTTTTAAAGAACATACTAATTGAGTTCTTCCTTTTCAGTTCCTTTGTTAATATTAATTAAAGACAATCTATGAATAATATCACTTAACTACTCAATACTATCTATAATATGAATTCCTCTTCCTCTATTTGTGAAACTAGGTTTTAAAATCCAAATGTTTTTTTAATCCTGTTTCTTTTTAGAAGAATTTTTTACAGATTTTATTGAGAATTTATACTTAGGATAATTATTCTATAACTCTCTACAAAAGAGTCTTTAAGTTTGCAAAAACTAATTGAAAACTTCAAAGACTGACTTGGTTTTAGTAGAAGGTGATTTCTTATTAAAGAGATTGATAATATCCTTTAATTATACCATGATATTCTTGTCAATAAGATTTATATCGATGGTGTAAGGAATGTAATCAAAAACTTATAAATTCATTTTCTTGCAGTAATTTGACAAATTATGCAACAAATTAGATTTGTTAGTAATAAGTTCATGATTTTAAAAGTGGTTATAAATTAGCCATTAATTATTATTATTTACATTCATCTTATCTTAATCTCACATTCTTTTAAACATTACTTATATACTACAAGGAGTCCATACTAAATCGCATTTACTTAACTCTTCATTCTCTTTCCATTAAGATATTTTTTCTAATACTCCTAAAATCAAATTCTTATTGTTCCCACCATATACTTTATACTTATTTAATTAATATTTATTTACTGAAAACATTTTTCCCTAAATATTTATTCCTTTTGTTAAATTTAGTTTTTTTTCTATTTATATTTACTTTTAATTTAATAATCTTAATATTTAATAAGATTCTTTAAAATTTTTTCCAGGTATTTTCTTTCTCTTTGAATTTGATTTGTCACTTTTATATAAACTTTCACTGTTATTTTCTTTTATTTTATTTATACTTTTTCTAATGAAAAATAAATTATTTTTTGAAGAAGGTGTTTTTGACAAACTAAGCTAAGTATTATTTATTTTCTTTTTTATTAAATCATTTTCTTTTATTTTCACATCATTTTGTTTGAATTTAGTGATCTATTGTTATAATTATTAAATTGGCTTATTTAATGACGATTGTATATCTTTTTATTCTTTTTACAATTATTACTAAATTTTATTAAGTAAGTTTTATTTAATTTATTAATTTAATTTTATATTATATGTATAATTATTGTTTGAATGAGAAATAACTTGAGTCTTAATTGTATTTAATTGATTAATATTTTATTTATAAGAACTTATACTTAAGTTTGATATAATATTTTTTCATTCAGATTTATCTTTATCTTGACTAATTCAACGATCAATTGTAATTTTGGAACTAGTGCTTTTTGATTTAGTAACTACAAGATTCATTTTAAAATAAATAAAAGTTAATAAATAAAAATATAATAAGTATAGTTTATAATTGATATTAATGAATATTTTGCATTCAGGATATAATAATAGTGTAATTCGAGAATGGTACTAAGATTTGCCTAGGAAATAATGTATAATTTACCCTGTGTTTGTATCTGATTTAGATATAGAAAAAACGGAGCTTAAATCATTAGAAGGTTAATATAGATATGGATATGAAAATGTGAAGGATGAATTGGAAATATTAATAAAGAAAGGTTTAAGACAAGTGATAATATTTGGAGTAGTTGTAAAAGGGAAGAAAGGAGAAGGAGAACTAGCTTATAGTGATGAAGGACCTACATAGAAGGCAGTACGTTCTATTAGGTAGAAGTTCAATAGGGATCAATTGATGATCATTACTGATTGTTGTATGTGTGCATTTAGAGATGATGGCAATTGTGGAGTTTATATAACTAAAGGCGAACTCATTAATTAAGATGGATCATACAGTCAATACATTCATCATTAATAATATCAACAATACGTCCTTGATAATAAATTAAGTGTCCAAATTATCACTTAAATTGCTCTCAGTCAAGCTAGGGCTGGAGCAGATGTTGTTGCTCCTAGTGATATGATGTAGGGAAGAGTTAAGTAATATCACATTTTAATATATTATTATTATATTTTTATTATATTATTAACTTAAAATTATTCTTTTTAGAGCCATAAGAGATGCTTTTAATCAACTCAATTATTAAACTACTATAATGTCATATGCATCCAAATTTGCTTCTTCATTTTACGGACCCTTTTGAAATATTTGTGATTCAGCACCTACAATTGGTCATAGATAAGACTATTAATTACCTATTTCAACTTCAGATTTAGCACTTAAAGCTGCATTAATAGATTATTAATCAGGTAATATTTTATAATAATTATAATAATCATTAATTATAATAAATAATTATAAATAATAATTATAATGATAAAAATAAGATAATATAAATAGGAGCTGATTTTATAATGATAAAGCCAGGAATGCCTTATCTTGATATAATTCAAAGAATTAAATAAAACTAAAATATTCATTGTAAATTAGCAGTTTATTAAGTTAGTGGAGAGTATGCAATGATATAAAATGCAGCTAAATAAAATATTATCGATTTGCAAAAAGTTATTTTTGAATTACTTACTAGTTTTAAAAGGGCAGGAGCAGATTTAATAATAACTTATTTTGCACCAGTTATTTTAGATTTATATTAGAAAAATTCCATCTGATAATATATTAATTATAACTATTTTAATATTTATTATAATTTATGAAGGAAACTAAAATATTGAAAGTTTAAAGAATTAATACTATAAATAAATAAATATTTGAATTTGAAATTGATATAAATTACAAAGAGTATTTGTAATAAATAAAAACAAATTTAGAAAAGATAGTGACTGAAATAGTAAAAGAAGAGAATATAGATAAAGTAAGTGAGAATATGATAATAAACTATTATAAATATGTGCAAATATTATATGAGAATGAAGTGGATCATGAATGCAAAATAGATAAAAAGAGATTAAGATGTGAATAATGCGGAGTAATAATGCATTATAATTTTAGATTTTGGAGGAAATATATTCACGTAATACCTATAAACATTAGCTATTAAGATTTTAGTGAAATAGTAGTAGAAAAAAATGAATAGATAATTAAAGAAAACTTAAATAGAATTAACAACATATTAACATTACAAAATTATGTTTTTTTAAACTTGAATAGATAGCAGGGAGAAGGAATTTGGTAGTTATTTATGAAGAAAGTTATAGAAGAAAAGGATAATATTATATATATGAATATAAAATAGATGCCTATAAATCTACTCAAAGAATTAGACATGGCTCATAAATTAATAAATATTAATAGAGAAATAATTTGGTTAGACTCTTTATTTGAGTCAGGTAACATCGATGGATATAGTATAATAAAAAAGAATTAGGAGTATAAGAAAACAAAAATAGACATTATATTGAGAGGAGATAGTAATGATGTAATATGTGGAATAGATATGAATTGGTTTATGTTTAGAGTGGAAAGTACTGAGGATTAGGAATTACATTTTCGGATTTTGAACTACAGTATGGATGATAGGAAGGCAGTTATGATTAGTAGGAATGAGAACGGAGTATAAGGAAAATGGATGAAAAACTCTTAAACTAGTAGAGCTAAGATTAATCCTATGTCACTCTCAGTATACAGGAGATAGAAGTCATCTGATAAGAGAATGTTTAATAATAATAATAATAATAACACGATAGCTACTGTTAAGAAATTTAACTTATATGAATTCAAATTGGAGATAAAGGGATATGAAAGTGTGTTGGTTGGTGCAAACTATCCTTACACTTTGACTAACCTAATGAGCTTTTTGGAGAGGACTGAATAATTATTGTATAACTACCCTGTCTTACATTAGGACATCTCTCCTGACTCTGTCCTTATCTAGACTATGCACTTCTCCTATCAAAGAGTCAAAATAGGAGCCTCTCCTCTTGCTCTTCCTATTTATTGCATCAAATTATTTAATTAAGAAACTCCCTTACATTCTAATCATAAACATAATCTTGTAATCCTTGCTAGGCAATAGGCTAGTGATGTTGCTTCTTCTTTCATAGTTTAATATCTCATAGAATTCCTAACTGCTCAGTCCTCTTAAGCCAACTCTATTCTCAATCTTTATAATCTCTTTATCTTCCCCATGCTTAATGTTGATGGCGTATATCAATATATATATATTATAATAATAATAATAATATTATAATATCATATTAAGGTGGTAGTGGGCAACCATGTATCAAACTTAAGTGGATTAAATCTCTAATATTCTTGGTAAGATTAACATTCTTTCTATTCTCCTGAAATCTCTATTCTTTAGTCTTACATCCATTCAAATATTACAACAGTTCATCTCTATTTTGAAATAACCAATTATCCTCTTTCAAATGTTTCTATTCATTCTCATTACTAGTATATTCCTTACTTTGACTCTATTTAATCAAATCAATATCATTTCAATTTTTATAATTAATCCAAGTTTAATACTCAATTCTATTTTAATAATCAATAATAATAATAACAATCATAATAGTAGTAGAATTAATAACAATAGCATTAATAACAATACTATTATGAAGAAGAATCAAGTAGTTACTTTGCTAATAGAATTTTTTAAAAAATGTTTAAAAAAATTTGTAAATTTTCACTTGGAGAAGAACAAGAAAAATATGAGAAAAAAGAAGATTTTATTGCAAATAGATATAATTCATTAAGTTACATGAATTTAAATTGCAACTGCAAATTAGCTTTTAGAATAGGAGTATCTAACAACGGTTATAAATTAAAAATAGGGTAATAAACTATAGAAGATCAATTTAGCCTTTCTGATTATGAATCAATAGCTTATGACATTATTTAAAGCATTGTTTAGTTTTAATTAGTCAATAATCTTATCATTAGTTAACAATAGTTCATTTAGCTTGATATGCAAAATATTTATATTTAGCATACTTTATCAACCACTTAACAATTTGATACTTAATTAGCTTATAAAGTACAGAATTATTTTTAAAATGGATTTATTGATATTTCTAATTTTTTTGATTAATTTATTTAAGTACTTAAAAAAAATAAAGTCTAGAACGAAGTTTTCCAAATTCCTTAAAATATTAATAATACTTTTTCTTAAATATTCTTAATATTAGTTCTAAAAAAAATACATCTCATTGATTTATTTCTCCCATAACAAATAAATGAAGATTTTATTAAAATTGATCTTATAAGCCCTTGATTTAGAGAGATATTTGCTAAATAAGAATAATTATAAAAATAGCTTAATATAAGTAATGAATACTTATTACAAATATATAATGAAAATTATGAGTAAATTCTATTTGATTTTTCATAATTTTATCAAGAAATCTATTTATGATAATTGAAAAATAAGTAATAGAAATATATAAATAATAATATAAAAGAGGATTAAAAATAATAATAAGAATAATAAATTATATAAAAAAATATAAACATAATAAAATTACAATAGGAATCATTTAAAAAAGGATTTATGATTTCTTAAAATAAATAAAAAGAAATTTGGAATATAATTTGTAAAATAGAAAATTAACTAAAAAAGAAAATAAATATAGATTATAAAGAATAAATATAATAAAACGAATAAAATTTTTATTAGAATTTAAATTTATTTATGAAAGAATATAATGTTTTTTAGAGAGAGAAAGATATTTATATAAAATAATAATTCGCTAAAAGATAAAGTCAATTAATAGATTTTAGTCTAAATAAAAGAACAAATTAATATAAATATAACAAACTTATAGAATTTGAAAAGTTAAAGGAGGAAATAGAAGATATTTGAATGAATAATGGTGAATTTTATAATTAAATTGTGAATTAAAATAAGAAGTTAAAATAATAAAAGTATATAAAGAAATACTAACAAATAGAGTAAGAAGTAAATTCCCATATTAATTTATAAGAAAATGAAAATTAAAAGTAATCTTAGCTGCCTAATATTATTAAAAGGCAGTCAATGTTAAATTAATTAAAAAATAAAATAGAAAAAATAGATTAAAATTTAAATAATGAAGAGTCCTTTCTTACTCAAAATTAAAGTTAAAGTAAAAGTACTATTAGCAAAAAAAATAATAATTTGATTCCAAGAAATAGTATAATTAGAGCAAGAAATTCTATTAAAAATAACCTGTTTTTATTTTAATCCACTTAAGAATAATAATAATAATAATAATAAATATCTGATAATTAAATGTCTATTTCTATATAAAATAATAATTTAATGAAAATTTAAAGATTTAGTATAAGTGATTAAGCTAAATTTTAAAATAAATTCAGAATGATAGTTTAAAATAATGAATAATAATAGGAAAATGATTTGAAATAAACAATAAATATATCAAGAGTAGTTAATAATAATTTGAAGGATAATTCTTATATATTGAATGCTAGAAGCAGTTTACTAAATCAAATAAACTAAATAAAAACAAAAAACATGAAATAATCATAAAAAAATAAAAGAATAAGTGAATCTTCTAAAAGCTATACTTCATCATAGTAAAGTGGAAGTCAAAAAAGCATAAGTTAAAGTGATAGTATGAGCAAATTAAGCAAAATAGAAAGTGAATATTTTGATAACATAAAAGAAAGCAAAAAAGAACTAAATTACAAAATAAATGGTAAAAAGTATGTTCAAAATGTAGTTATTAAAAAAATAGAAGATGTTTTTACTTAAAAATAAATAGAACAATTATAATTATTTATATAAATGCCTTTTGAAAAACAAATGGAGTTCTTAAGATAACTTTAAATAAAATAAATGAATTTTAGTAAAGGAGGCTTTAGATTTGCTTAATATTTATAAAAGCAAAATTGAATTTAAAAGTTAAAGGAAAACAAAAGTATTTTTAGACTAACAAAAGAATAGCTTAATAAAATAATAATTATTAATTTTTGCTAATACCAAATAAAAAAGTTCAAGCATTAATTTAAAAAATAATATTTATAATAATAGCAACAATTTTAAATGAGATTTAATAAAACATAATAGATATTTAATGACTAAATAAAAATTCAGAATACTCAAGATAAAAAGATGAGTAAAACTGTTTAAAATTGGACTTAAAATATAAAAAAATTAAATTAAATAAAAGTGTAAAATAATATTGATTGTAAAAGATTGAACATGAAATATATCAACCGTTCTATTGATTATGAAAGAAGTTTAAAATAATAATAAAAATAATTAAATAATTCAGTTTTAATAATTAATAAAAAGCATAAAACTAGTCATCAAATAAAAGATCAATAATAATAATAATTCAAAGACTAACATTTAAGTTATTATTATAAAAACATCTAGGAATTCAGTAAAAAATATGGAGAAGCAAAAGAGAAATATAAGAATGAAAATAAAATAGATTATGAATCAATAATAGTGGAGATGAAGAAAGAGATAGAAAAAAAATAGTAATAAGATTGAATAATATATAAATAAATAAAAATAAAAATATCATTATAATTTTTTGAGTTGATTTGATTTATTGTTAAGTTATTTATTTTGATTAGGATTATTAAATCCTAATAGTTTAGAGTAATATTTGATAAGTTAAATAAAGAATTTAAATATGAAGACGAGGAGATAGATTATAATGAAGAGAATAAGGAAGATAGAGAGAAAGAGATTAAGGAAAAGTTTGTATTATTTTTAAGAGATTAAATATTGAAATCTAAGAGAGTATCTTTAAAATAGAGATAAATGTAAAGAACAATTTGAGGGTATTGAGAATGATTGATGATTGTTGAGTGGAAATGTAATTGCTGAGATGTTGATGGAGTGGGATAAGAAGGGTCGATTATGAATGCCTTTGATGGAGATATTAAGTATAATAGTGTTATTTATCCAGTTGATATCTAATTAACCATAGTTCAATTGAACCACTCTATTCTCAGCTTCATTATATGTAGTTGGCAAGAATGGACTGATCAATTCGAATATGGGGAACTCAGTGTTAATTAAATGAGTTAGGCCTATTATATTATATATCAATATAATTATGTACCACTAGAGGTTACTTCTAATAGTGGATATCCCAGATAATAATCAGTGCATGGGTGGGTTGAGATTTCTGCAAAATGTACATCTCCACTTATAATCATAGCCTTCACTTTATGCTTCCCTAACATTTCTATCAATTTCATTCTACTTTCATTAAACCATTATTCAAATACAATTCTCTCATCCTATAAAAACTAAGTTCCACTACATATCACTACAAACTGTCCTTCATTTTCTTTTAATTCTTTCTCCAACCAACTCCATTAAACTTTTCCTAACATGTCCCCCTTTCCCTAATCCTTATTATATCTTGTATCTAATAAAATTATCAATACTTTCTCACTCTCATTAAACTTATTTTACAAATAATAACTACTATATATTCCTTATCTACTCTCTATATTTCTCCTTTCACTTTCAATTTCTTCCTCAATGAAATCCAAATATAATTCTGCTATTTCTCTTTTTCCTTTAAAGTCTTTGTCACCATTGTTGCAATTAAAGTCATGATCATCATAAATACCAATTATTTTAGTTACGTTTTTCAAATTTTTATAATGAATGTCGTTTGATGTTTTGTTGAATTTTTTTTGGATTTCTTTTCTTGATTTCGTTGATTTCCATATCAAAGGGAATGATAATTAATCTATATAAGCAGCATCTCCTAACCATACAAATAAATCACTTTTCTATTCAGAAATACTACTTAAAATCTGAGAATCTTAATGATCAAACATTTTATTACAAGACCCAAATGTAATTATTCCTTTATTATCATTTTTACTTACGAAACTCTTTTTTTTATTTAACTCTTAACTATTTATAGCCGAACTCAATAATAATAATATCAATATTAACATATATTAATTATTATTATTATTATTATTATATTCTTTCTTTATATTATTATAATGAATTAATATTTTGATTTTAATAAATTTGGAAAGTAGAATAAAAAGTAAGATCACTCTTAATTAGAAATAAAAAATATTAAAGTTGACAAATATAAATTAATAGCATAAGATCCTCGAAATTTTGAAGCTGGTCCTGTAAAACCTCACAATGATTATTTTAATCACAGAATTGATGAAGAATATAAAAGAAGAATAAGAGAAGAAGAGTTATAAGAAATGTAAGAAATCGATAATGATAATTATTACAAGATTTATCAAAATTAGAAGGAAGAAATAAAATCGTATTAAGATTTAGAAAAAAGATTTAATTAAAAAAAATAATAAGAATTGATATAAAATAAGGAAGATGAATAAAGTTATTATAGTGAAAGTGAAGATGAAATATTATAACTTAAAAAACCCAAAGAAATGTTAGAGCCTGTAGATTATTAAAAATTTAACAAAACTCATTAAATTTTTTTAAATCCAAAGAGCATTTAATAAACTACTGAATAAAAGGATTTGAATGAATTTAAAATTTTAGTGGATAAATTTTAAGATGTATAAAATGATAAAAATGATTAAGATAATAATGAGAAATATAATGAAAAAGATGATAATTAATAAAATGATAATGAAAAAGATAATAATAAATAAAATGATAATGAAAAAGATGATAATGATAATAAGGTAGATATAAGATTGAATATGAATGATAAAAGAGAATAAGAAGAATTGTAATAAGGAAGAGAAGTAGCAGAACAATTAGGTCTTCCTATATCTCATAGATTGACAATAAGTGGTCATAGTAAATCAGTATCATGTTTAGCAATAGATAGAGGAGGAGGAGTAATGGTAACAGGCAGTAATGACTATCATGTTAAATTCTGGAATTTCGGAGCCATGACAAAACAGATCGAACATTTCCGACTCTTAGATCCTGTTCCTTTTCATGTTATTAATCGGCTCTCATTTAACTCAAATTATAAAGAAATTCTAGTTGTTGCTGGAAATGCTCAGCCAGCTATTATTAGTAGAGAAGGAAGTGATGTCGTAGAATTCATCAAAGGTGATTAGTATTTAAAAGATATCACCAAAACTAGAGGTCATACTGCTATGGTATATTATTATTATATTATATCATTATTAGATAATATTATATTATTGTTATAATATATTTATTATTATTATTTTATTTATATAATTTTTATTATAAATTATAAAGGTAACTGATGGGGCTTTTCACAAGAAGGATGCCAATATTTGTTTTACCAGTTCTATGGATGGGACTATTCGGACTTGGGATAGGGAGAGGAAATTATGGGGAGTAGGATAGTATCAAGCTAATAAGGATATTCTTAAGATTAGGAATGCTAAAGGAATGTTGGTAGGATGCACTGCAGTTGCAATGACATCAGACAGCAAGTTTATTTTAGGAGCTGCTCTAGATGGATCTATTCAGGGTATTAATATATATTCTATAAAATATTATATATATCACATTTTATAATATTTAATATTATCAATAAATATTATATTATTATATTAGGCTTTTACTAAAGAACATATTACAATAAACCAGACATCCTGATAAATAACAACTCAAATGCTGGGGTATAAACTATAATAATATTGTATATGATAATAATATATATGATAACAATATATTTAATAGGTTGATGGGGTGAAAATAGAGTTCATGAAAGACGATAGAAAGTTTATAATCCGTACTTAATAGGCGGTGAAGGTATATGATATTCGAAATTATAATGCAGCTATAGCAGCAATATTTGACCTGCCCTGTTATCACCCTTACTCTAAATTCACAATATCTCCTGATGAAAAGTACTTGGTAGTACCAACCTCAGTATCGAAATCACCAGGAGAAGAATATTCGATGATTAAGGTATTTAGAACTACTGATTTTAATGAAATATACAAAATGAGATATAGTTAACACTCCATCACTGATATTATATGGCATTAAAAAACAAATCAGATCTTAATGGGTTCAACCGATTCCAATGCTTATGTACTTTATAATCCTAATTTGTCAACTAAAGGAGCTATGTTGTGCGCATTAAAGGATAATAATAGATTCTACTTTGAAAACAATCTCTATACTGAACATTATACTCCTAACTATTTTACACCTTACGCTATGCCCATTTTCAAGGATGAGCCTAATAAAAGGAAGTAATATGCCAGGATGAGATAAGATCAGATTGAGGGTCATAAACCACAAGGACCTCTCTAAGGACCAGGCAAAAAAGGAATCATCATGGGACCTAATAGTGTTACTTAACATATGCTGAGAAGTATTCATAGTAGGGTGGATAAATAGGAAGATCCATTATAAATACTTCATAAATTCAAAGATATGGCTGAAAATGATCCTAAGTATGTTGATCACGGTAATATTTATTTATTATTATTATTATCCTTTAATATTATTATTCTTTTAATAATTAGCTTATAAAAACACTTAACCGTAAAGATAATACGAAGATAATTAAGAATTTCAACCAGAAGCTGATTTTTTAAGTACAATTAAAAAATTTTGTCCTCATTGTGGTTTGAAATTATGTAGATGTAATAGAGTTCCTGTTAAGACTTTTAAAACAGTATAAGGATGGGAAAATTACGATTTTTGACATAAATTTTTATATATTAAATATAATATAATAATTCTAATAATGAAGTAAATATTTAAATTTAATTTTATTTCTATTTTAATCTATTTATTTTCTATATTTTTCAATATTTCATGCTAGAATCATATTGAAACTATGAAACACTTTAGATAAATTTAGTAATAAAATTTAAATAAAAAATATTAAAATTAATATTTGATAAAAAATTAAATAAGATTAAAGTAAAGAAGAAATAAAAGATTTTATAATGATGATATTAAAACAAATTAATAAGATGAAATTGAAATTCAAAAAAACAAATTAATAATAGATATATAAGATAAATAAGAAGAGGAGTCTTAAGAAAAAAATTAAGGTATTAAAACTCAAAATAATATTGAATAATGTGTTATTTAGCTATCATAATAATAATAAAATGATAATCCAGACTTAGACAATGATATATGTGAATGTGATATAAAGTGCTTGATAAATTGCTAAAATATTAAATTAAACAAGATAAACGTAGAAATAATAATAGTTAAAAAAAATTAATATATTGTATAAATATAATAATAAACTGATATTTAATGTTAAAAATCTTGTATCTAGTATTTATAAAGTACTAAATGTGAAATTTAAACAAAAGAAAATTGATAAAAATTATTTTTAAATTTAATATTTGAAATTTTATTAGTTTATTAAACATGTTATCAATTTCAAGGAATGAATATGTATTATTTATTAATCCAATAATTGACTAATGTTTTTAGCTCAATTTATTTTCCTTTTATTTACATCAAAGTATTGTTTATTAACCTTACTGTGTATAATCTATTATTTTTATTTATTTTTTTTTACCTTTCTTAAGGATCATGATAAACGAACCTATCATTTTTTTAATCACTTTCTAATTCTTAATGACCTATTATTTCTATTATTTCAACATTTTAACTACTTTAATTACTATTACTAACTTATTCAAATATTTCATCTTTAAATTCCAGTTTCTCTAATATTTTATTATTATCTATAAATTATTATATTTATTGATTTCTAAATTTTTTTTCATCGTCTGATGCTTTTTAATTATCTAATTATTGATTTTAATAATCAGATTTTTAAATTTTATTCTTTTAATCAATTTAAATTAGAATATTTTAGATAGATTTATCTAATGATGATTTTTATTATTCTAAATCTTTACTTTAACTTTTACTTATTTTTTTTGTTTTAATTTATTTCTAATTAAAAATAGTGGAAATTAATATTTTTTTTTTGTTTTTAGTTCTTATTTTCTTTTTAATTTTTTTCAAGAAATTAAAATCACTCATGTTTTTTTAACTTTGAGAACTTAAATCATGATTCAATTGTTTTTCTGAAAATTATTTATTTTCAATGAAATTTTATTTAATATTCTTTATTTATGAATCTTAATAATTATTGAGTTACTCTTTTAAAAACTAAAAATTTTGTTGATTTTAACTGGATTAAGTAATACATATTTAAATATCATTAGAACTTTGACTCATTTAAAAAAGGTTTCTAATATTTAGAAATATTTTTATTGATAAAAATATAAATATACCATATAAAAAATGAATAATTTAAAGGAAATAAATTAAAGAGATGAAAATATAAGATAAAATGTGTTTAAGAAATAAAATATTAATCTGCAAATCTAAGATATGAATTGTAGATAAATTAAACACTAAAAAAAAGATTCATCCATATTGGGATTATGAAATATATAATACCAAACTTAGCGGGATCTACATAAATATTATAAAGAAATAATTATTAAAAAATGAAATAAAAATTATAATGTTTTTTTCAGATTTTATTTAAGTCGTAGATATTAATGATATATTCAATATAATCTTATTAGAAATCGTCAAAGAAAGTGGCAATAATTTAGATTAACATTTCATGGACCTTGAATTAGAAGAGATTATTAGTCTAAATTTAGAAAAGAAGAAGTTGTATGAGTAATTGCTATTAAATAACTTTCCTAACAAGATTAAAAGTTGATTTACTAAAAATGAGTTCATCATTAACTTAAGGCAACCTTTCCCTTAAGACTTAGAGATATTCCTTCTAAAATGGTAAAAACAAATAACTCAAGTCACTACATCTCAAGAAACCTTTTCTGTCTTTATCGCACTTATAAAATATTAAATTCAGTTCCTTATTCGTAATCTTCAGTTCTAAATCCTCTAATCCTCCAGATAAGTCCGATTTGGTTAAAAATTGTTTGCACTTCTTGTCAAACATTTTAAACATCTAAAGTAAATTGAAATCTCTTCTTAGACTTAATTGGTTTAGACTATTTTATAGTTATAACTCTTTCAGCACTAAATCTTATAAATATTCCTATAAATTTTTTTTTTGTTATTTATAGTCCTTTTCATTTTGTTAATTTAAGTAACTAAACTCTATTTAACTGTTTTTTTTCACTAATTATTCGTTTTTTTATTTTTATATATCTTTTTCCTTTTCTTTCTTTTAAAAATCGATTTTGACTTATTTAATATTAGTTTATTTTTCATAAATTAATTGCTTATCAATAGTAAGGGATTCAGTAATATTTTGATTGAATATTTTAAGAAACTCTTATTCGGTAATATGATCAGGATTGAAGGGCTAGATTTAAATAAGTAGACTTTAAAATAATGGTTGTGTTAAATGAAAATCAAATTGATTAAGGAATCGATTTAAATGATTGAGATTAATGTAAGCTAGGCTTTGAATATCAATAGACTGGAAGACAAAATCTAGTTTGAAATCAAATGAAGAAAGAAGAGATGATCAAAATGATTAAATAATTTTATGATTAGCTATTTAAGCTAAGAGATGAGCAAAAAGAGAGTCTAATTTGGGATTAATTAGATAAGTGGATTTCCTCTGATTGATATTGAGAAACAAGTTGGGATTTTGCCTAGGAAGTATCTATTTCTAGAACCTAAATATTAATAGGGATAATTACTCTGAGTAGTTGATTTTACCATCTTGATTTAAGTCTAAATACTTCATAATCCAATGCATCTCCTCTTTAGACATCTCCAACTATTATTCATTCATGAACTCCCATATGTCTTCTTAATTCAAATATCCCTTCTTGTATTTATCTATTCTCTTGAACATTGAGTAAGTTTCGAAACTCTTCTCTTCTCCCACCTTCTATTTCATTGACTCTATCTTATTAATAATACCATTATTATTATTTTTAATACTCTAAGTTCCTTATGAGCTATCTCCTCAATCAATTAAGCTAATTTTAATTAAGTTCGGTATGAAAACATTAGATTATTGATTGTATTGTTAGATTATTGATTGTATTGATTATTAATAGTATAAATAAAATATAAAGTATATATAATAATAAGAATGCAACACTACTAGAATAATAAGATATAGCATCATAATAAGAGTTCATCATACAAGCCTCAATTTTTTGAGAACACTAGGAAAGGGGAAGTGAAAGAACTGAAAGGACTATTAAAATCGGTGATAACATCAAATGATATACAAAAAAGAAGAGATGTAATAAAGAAAGTGATAGCATTTAGTACATTAGGGATAGATGTGTCTGAGTTGTTTGCAGAAATGTGTTTGGCATCTTATAGTAGTGACTTGATATAGAAAAAGATGATTTATTAATTTCTGACAACATATGCTGAGCAGAGTGGAGAATTAGGATTGATGGCGGTAAACACTTTCATCAAAGATTGTAAAGATAATGACAAGTAGGTGAGGGGATTAGCATTAAGACACTTATGTGGATTAAGATTTGAAGGCATTTAAGAGTATATGGTTAATTGTATTAAGGAAGGCTTAAGGGATTAAGAACCATATGTACGAAAGACTGCAATCATAGGAGTTATCAAGTTGTTCTATCTTGACAAAAATATGTTATTCTCTTAAAATATTATCGATGAACTATATCAGATGATCAAGGATCCACATCATATGGTTGTTATGAATGCTATCCTAGTATTAAATGAAATCCTACTCGACGAAGGAGGAATATCGTATTCTTAATTATTTATTATTTAATAAATTATATTATTATTTTATTATCTTATTCTATTATTAAATTACTATTTTATTTTTTATTTTCTAATTATTTTATTATACTTTTATCTTATTAAAATATTATCTTATTACATTAATATATTATAATATATTTATTTTATTATATTATTATATTATTGTATTATTATCTAATTATATTATTATTTTGTTAATATTAATGATGTAATATTGAACATTAATAATATAGTATAACAAATAAGATGGTGATATACTTACTAAATCGTATAAAAGAATTTAATGAGTGGGGATAAATAGTGATATGTGAGTTAACATCAAGATATGAAGTACAGAATGAGGATGAAATGTTAGACATTATGAACTTATTAGATGATAGGCTGAAACATAGTTGTCAAGGAATAGTATTAGCAACAATGAAAATATTCTTAAACTACACTAAATAAGATTAAGAATTATCGAAGTAAGTTTACATGAGAATTAAAGATCCATTATTAACAATGTTAATGAGCACAGAAGTAAATTCAGCTTTTGAAATGCAATTTACTGTCTTATAACATATTTATTATATTATTCAGAAAAGCAATTCCGATTTTCTAGATAATTACAAAATCTTTTATTGTAGAGAAGATGAACCAAGTTATATTAAGAACATCAAAATTAATATTCTTATTTTACTCTGTGAAGAAAATAATTTAGGAAATATTCTAAATGAAATAGGAGAGTATGTTTTTAATGATGATTTATGCAAACAAGCATTGGAAGGACTGGGAAAAATAGCATTAAAGATGGAGAATATGGTAAATAAATATATATTAAAAATATGAATTTGAAAATGAATATGGATATATATGTGATAAATATGAATATATATTAATTATAGGCAATTCCTATATTAAAACAACTAAGCATGTACTTATAGACGAAGGAGCCAGTGATAATAAACAGTGTAATAAGACAATATAGAAACATTCTTCTAAAATACCCCAACCTATATGACAAAGTATAATTTAATTGGAAAGTAGAAGACATTACTGAGACTCAATCAAAAATAGCGTATATTGAATTATTAGGAGAGTTCGGAATTTATATTGATGAAGCAAGTTACATCTTAGAATAATATATTGATCAATACATCTCAGCAGCATCCTCCCAATTACCACCACAATCTTCATAATCATAATATAATTTACATTAAAATTATCACCAAATCACTCAAGATAATCTATTATGTAATTTAAAGTTGCTCACTATGTCTGTCAAGTTGTTTGTCAAAAAACCTCCTGAAATGCAACTTATTCTAGGAAAGTTCATGTAAGCTATTCTTCAAAATGATAATGAAGATATTGATTTAAAGGAGAGAGTCTGTTTTTATTATAATGCTTTGTAAAATAATGTATAAGAGTTGTGTGCTATTCTTTAAATTCATGTTTTAAATGAACAGGAATCTACTGTCTTTAAAGATAATATTGAGTTTAATACTCTGAGTGTTATTTACAGGAAAATGCCATCCAAGTTTATTAGGAGTTATGATTACTTTATGAAACTAAGACATAAGGAAAAATAGGAAGAGACCGGAGCATAATTATAAGATTAAGAACAAGAAGAAGCTGAATTGTAATAGTAGTAGTAGTAGCAATAGTAACAATAATAGTAATAATAATAATAGTAATAATAACAGAAGGAAGACAACCTATTGGAATTAGACTTTGGTCCTTCGATAAAGGAAATAAAGATAAGTGACTTAGAGTAAGATATAGATATAGATCCTGAAGTGTTCCAGAATGATTGGGAGAAGATTGAGGACGGGATAAGCAAAAGTAGAACAGTACAGAAGATGAACTTAATATTTGACGATAATAATATGTTGGAATAATAGCTCAATAGTAAGAGGATCTATGTACTGGCTGACGGGGAGCAGGACGGAGAGTTTAAAAGTTATAATTACAGTCAATACTCTCTTACACATGAAAATATCTACTTTGAACTTCATGTTAATAAAAATGTACATCCTCCTGTCCTCACTCTAGTCGTCAAATCTAATTCAGATGAGTTGAGTGCATTCTACCTCAAATATGTTGAAAAAGTCTTAGAGGCTCTCTCTATCTTATGATACATATCATACATATATCATATTCTATATTTATTATCATAATCATATCATCATGCTAATACATATTATCTCATTATATTTTATCACTATTCAAATATATAATAATTTGATAGGTAATTTATCACTAATTTATATCACTTTTTTAATTAGGGAGTCCTCAACTTCTTATCATTCCTCTGTATATTTTCAATTAGATCCTTTGCTGCCTATTAAATAAGTAAAGTGAATAGATTATACTTGTGCTTTTTTTTCATCTCCCAATTTCATTAATAGTGAGTCCTCCCTGAAAAAAGAATCACTAGGCAATTTATAAGGATTACTAAGACACTTATAAGGCTAAAGAGTGTTTAAATCAAAAACTCTTTTTATATTAATATAATAAAGATTACGTTTGGTCATTGTAATTCATATAAGATAACCATTCTCCTTCTATATAACCATATACATGATCAGCATAATCTTATTTGAAAGGTATGTCTGGAATATATGTGGACTTCTTTTTATGAGAGGCCAATAAGTCCATGAACTTTTTTGATGCTTTGAAAACAACACCCTTAAAGTAATTATTAGAGAGTTTGAATTGATCTTGTCTAGTTTTGACTTCAGGAGAAAATTCAACCATAGCGACTAATTAGTGTTGATAGTCTATAATGTAAGAATAATTACTGAAGTTGAACTCCCTCTAGCCAATCAGAGTACCGTATATATAATATTTAGGAGGTTAGAAATTAAGAGTGACATTTGTGTTTTTGAAGTGATAGTTCAATTTGCCGTTATTATGACCAGTAATGCTATTGACTCCTGTGTGCATTAACACTTCATAATTGCCTTCTACTCTAAACAATCCCTCCTCATCACTGATCAACAATCTACTAATAGCAGGATGATGACTCACTTATTCTAAATCTATTCTGATCCCTGTGTTTCCGAAATGACTCTGATGAGTTTCTCCCAGCACAGGGTTGAATGGTTTATATTAGCACATCTAAAGTGACAAAGACGAGAAGAATACTCCTAAACTCTCAACCATCTATTCAATTATTATTTCCATTAATTTCTCTTTATTCTCCATATCTACCTATTTACTTCCTGACTTTTTCAAGAAATAAGGACAGAATGAGTATCCGTAAGCTATCCTTTGCAATAAAGATTGGGCGTTGAACATTCCAATCGGAAAAGAAATGTTCATTATGCTTTATCTTTTCAATAAATTCAAACCAATTTATTTCAAAACGTGTCCTAATATTGTCCTTTATTTTTAAATACAGTTTTTGTCTAACAACACTATACCAGTTTTGCTTAAACTAAAATCAAGAACTTTATCTTTGTTCAATAAAAACTTATTAGTTGTAAATTCATCTTCGACTTCATTTCTGACTGTTTTATTACTCATTTCTAGGCATATATTGTAATGTTTATTTTTTTAAACTTAGTCCAATATTTATTCTATTGTTTATTTGAGTTCTTCTTAATAATATAATTAATCATCTATTT
>Ga0315908_10001239_pt1 | contig 19367 bp, 16 predicted proteins | sample LakEriMetagenome_12_FD_203520 | JGI IMG/M metagenome (GOLD analysis project Ga0315908, IMG submission 203520) | Freshwater fungal communities from buoy surface, Lake Erie, Ohio, United States - Buoy 4 MA124 | ecosystem: Environmental > Aquatic > Freshwater > Lake > Lake biofilm | place: USA... | reverse complement strand
GCCGCTTTGGCGGCTTCAGCGGCCTGATGGATGCGGCTGACCCATTGCTGCTCGACCGGAACCGTATAGATGCCCGCCATCTTGATCGGTCCGGCGGCATTGGCGCGCAGCGGCAAAAGCCCGCCAAGCGTCAGCGCGGCGCTCACCGTCAGCAGGCTCCGGCGGCTTAGCTTCATTACTTCAGTTGTCATTTCTTGCTCCCCAGGGTGTCCAGAATCTTGCCGAAAGCTAGATCAAGAAAAGGATTCCTAAAAGAGTTAACTTTCTCGCTGACACTCGATTGGGTGTTAGCATCAAAGTGGTCTCCCACTTGCGCACGCGTCCTCTTCCCGGCCGATTTCTTTCAGTTGGTCACTCAGGCAACCCAGCCCAGCCGATCGCGTCCTCCAGCGCTTTGGACAGGCGCAGGACAAGCGCATCCGCGCCGGGCCGACCGGTTATCTGTACAGCCACCGGTAAGCCAGACGCAGTCAGGGAAACCGGCAAAACCGCCGAGGGTTGCCCGGCAAGATTGGCCGGCGTCGCGAAGGGGGCAAAGCGATAACCCCGTTCAACCCACGTCTGGAGGTCTGACCCGCAGGCTGCAAAGGTCAGAGTATTCAATGGCGCAGGATCTTCGCCCAATGCGGGCGTCAGTACCAGATCGATCTCATTCATCGAACGTCCAATTGCCTGCGCCACTGTGGTCATGTTCACGCGGGCTTCCAGCAGATCAAGAGCGGAAAGCCGCCTTGCCTGGTCGATATAGGCCCAAGTCATCGGCTCCAATTCGTCGCGTTCGGGTTGGCGCCCAAGCTCGCGCGCGCGCTCCTCCACCAGATGAAGGACTTCGACGATCCAGAGCGAGTCAAACCACGCGCCAAACTGCGCTTCAACCGGGAACTCATAGGGCACCACGACATGCCCCATCGCGTCTAGGAGGTGGGCCACCTTCTCGGCCGCCGCAACTTGCGCGGCACCGGCGGACTGCCGGTATGCAGTCTTCGTCGCCAATCCGATACGCAAAGGACCAGTCGCTGTGTCCAATCCCTTCAGAAAGCCACCCGTTGGTGCCAGACGTCCGTTCCGCGTCCCACAGTCCGGACCTGCGGTCAGATCGAGTGCCGCAGCACTGTCGCGCACGGACCGGGACAGGACGTGATCGGAATCCAGACCTCCAGCGATTTCGTCCCACCACGGCCCTAACGGATTTAACCCGACAGAGGGTTTGAATCCAAACACCCCGCAGCAGGCGGCAGGAATACGGATCGATCCGCCCAGATCGGTGCCGTGCGCCAAGGGAACCATGCCGCTGGCAACGGCAGCACCCGCGCCGCCGCTGGAGCCACCGACCGTTACCCCAACGTTCCACGGATTTCGGCATGTCCCGTAGAACAACGGCTCGGTCGTGAAATCGCCCGCGAACTCCGGGGTGTTTGTCGTACCCAGAACGACAAGCCCACCCTCGCGCCAACGGCGAACCATCGCGCTGTCACCTCTTGGCTGCGCACTCGCAAAGAAGCGCGAGGCAAAGCGGGTAGGCAGCACCGACGAATACAGGTTCACATCCTTAAGCAGGAACGGCACGCCCCAAAGCGGCGGCAGCTGTTCGGGTCGGTCGCGGTCCATCTCGTCCGCCTCAGCCCGCGCGGCATCAAACCGCTCAGCCACAACCGCATTCAGCGTTGGGTTTTGCCTTTCAATGGACGCAATCGCAGACTCCGTCGCCTCACGCACGGAGAGGTCTCGTCTGGCGATCCGAGCGGCCAAGTCCAGTGCATCGGTTTGGAGGAGTGTGCTCATCGGGTGTTCTGCCATTGGAAAAGGGGTGCCATGCGACATCCAGGGACGTCATTGCGGCTTGCCCAATCCACTTTGCTCGAAGAACCACCACATCTCAAGGGCGCGCCTGGATGACGGCATCTGACTTTTCGCAGATCTGTGGGCTTGTTCGTCAATGACATGGTTGCCACGCGGACAGAGGCAGCTTTTGCCTCCCCTGTATCCGGTCATATTTGCCAGACCCTGCAGGATAGTGCGGGCTCCAGCGGAGTTATTCGAAATTGTACGTGATGGCGGAGGGAATGAGTTGCCAACCGCAGGGTCCGGTTCTTCCAACCGAATAGAATTGCCTGCGTTAGCCTTTTCTAAACCAAGTTACGTGGCCGTTGTCTTGGAAGGCAGGGCCGTTTCAGCCCCCGCGGGGGGTGGGCCTTGGTCCAAGTTGCGAGGTCATTTGGTCCGAGGGGACCCGTAGTTGGATAACTAGGCACCAACAATCGCTTGCGGATGAGCTAACGCTCATGCAGTGCGGATGGATTCCGCCACCTACCGTCAGCTTTGTGGCTCTTGTTTATGGCGCAGTGCCTCTCAGGTCACCGCCAAGCGACATCTTAACGCCGCAACGAACGCGACAATTTCCTGTGGCACCAAATGACGAAGCCTCCCGCGAGGGAGGCCTATGCATATGTTATCGTTGTATTATTTTTTGGTTGCGGGGGCAGAATACGTTGAAGAACCTACAATTCAGATTGCCGCATAGCGCGCTAACGCACACTCCACAGCGCAACCCCGCAGGTCAGATTAGAGGTGCGACGCAAGTAATCTGAAGGCCAAAGCGCGAGGCTTTCGGCCCTAAACGGACGGTCGATGAAGTCTGTCGAACGCCCGCTTCCGGGCAACAGGTCGGCACAGCTGCCGCTCCGTGTGTAGACGGGCGATCGCTGGAGGGAACGCGACTACAGTCGAACCTTCTATGGAGCCTTACGCACCTCTCGGGATGCTCTAGCCGCCAGGATCTGACGATATAACGGATCACGCTATCCCGGAACATAGAGGCGCCCGAGTTCGGGATCTTCGCTTGAATAGTCAGACGAAGTTCCCTCTTTGAAGGTATGAACGGCGATATCCTGCTTGGCCCAGTCCAAGGTCTGGGCAACGCGGTCCGGTCGGGACACCCCGACAACCGTCGACGCGACGCCGGATTCTTGCATGGAAAACTGCAGGGCCAGCGCACCGGGCGATACGCCGTCGCGCTGACAAATCGCCTCGATGGAACGGATTGGCACGAGCGCTGCGTCGTCGGCGTCCTGATAGGTGATGCGGCGCACGGTGGCGCTGCCCTTGGCCAGTATGCCCCCCGCAAACGGAGCGGCGTTGAAGAATGCAATTCTGCGCGCAGCGGCAAGGTCCATGACCGGGGCCGCAGAGCGGTTCACAAGGGTGAACCGATTGTGGCTGAGAACCACGTCGAACGGCCAGTCCCGCAGGATCGGCAACAGAACGTCGATCCGACCCATCGCAATGCCGGCGGCCTGAACAAGCCCTTCCTCCTTCATCCGAAACAGCGTGTCGAGCGCACCACCCTTGCGGGTGATCTCGGTCAGATCGCGGGCATGTTCAGGGTCATGCAGATGCAGGATCTGAAACCGGTCTACCCCAAGTGCCTTCAGGCTTTCTTCGGCCGACCGCCGCGCCTGATCGCCGTCGAACCGGCCGTTGTGCATGTCGCGGTCCAGCTTGGTGGACAGCACAAAGCCGTCGGGCAGGCCGCCGCGCTCGCGGATTACAGCACCGACCCGTGCCTCGGCCCGGCCCAGACCATAGTTGCGCGAGGTGTCGAGCAGGTTGACCGGGCTGTCGAAGATGGCGTGCACGGTGGCGCGCGCCGTTTCTTCATCAACGTCATGGCCGTAGGTGTCGGGCATACCGCCCAGCGCCGCCGTGCCAAACCCGATGGGGGTGACGCTCAGGCCAGTTTGTCCGATCGCGCGCCGTTCCATGTGGTTTCCCCTTCAGGTCCGCGTTTTCACACCGCTGGTGCGGCTGCTGGCAAGACTGGTCAGGACGGCGGCCACGATTATGACGGCACCGGTCGAGGCTTGGACATAAAACGACGGCACCTGTGCCAGTGTCAGCAGGTTGTTGATCACGCCGATCAGCAGAACGCCGCTGACCACGCCAATGATCGTGCCACGCCCGCCGCCCAGGCTGACACCGCCGATGACCGCCGCTGCGAAGGCTGAAAAGATGATCCCCTGTCCCTGCGTTGTCACCGCGGAGTCAAGCCTGCCAGTCATCAGCACGCCCGCCAGCCCAGAAAGGAGAGCTGCAAAGATGAAGGCCGACCAGATCACCCGATCCACGTTGATCCCGGCGGCGCGTGCCGCCTCTTCATTGCCGCCGACGGCATAGAGCGCCCGGCCATAGCGATGGTATTGGAACACCAGCCCGACAACCGTGGCGACAACGACAAAGAGTACCACCGACATCGGAAGTCCGAACACCCGGGCAGAGCCCAGAAAGGTCAGCGCATCGCCGGGCGAGTAGATCGAGCGACCATTCGACACGATCAAAACCCCACCGCGCAAAAGAACCAGCAGGCCAAGGGTCGAGATAAAGGGGTTCAACCCCACCTTCACCACCATGAAGCCGTTGAAAACGCCGATCAGCCCCGCCGCGCTAAAGGCGATCAGCAATCCTGTCCAGCCCGGCAGTTCTAACCCGAACCCACCTGCCGTAGCGGGGGCCAGCATCACGGCGGCCAGCATCGGCGCAAAGCCGACGATCCCCTCCAGCGACAGGTCAAGCCGGCCGATCAGCACCACAAAGGTTAGCCCGATGGTGGTCAGGCCCAGCACGCTGACCTGTTCAAGAATGTTGATCAGGTTGATCACCGTCAGAAAGCTAGGGGCGACGATCGCGCCGATGACCACCATCACCAGCAGCACGGGATACATGGTAAAGCCGTTGGCAACAAAGGCGCTGCCAAACGCTGCAAGACGGGACCGCCCCGCAATAGGCGCAGCAGGGCCAGACAGACGGTCAGTATTTGCGGTCATGCCACACCCTCCATATGCAAGATCAAATCCTTCATGTCGTAGTCGCCCACAAGTTCGCCCACAATTTTCTCTTCGAAGACGATGACAACACGGTTTGCCAGTTGTTCGATTTCGTCCGCTTCGTCGGACACCACGATGATGCCCATGCCCTTGCGCGCAAGGTCGCGCAGCAGTGCGTAAAGCTGTTCTTTCGCCCCCACGTCGACACCGCGCGTCGGACTCATCGCCACCACAACCTCAGGGCTGCGGCAGAGCGCGCGGGCAAAGACGACCTTTTGCTGGTTGCCGCCGCTTAACTGGCTGACGGCCTGTTCCAGCGAGGATGAATTTACCCGCGTTTGCCGGGCAAGGCGGCCCACATGGTCGGCTTCCTTGCCGCCGTTGATAAATCCGAAAGGCCCCGAAAGCAGATCCAGACCGCCTGCCGCGATGTTTTCTCGCACACCCAGAATACCAACATAGCCGCTGGCGTGCCGGTCCGTCGGCACAAGGCCAATGGTCGGCAGCTTGCCACGCGGGCTGTGAATTTCCCCGGAAAGTGGGGACATTTGCCCGGCCAGCATCATCGCCAAATCTTCCTTGCCGCTGCCGACCGGTCCGGCCAGCGCCACGATCTCGCCGGGGCGCACTTCGAAATCAACCGTATCTTCAGACCGGGCCGAAAGGCGGACGTTGCGCGCCGCAAGCAGCGCAGGCCCTGCGGCTTGTGTGTAATCTTCGCGCAAGCTGCGGCCGGTTTCCTCGCCCATCATCAGGTTCGCGATCTTGCGCGGATCAAGGTTGGCCACCGGCTCTCGCGCCGTCACGACCTGACCATCGCGCAGGATGGTTACGGTATCGGCAACCTCGAACACCTCATCCAGATGATGCGAGATGTAGACAAAGGAAACGCCGGATGATTTCAGCCGTTTTACATGTTCGAAGAGGGTACGCTTTTCGGCATTGCTTAGCGCCGCCGTGGGTTCATCCAGGATCATCACCGGCACACCTCGGCTGAGCGCCTTGATGATTTCCAGAAGCTGTCGGGTTCCAGCATCCAACTGGCCCGCCAGCGACCCCGGCGCGATATCGACGTTCCAGTCTAACAAAAGATTGGCCGCCCGCGCCTGCATCCGTCGGTGGCTGACCATCCCAAACCGGTTGCGCACATCAGGGCTTTCGATAAACAAATTCTCGGCCACGGTCAAAAGGTTGAACAACCGGGGCGTTTGCTGGACATGGGCGATGTCGTTGCGGATCCGGGCCGCATAGCCTTGGCCATCCGCGGAAAACGCCGTCTGGCCGATCCGGATGGCGCCTTCATCCGCCGGGGTAAAGCCGCTGAGGGCAGAAACCAGCGTGCTTTTGCCCGCGCCGTTTCGGCCGAGCAGGGCGTGAACTTCGCCCCGCTCGACCGTAAAGTCCACTCCACGAAGGGCCCGGGTGGACCCGAAGGTCTTGGTAACACCGCGCATCTCGACGATAGTTTGGGTGTTCCCCATGACCTTCGGCCCTCCCCTGCCTTGGTGTCCTATTACTTGCCGATCTGGTTGCCCCAGAGGTCGGCGGCATCGACATTGGCGCTGGTCACCAAGGTCGCGTTCAGTTGGTATTGCGGGCCAACCGCAGTCTCGATCACCCGGCCATCGTCACGCGGCCCAATGCCGATTGTTCCGCCGCCCTTTACCAGTTCGATAAGCTCGGCCGTTTTGGTCGCATAGGCGCTGAGCGGCTGGGACACGGTGGCGTCCAGCGCACCTTCGCGGATCAGTTGCAGACCCTGCGGCGTGCCGTCGATGGCCACACGGATCACCGAGTCTGCCTCTCCCACGGCGGCCCCGTGTCCAGCGGCAGCCAGCTGCGCGTTCACCGCCGTTGCCATCAGTTCGGACGCCATGAAGATCCCTGTCAGGTCGGGGTTCTGGGTCAGCACGTTCTGCGCGGCATCTGCGGCCATGTCGGCGGTCCATTCGGTCGGACGCTGGATCAGCGTGACGTTCGGTGCCAGTTGCTTCAGAGTTTCGGCAAAGCCGTTCGACCGGTCAAGCCCGTTCGGCGTAGCCAGACCGCCCTGCAGTTCCAGCACGATGCAGGTGTTTCCGGCCCAGCAGGCCTTTTCCTGCAGGCGGCGGGCCATTTCTTCGGCACCCTGCACACCGGCGTTGTAGTTGTCGGCGCGCACGGTTGCCGTTACCTTGCCACCAGCCGGGCTGTCGTCGATCGAGAACACAAGCGCGCCTGCTTCATTGGCACGCTCGACCGCCGGGACGATCCCTGCCGCATCGATAGGCGCAAAGACGATGACGTTGGCACCACCGGCAACCAGGTTCTGCAGCGCATCGACCTGCGCGGCGATATCGCCGTTCGGATCAGGCGCGCCCACCATAGTAAAGCCCTTGGCCTCAAATGCGGCGATCGACAAGTTCAGCATCAGTGCCTGAAAGTCGTCCTTCAGGAACTTTGGCGACATGCCGATCTTGACGTCGGCGTTGTCAGCCCAGCCGATTGCGGTTGTCGCCGTCAGCAGGGCCGCGCTGAGAGCGAAGATCTTCGTATTGAGTTTCATTTCTGGTCCTCCTCCGTGTTGCAATTTTCGTTCCGTTGCCATTCGCCGCAGACGCGGCCCTGGTCATTTCGTTCCTCTGCCCCGCCAGCGTTCTAGGCGGTTACCTCTGAAACCTTCACCATCCGACCCTCGCGCATCGACAGATACGCAGCCTCGGCCAGGATCAGAGCGCGGCGGCCATCCTCAAAGCTGGCGAGCGGAGTTGCGCCCTTTTCGACGCAGTCAACGAAGCCGTCGATCTCGGCCATGAAGGCCTCGTGATAGCGTTCAAGGAAGAAGAACTGATAGGGGGCCGCGGCCTCGGTCTGCGTGGCGCTGTAGCGGCGCAACTCGTTCGGCTTACGATTGTCCGAGATCACCATGCCGGTCGTTCCCATCAGTTCGACCCGCTGGTCATAGCCATAGACGGCGGTGCGCGAGTTGTTGATGTGGCATTGCTTGCCTGACGCGGTGCGCATGATGAACATGGCGCTGTCCACCTCGTTCAACTCCACACCAAGGCCCGGGTCGATCAGCGCGTTACCTAGCGCAAAGACTTCGGTCGGCTCTTCGCCCAGCATGAAACGGGCAAGGTCGAAGTCGTGGATGGTCATGTCGCGAAAGAGACCACCCGCTGCTTCCAGATAGGCCCGGGGTGGCAAGGCGGGATCACGCGATGTGATGATCACCTGATGCAGATCACCGATATCGCCCGCCAGCAGGGCCGCACGGGCGGCGCTGTGGCCGGGGTCGTAGCGGCGGTTGAAACCGAGCTGGATCGGCACGCTAGTGCCGGCGATCCGCGCGGCGCAGGCGTTGACCCTTGCCAGGTTCAGATCAATCGGCTTCTCGCAAAGCACAGCCTTGCCCGCCGCAACTGCCATTTCGATGTAATCGGCATGGGTCGGCGTGGCAGTCGCGATCAGTACGGCATCCACGTCGGGTGATGCAAAGACCGCTTCGGGGTTGGCCGCTGCCGTTACGCCCTGCGCTGCGGCCACGCGTTCGGCAGATGGTGCATGCACATCATAGACCGTCGCAAGCTTCGCGCGCGGATGGCGCGCAACATTGGCGGCATGCATCTGACCAATGCGCCCACAGCCCAAAACGGCGATCCGAAGCATCTCAACCTTCCTCCCTGGAATGGATGCACGAATCACATCCGTATTTGCACTTTGTATTGCGCAAACGCACTTGCGTCAATGCATTTTCCATTTGCAATCATGCGGCAATATTCATTGCAGATCAGAACACACCCCAGGGCAGGCGGCTCTACTTTGGGCGGCACCGGCGCAGCGGGCCCCAAGGTGCAAGACAGCCAGAGCATGCACGAAGTGCGTCCGCCTAGCCGCCTAGTGCGGGGTGCTGTTGTACCGGGTGAACAGCAGGCTTTGCGAGATGTGGCTTGCCGGTCTTTCCCCGCGCAGGGCCATGCGAATGCAGTCAACCGACAGCGCAACCTCTTGCGCAAAGTCATGGCCGATCGTCAGGTCCATGATCCCCTTTTCCAGCAAATTCCGAGCGTTGGCGTTCAGCTCGTGCCCGATAAACACGGCTTTCCCCACTAACCCTTCAGCCTCAAGCGCCCGTCCGATACCCAGATTTGCCCCAGACACATTGTAGATCGCGGCAGGCGGTCCGTTCTTGTCGATATAGGCGCGCAGCGCGTCAAAGATGACGTCGGAGCTTTCGTCGGAACTGACCTTTTCGTCGATGATCAAGCCCGCGAACTCGGACCGCAGGACCTGCCGAAAGCCCTGCTCCCTATCAAGCTGGCAGCGGAAGGGAACACTGCACACGAAAAGCACCTTGCCGGGCACCTCGCGCGGCAAAAGACGCCCGCAAAACCAGCCGGCGGTCGAACCCGACGCGAACTGATCTGACCCGACATAGGCCGTGCGGCCGGACGAAGGCAGGTCAGATGTCAGGCAGACCACGGGCACGCCTTTGGCTACGACGGCACGCACGGCGGCGTTGATGGCGGGATGTTCGCGGGCCACAAGAATCAGCCCGTCCACCTCTTCGGATGCCTCAAGCAGGCGGGCTGCAAAGGCTGACGTGTCAACGTCTTGAGAAACCTGATGCTCTGACCGTATCTCGACCGCTGGGAAAGCCTGGCAATAGGCGGCTGCGGCAGTTGCGGCTGCCTCATTGAAAGATTTACCTGATTCGGCCAGAAGAAGGATCCGCAGCCCGCCGCGCGCCGCCTCCCTCTCAGGCATCCCCAAGCCCGGACCGGGCCCGGACATCCCCCATCGGGACAGCCCGTCTTGCAGCACGGCCTGCATCTCACGGTATCCCGAAAAGCCCAGACTCTGGGCAAGCCGGACAACGCTTGAAGCGTGAATACCGCAACGTTTGGCAAGTTCCGGACTGGACAACATCGCCGCCGCCTGCGGATTTTCAAGCAGGAAACCGGCGAGCCTGCGGCCGCCCTTGCCCAGATCGTCCTGGACTGCTGAAAGTCGCGCAAGAAGATCTACATTAGTGTCAGGCTTCATCGGGCTCATCGGCGGCACTCCTCGACTGCAGGATACCCGATAACTGCGCACACGCAACGATCATTGCATTACCTTTGGCGAAGCGGTGCAGCAAGACGGCCTCTGATCGCGTCAGGAACCGGTTACAGTGGGAATCCGGGGCGCGGTCGGGTCTTTTTGAACCCGGGCGGCAACCGCAAGCGCCAACGCTTGTGCCAAGCACATGGGGGCTGCAAGTGACCGCGAAAAGCTGTAATCGCGTTCGGGCACGGCGAACATAATCGAAGCTGCTTTCGCCAGCGGGCTGAGTGTGCTGTCCGAAATTGCCACCACCGGGACACCCGCCAAGGCCGCTTCCTCGACGATGTTGACCACTTCGGTCGCGTAAAAGCGGAAAGACACCGCGAACAGCACGTCGCCCTTGCCCATCGTGCGCGCGACATGCGTGGCCAGACCGCCACTGTTGTCCAGAAGGATGCACCGCTTGCCCAGCATGGTCAGGATATAATGCATCAGCACCACCACCGGGGCCGATCGCAGCTGCCCGACCAGATAGACCGCCTCGGCGCGGACCAGAAGATCGGCTGCGCGGGCCAAGTCATCTGCAGGGACCGAACCGATCATGTCCTGCAGCGAGGCGATATCGCGCGCCGCCAGATCACGCAGAAAGTTGCTGCCAGAGTCGTCAGCTGCCGACTTGAGTTCCGACTCCAGCGCCCGGACCCGGGCCTCGAAGCCGGGCGCGGCCGTGGCCAGCCGTTTCTGGAACAGGGCCTGAAGCTCCTTGAACCCGGTGTAGCCAAGCATCTGGGCAAAGCGGACAAAGCTCGACGCATGGATGCCACAGATTTCGGCGATGCCATTCACCGAGCGTACCGCGACATCGTTGGGGTTCTGCGTCAGGTAGAGCGCGATTTCCTTGTAGGTTTTGCTCATATCGTCATGCCGCTCGTGGATGACGCGGATCAGCTCTTCATAGTCCTGCGGGGGCTGGATTTCGGTCATCTTGTTCCTTTTACACCTGCAATCAAGGCCAAGTCGCGCCGTAGAAGTGCGTCCAGACCAGCCAACAATGCCTTGCAATATTCATTGCACGCAGCAAAGACGCAAGTGGCCCGTTTCGATTGCCCGCGCGCAGGCTTAGCGCAGAACCGACATATTCTGCGGCTGCAGCGCATCGGCGTTGACGATCAGCGACCGATCGATTTTCCCGGAAAAGAAGTCGAGAACATTCTGAACCGATGCAACCGCCATCCGCTCGGCACAGTCCAGCGTCAGCCCAGCAATATGCGGGCTAAGGACCACCTGATCCAGCGCAAGAAGGGGCGCTTCTGGCCTTGGCGGTTCGTCTTCAAAGACGTCCAGACCGGCCGCACTGATCCTTCCTGCGCGTAGTGCCAAGGCAAGGGCCAACTCATCCACGACGCCGCCGCGCGCAGTGTTGACTAAGACGGCGCCCGGCTTCATCGCGGCGATTTCGACGGGGCCAAGCGCGGGCTTGTCTGCGCGCGGGACATGGACAGAAACGAAGTCCGCCCAGCTCAGGGCGGAGTGCAAATCGGGGGCAGAAAGCACATCCCCCGCAGGCCAGCCGGTGCGTTCCAGCCAAGGGTCGTGGGCGCAAACCTCCATCTCGAAACCCCTAGCCATGCGGGCCAGCTTCCGCCCGGCGCGTCCATAACCAAGGATAAGCAGGCGCTTGCCGCTGATCTCGCGTGCTTCCAGCAGGTTGCGCCAGCCCCATTGGCCGGGATCCCGCACCGCGCGGTCGGCGCGGTTGACCCGCTTCGCCGCCGCCAGCATCAGCATCATCGCATGTTCGGCCACCGAAACCGAGTTTACGTCGCCGATGATCGTCAGCGCGATCTGACGGGCGTTCAGGGCAGCAAGATCGACGGCGTCATAGCCCACGCCATGACGCGACACGACGCGCAACTGGGCGCCCTTCGCGATGGTGGCCGCCGATAGCGGCTGGGTCCGGATCACCAGCGCGTCCGCGCCCGCCATCAGCCCAGCGTATGAGGGCTCGGAGATTTCCTCGACGTAGTCATGGCTAAAACCTTGCGCCTGCGCCTCGGCCAGCAAGGCCAAGCCGGCAGGGTGCAGTTTACCCGCCACCAGAATATGCGGCATCAGTAGCCCTCCCCATTCTTTGCGGAAACGGCAGGGCCGGTCAGCTTGCGAAACTCGGCGACGGAGGCTGACGCGGCGGCGGCAAGCAGGCGGCTGTCACCCGAGACTGTGGTCATGTCAAAACCCCAGGTCAGGGCGCGGGCGGCATAGGCAGGAGTTCCGCAATGCAATGCTGCATGGATGCCCGTGTCCTTGCACACCGCAGCGATGCGTTGAATCAGGGCGATCATCTCGGGTTCTTCGCGGTCAAAGGCCGGGGCAAGCCGCCCGGCTTGCGTTCCCAGCGTCAGATCGGCAGGGCCGACATAAATGCCGTCCAGCCCCGGAGTCGCAGCGATTTCCTCAAGGTTTTCAACTCCTGCAGCCGTCTCGATCATCGCAAAGGCCAGCACTTCGGTATTGGCTTCAACGCCGTAGCCACCATAGGCGATGTTCGCCCGTGTCGGGCCGAAACTGCGCTGACCCAGCGGCGGATAGCGCATGAAGCTGACGAATTCGGCCGCCTCTGCGGCGCTGTTGATCATCGGGCAGATAATCCCCATCGCGCCCGCATCCAGAGCCTTCATCACGATCCCCGGTTCACGCCAGGGCACCCGCGCCATCGGCACGACGCCCGATCCGCGCATCGCCTGCAACATCAGCAGGGCGGCGCTGTAATCCAGCGCGCCGTGCTGAATGTCGATGGTGATCGCGTCATAGCCCTGCGCCGCCATGATCTCGGCGGTAAAGGAATTACCTATGGACAGCCAGCCATTCAGAACCGGGCGGCCTTCGGCCCAGATGTCGCGCAGTCTGTTGCGGATCATGGCGTCACCTCAAAATACAAGTTGGGCAAGTTTGGTATCGAGGTAATCCTCGATCCCTTCGCTGCCGCCTTCGCGGCCAAGGCCGGAAAAGCGGGTGCCTCCGAACGGGGCCTCGGCGGCGGCAAGTGCAAAGCTGTTGATGCCGACCATGCCCGCCTTCAGGCCCGAAACAGTGCGGCGGGCGCGGTCTGGTGACCGGGTAAAGGCATAGGCCGACAACCCCATCTCGCCCTTGTTGGCGCGGGCCAGGACCTCATCTTCGGTCGCGAACCGGGTGATTGCGGCGATCGGGCCAAAGTTTTCTTCGGCAAAGACCCGCATGTCGTCGGTCACGCAAGTCAGGACGGTTGGCTCATAAAAGTTGCCTTCGTTGAACCCGGCCGCGCGTTTTCCGCCTGTCTCGACCTTAGCACCTGTCGCAACGGCGTCGGCCACAATGGCGTCAACCTCGGCCAGGCGGCCCTTGTTGATCAGAGGCCCCATACCTGTCGCAGGATCGGCACCGTCACCAAGCCGGATGGCCTGCGCCCGTTTGACGAACCCTTCGACAAAGCGGTCATGCAGGCTTTCGTGGACAAAGAAACGGTCCGCCGTGACACAGACCTGCCCGGCATTGGCGAATTTTGTCGCCACGGACAGATCAAGTGCCTGATCCAGATCTGCGTCATCATAAATGATCAGCGGCGCGTTGCCGCCCAGTTCCATCGACACCTTCTTCACTGTCGCGGCCGCATCACGGATCATCTGCTGGCCAACGCGGGTGGACCCCGTCAGCGACACCTTGCGCACGCGGGGGTCGGCCATGATCGGGGCATAGGTGTCGGCGGTGGACCCGGTGACAAGGTTGATCGCCCCGTCCGGCAAACCGCCCGCCCGGATGCAATCGACCATCACCATCGCCACCCCCGGTGTCTGGGACGACGGCCGCAGGATGACCGAACACCCCGCCGCCAGCGCCGGGGCCAGCTTGCGCGCGGGCAACGAGGCGGGGAAGTTCCAGGCGGTGAAAGCCGCGACAATGCCCACGGGTTCGCGCGTCACTTCGAACCGGCCACGCGGCACGCGGCTTTCGATGATGCGGCCATAGATGCGGCGGGCCTCTTCGGCGTACCAGCGGAACTGATCGACCGACAAGACCCATTCGCGTTCGGCCTGGGCAATCGGCTTGCCGGTTTCGGCGGTGTTCATGCGCGCGGCCTCTGGGGCCCGCCTTGCCATCTCGTCCGCGATCCGGTGCAGCGCATCGGCGCGGGTAAATCCGGACAGGGCACGCATCGCCATCAGTCCGGCTTCGGCCGCGTCGATGGCGTCCCGCGTGTCCGCAGCCGAGGCTGTGGCGCAGGCACCAAGCGGTCGCCCGGTCACTGGTGACAGCACCTCAGCGGTCGCGCCGCCCTCCGCTGCGCGCCATTTTCCGCCAACACAGATCCCATAAGATTCGTACACTGTCGTCCCTCCGTCCACGGCGCGCTGCTGGGGCACAGACCCCTAAATCAACATTTAGCAATACAGATTGCAATACCATTGCAATGTCAATATACATTCCGTAAAGTGCCGCCAACCGAGGATGAGGAGACGCCAGATGACTGTTCCAACCGTTCGCCTGACAATGGCACAGGCCGTTGTCCGCTATCTTTGCAACCAGTTCACCGAGATTGACGGAACGCGCGTGTCGTTGTTTGCTGGCGTTTTCGGCATCTTTGGCCACGGCAACGTGACCTGCCTGTCCGAGGCGCTGGAGCAGGTTCAGGACATCTTGCCAACCTGGCGCGGCCAGAACGAACAATCGATGGCCCTGGCGGCGGTGGGCTTTGCCAAGGCCAAACGGCGGCGGCAGATCATGATTGCCACCTCGTCGATCGGGCCGGGGGCGCTGAACATGGTGACGGCAGCGGGCACAGCCCATGCCAACCGACTGCCGATCCTGTTGATCGCGGGCGACAGCTTTGCCAACCGCATTCCCGATCCGGTGATGCAGCAGGTCGAACACTTCGGGAACCCGACGATCACGGTCAATGACGCCTTCAAGGCCGTCAGCCGCTACTGGGACCGCATCACCCTGCCGCAGCAGATACTGTCTTCGTTGCCGCAGGCTTTGGCGGCCATGCTGGACCCCGCAGACTGCGGCCCTGCGTTTTTGGCCCTGTGTCAGGACACGCAGGAAATGGCCTTCGACTACCCGGAGGTGTTTTTTGCACCGCGGCTCTGGACCATCCCCCGCCCGCGCGCCGACCATCGCAGCCTTGCTGCTGCGGCTGCCCTACTGCGAACGGCCAAGACACCGCTGATCATTTCGGGCGGTGGAACCCGCTATTCTGGCGCGGAAAAGGCGCTGGCTGATTTTGCCCTGCGCCACGGTATTCCGGTTGTTGAGACGATCGCGGGCAAAGGGGCCCTGACCCATGACCATCCGGTGCATGCCGGGCCGATGGGGATCGTCGGCTCCACCTCTGCCAACGCGCTTGCGGCCGAGGCGGATGTGATCCTTGCCATCGGCACGCGGCTGATGGACTTCACCACCGGGTCATGGACGGCCTTCAGCCATTCGGCGAAGTTCATCTCGATCAACGCGGCAAGGTTCGACGCCATGAAACACCACTCCCTTGCCGTTGTCGGCGACGCGCGGGAAACGATTGACGAGCTTGGCGACCTGCTTGGCACCTGGACCGCGCCTGCGACCCATCTGCCGCACGCCAAGGCGCTGTTTGCCGACTGGAATGCGATGCTTGACCAGCATCAGGCCCCGACCAACGCACCCGTGCCCACCTATGCACAGGTGGTGCATATGGTGAACCAATGGGCGGGCGAGAAGGACACGCTGATCGCGGCGGCGGGCGGTATTCCGGGCGAGGTGATGAAGGGTTGGCGGGTCAAGGCCCCGAACACCTTTGATCTGGAGTTCGGCTTTTCCTGCATGGGATATGAGATCGCCGCAGGCTGGGGCTGTGCAATGGCGCAAGAGGGCCCGGGCGGCGTCGGTGGCACCCCCATCGTCATGCTGGGCGATGGCACCTATATGATGATGAATTCGGACATCTATTCCACTGTCCTTTCGGGTCAAAAGATGATCGTGATCGTTTGTGACAACGGCGGCTATGCCGTCATCAGCCGCTTGCAGCAGTTCAAAGGCGTGCCGGGGTTCAACAACTTGCTGAAAGACTGCCGCATCACCGACAAGGCCAATCCGCTGCACGTCGATTTTGCCGCTCATGCCGCAGCGATGGGTGCCGCAAGCCGCCATTGCAGCAGTCTGGCCGATTTCCAAGCCGCATTGGAGTGGGCCAAGGGAACCGACCGGACGACCGTGATCTCGATTGCAACCGATGCCCACGCCTGGGTGCCCGGAGACGCAGACTGGGATGTGGGGGTGCCCGAAGTATCAAACCGCGAATCCGTGCGACAGGCCCGCGCCAGCCAGATCGCCATTCGCAGCAAACAACGCGTAGGAGTGTGACCCATGAAAGCCAAACTCGGCATCGCCCCCATTGCGTGGTGGAATGACGACCTTGCGGAATTGTCCGATGACGTAAGCCTGGAGGAATGTCTGCGCCAAGCCTCGGTCGCGGGGTTCACCGGGATGGAAACCGGGCGCCGCTTTCCGATGGACATAGCCGAACTGGGGCCGATCCTGTCGAAATACGGCATTTCCGTCTGCGGTGGCTGGTTTTCGGGCTTGCTCCTCGATGGCGACATCGAGGTCGAGAAAGACCGCGTTGCAGCACAACATGCCTTCTTCAAGGCGGCGGGCGCACCCTGTATCGTTTACGGCGAAACCGCACGTTCGGTGCAGGGCGTCAAGTCCGCGCCTCTGGCTACCAAGCCAAAGCTGACCGAGGCAGAGATAGATGTCTATGGGCGCAAGATCAGCGACTTTGCCGACTGGTGTGCGGCGCAGGGCATGCCGATCAGCTATCATCACCACATGGCAGCGGCCATCGAGACCGAGGCGGAACTTGACCTCTTGATGAAACACTCGACCGTGCCTTTGCTCTTTGACGCGGGCCACATGGCCTTTGCAGGGGGCAACAACCTGCGCGTGATCGAGACCCATCACGCCCGCATCACCCACGTCCACACCAAGGACATTCGCCGCGCTGTGGTCGACGGGCTGGACCGCAGCCGCGAAAGCTTTCTGGATGCGGTGGTGAAAGGGGCCTTTACAGTCCCGGGCGACGGCTCGCTTGATTTTGAGGCGATCGTCAAGGCGTTGGCCGCCAAGGGCTATGAAGGCTGGTTCGTGGTCGAAGCGGAACAGGACCCTAAAGTCTCACCCCCGCTGGCGATGGCGCAGAAAGGGCACAAGGAATTGCTGCGGGTCATGGCCGCGGCCGGATATGAGGTGACGCAATGAACCGGATCGACGGAAAGATCGCCCTTGTAACCGGCGGCACGCAGGGTCTGGGCGCGGCCATCGCCCACACCTTTGCCCACGCCGGGGCAGCCGGGATCGCCATCGTCGGCCGGGGCGCTGACAAGGGCCGCAAAGTCGCCGCCGCCATCGAGGCCGAAACCCAGGTGCCGGTGCAGGTCATTGCGGCTGATTTGGGCAACATCGACGATGTCCGCCGCATCGTCCCCGAGGCCGATGCCCGCTTTGGCCGGGTTGATGTCCTGGTCAACGCGGCAGGTCTGACTGACCGCGGCAACCTGCTGAACACCACACCGGAACTGTTCGACCGCATGTTCGCCGTTAACGTCCGCGCGCCATTTTTCCTGATGCAGGACGCAGTCAAGGTGATGGAACGTGTCGGGGTCGAGGGGCGGATCGTCAACATCGGCTCCACCTCGCAAAACGCTGGCCAGCCGTTCATCACGGCCTATTGCGCCTCCAAGGCGGCACTTGCCACACTGACCCGCAACTCTGGCTATGCGCTGATGCGCAACCGTATTCACGTCAACCAGCTGGACATCGGCTGGATGGCCTCTGACCACGAGCGCGAGTTGCAACTGGCCGAATCCGGCGACCCCGACTGGGAGAAGAAAGCTGTCGCCGGTCTTCCCTTCGGTCGGTTGCTCGACCCCAAGGAAGTCGCCCGCGCGGTCCTATGGATGTCATCGGAAGACAGCGGTATGCTGACAGGCGCCGTGATCCACTTCGACCAGTCGGTCTGGGGCGGCTATGACGGGCAAGCACCGGCTCCTTCGGTAAAGCTCACGGCTTAGCCAGTGGGGTGTCAATAGTCTGTTTCTAGTTAGCCCCCCGAGCAGTCATAGGCGACCGCCGCAGCTGTTACGCCATTATTCATGAACAGCCGCGGCGGCAGGAACTGCGTGCTGGCAGGTAGGTCGGCGTTTATCTTCTGTTTGAACACCGCGCCGGAAACCTCATCCACCACCCGCACCCAGACCGAACTGCCATTGGGCGGTGCCGTGATGAAGAGGGTCAGCACCCCGCCTGTGGCGATGGCGACTTTCGCCCCCATGTCGGTCAAAGTCGGCGCTCCGGTGCCGTCCTTCGCGACCAGTTGCCAGCGGGTGTGCGTCACGCGCTGGAAGTCGATGCCGATGCAGTTGATGGCGGCCGCCAGCGTCAGTATGATGGCCAGCGCGGCCGTTGATCCGTAGAGGCCGAAGAACCTTGTCCCGGTGGCTGCTGGTATCAGGACATTCTGGAAAGGAGATGGCCGACATTCCCGACGTTCCACACACCTCCCCGGCGTGTCCTGATCCCGCGCGCTGTTAGTTCTGCCGCAATCGCGCGGAGCGATGAGTGCCCCGCAGCTCGAATGTCCGCGAGTACTGATACCAGGTCTGCCGCATTCGCCGACACCGCCGCTCGTAGCGCCGCGCCACCCTTACCTGCCCGTCGCAGGCTTTCTGCCCCGTTCGGATTGCCCAGCTTCACCCCACGGGCTTTGGCAACAGCTAAGGCCTCTTTCGTTTGCCGCGAGATTGCCTTTCGCACGGCTTGGGCGACAAAAGCCATGATCCCCACGGTGAGGTCGTTCGCCTCTGGCATATCCACTGCCACGAACCGCACCCCGCAGTCGCACAGAGCCAGAAGGAAGGCGGCATTGCGAGTCAGGCGGTCCAGCTTCGCGATCACCAGCGTTGCACCCGTGACCTTCGCCAGGTGCAACGCCTTGCCCAGTTCCGGCCGGTCTGTCTTACGCCCGCTTTCCACCTCAGTGAACCGCGCCAGGACCTCCGCGCCCCTTGTCGCAGCGAAGTCCGCGATCTGTCACCGCTGCGCTTCCAGCCCCAGCCATGATTGCCCCTGCCTTGTGGTCGAGACCCGCTCATATGCCACCAGCCGCATCGTCCCCTCCGGGTGTAAAGAACTGCCTAACGTTGGTTAGGCAGTTTTGGACTCCTCAGTCGTTAGAGGGGATAGGATCTCAGATCTGAGTCGAACCGGAAAGCGGACGTCGTTCAAACACAAGCCAAGGGCCGCTTTACGCCCTTTGCGGCCTTTCAGCGCTCTGGTCGTCGCTAATTCGGGGATTTCTGCAATCAGACGTTCCGGACAAGATTACCATCAAGCTTCGAAAAAGGCAGCGACCAGACCCGGCGATGAACACAGCCCTCTTGCGTTTGATTGGGGCCCGCACAATGAGTGGTGCAATGATCGGAGGCTCCTATGACCCGCCAAGACGCAGCGCGA
>Ga0315908_10001237_pt1 | contig 19395 bp, 16 predicted proteins | sample LakEriMetagenome_12_FD_203520 | JGI IMG/M metagenome (GOLD analysis project Ga0315908, IMG submission 203520) | Freshwater fungal communities from buoy surface, Lake Erie, Ohio, United States - Buoy 4 MA124 | ecosystem: Environmental > Aquatic > Freshwater > Lake > Lake biofilm | place: USA... | reverse complement strand
CCAATTCAGGATTTGCTTTTTTCTGATCTAACAAAATTGAAAAACTCAATGCTGAATTTTGCATGACATTGATTTTTAATCCTGCAGCGGCAAGTCGGTTAAAAATATCGCTCAGATTTTCTTCAGCTATAAATGAAAAATCAGTTGGTCGAATTGAGAATAATACTTGATCTTTCTTAACAATAAATGAAGGAACCAAATTATCTTGATCTGTTGATTCTTGAATAATTGTACCCGGTTCATCTGGATGAATAAACGATTTTACAAACAAAGGAATTCCTTTATTTTGAAGTGGTTTTATTGTTTTTGGGTGAATCACTGACGCTCCGTAATACGATAATTCAATTGCTTCTTTGAACGAAATTTGATCCAATTTGACAGTATCTGAAAAATATTTTGGGTCTGCGTTTAACATCCCTGGTACATCTTTCCAAATTGTAACACTTTCTGCATCTGAGCAATAGGCATAAATTCCGGCTGTATAATCAGAACCTTCTCTACCTAAAGTTGTCGTAAATCCTTCAGGAGTATGACCCACAAAGCCTTGTGTAATTACAATATCAGTTGTTGAAAATTGTGTGATTAACTTTGATTTAACTAACTCTTCTGTCTTTTCCCAATCCACTTTTCCCTCCTGGTATTGGTTATTGGTTCGAACTAATTCTCGAGAATCAGCCCACCCGCTTGAAAATCCTTGTTCAAATAAATAAGCTGAAATAATTTTAGAGGAAATTACTTCTCCAAGCGAGACAATTTGATCGTATTCAAAGGAATAATTCTCAGGAAAAGGTTTATGAAAACGCTCTCTTATTTGTTCAAATATACCTTCAATTTCATTGTAAATTTTAAAGTGCTTTTCAGTAAATAATTCTCCCAAAATTGCAATATGAAAATCGTATAATTCATTTACCAAAGCCGTAAATCGCCCAACATTCTTTTCTTGCTCCGCTGCAACAATTTCTTCTAGCTTATTCGTCGATTTTCCCATGGCTGAAACAACCACAATCAACTTTTCTCCACGATATTTTGCCAGAATTGAAGCTACATTTCTAACAGCTGCTGATTCTTTTACTGAAGCTCCTCCAAATTTGAAAACTTTCATTTTGAAATAAATTTGAAAGCAAAAATAAGTATAAGAATGAAACGAAAAATTGATAATCTTCAAGATTCACGCTGAAAATTGTAAATTCGTGAACTAAAATCATTCAACATGAAAAAATTATTCTTCTTTCTCGCACTTATTTTCATTTTTAGTAAATCTCTTCGTGCAGACGAAGGAATGCTTATTCCGTCTCTCATTGCAGCTTTTGAATCAGATATGAAGGCAAAGGGGATGAAATTATCGGCAGAAGATATATACAGTGTAAATAAGGCAAGTTTGAAAGATGCGATACTACAATTTGGTGGAGGTTGTACGGCCGAACTTGTTTCTGATCAAGGGTTAATCTTGACCAATCATCATTGTGGATATTCGCAAATACAATCCCATTCGTCACTAGAGAATGATTATCTAAAATACGGATTTTGGGCCAAAACCAACGCTGATGAATTGCAGAATCAAGGATTGACAGCCGTTCGCATTGTTCGGATTGAAGATGTGACTAAATTGATTTTAGGTTCTGGCAAAACAGAGGAGGCAAGTATTCAAGCATTGATTAAAGAATTGACAGCTAAAGCAGTAGCCGGAACACACTACGAGGCAGAAATCAAACCATTTAATTATGGAAATGATTACTACATGATGGTGAAGGAAGTATTTTTGGATGTTCGTTTTGTAGGAACTCCTCCCAATTCAATTGGAAAATTTGGGGGTGATACAGACAATTGGGTGTGGCCACGACATACAGGTGATTTTTCTGTTTTTCGCATTTACGTTGGAAAAGACAACAAGCCAGCACCCTACTCTGCTGAAAATGTTCCGTATAAACCCATTCACTTTCTACCTATTTCTTTCAAAAATCGAAAAGAAGGCGATTTCACCATGGTGTATGGTTTTCCGGGAGCGACTGAACAACATGTAGTTTCCTCGTATTTGAAATTTATCATTGAAAAAGAACGTCCTGCACGAATCAGAATGCGCGATCTATCATTGGGCGTAATTGATGCCGCGATGAAAGAGTCAGACAAAACGCGTATTCAGTATTCGGCTAAACAAGCAAGTATTGCAAATGCTTGGAAAAAGTGGATTGGTCAAATTGATGGTTTGAAGCGGTTGGATGCAGTGACAATTAAAATCAATCGCGAAAAAGAATATACAGACAAAGCCAATTCAAAACCAGAATGGACAGCGAAATATGGAGATGTAGTTCAGAAAATGAATGATTTAGTAGCGAAAAAAGTGGATGTAGAGTTTCAATATGCGATGGGTGCGGAATATTTTTCATACGGACCTGAGTATTTCAAGTTGGCTCGCGGTATCAATGATTTGCTAACGAATTATTCCAAGTACAAAGAAAAAAATGAACTTTCAGGTGTAATTTCTAAATTAAAAACCAGTGGGGAGGGATTTTTTAAAAATTACGATGAAACGGTAGATGGAAAAATCTTTGAATTGCTTACGATTGAATATTTCAAAAGAATAGGTGATACTAAACTAAGTGAAGCAGAAGTTAAGCAATTGAAAAATGAGATTTATGTTCAGTCTGTTTTGACGAACAAAGAGCGTTACCTCAGCTTTTTGGATTCCTACAATGATGAGAGCAAGGCGAAATTGGAGAATGATCCTGGATTCAAACATTACAATGCGTTGATTTCTAAATTCAGAGCCTCAACAAGCCCAGATTTCCAGGCATTCAATGCTGAAATGACAACCTTATTAAAACTCTACGTGGAAGGGAAGAAAGTCATGTTTCCAAATGCGAAACATTGGCCGGATGCGAATAGCACTTTACGAATTTCATATGGAAAATTGGAAGGTTCTGCACCTACGGATGGAATGAAATACACCGAGCACACCACCTTGGATGGAATTATTGCCAAGTATAATTCTGGGAATCCTGATTTTGAATTACTGCCGCGCATGTTGGATTTACACAAGGCGAAAGATTATGGTCCGTATGCACAGAATGACGAATTGTGGGTATGTTTTACAGGTTCTAACCACACTACGGGAGGAAACTCAGGTTCACCGGTATTGGATAAAAACGGCCATTTGATGGGCTTGAACTTTGACCGCACGTGGGAAAGCACAATGAGTGATTACATGTTTGATGCTAACCGTTGCCGTAATGTGGTGGTGGATATACGCTATGTACTTTGGGTGATGGACAAATACTCTGGTGCGAAGCATTTGGTGGATGAGATGAAGCTGGTGAAGGGGAAGAAGTGAGAAATGTAATATTTTCATTTTAGGCTATAAAGCATCGATAATACAACCAATTTGTACTATATATGCGAATATTTATGGCGGATTTAAATGTATTAGCTGCTATTTTGTGCGACAACCAAAACTTCAAAAACGACAATGAAAAGAAAAATATATGTATTGACAATTTTAACGGCAATTATATTTGAATCTTGCGGACTTAAAACTGCAAAAGAAGTTGGACTACATTTTTCAACAGAAAAATCAAAACTGCCAAATTCGTTGACTTGGAAGAAAATAGGTTTTGCAAAAGAATTGATTAATCAAAAAGAAATGGTAGTAGTAATTAGTGGTGGCACAAATCCAATTCCATTAGACAAGTGGGACGAATTTAAACCCTCATTTCCTTACAAAAAAAACATTAACAGACATTTACTTTTTCAACAAACAGCTTTTTATCGTTCCCCAAATACTGATGTAAATTGCAAAGAACCTGACTGCATAAAACAACGTGAATATAAAAATTACACTTGGGTAGAAATGGCAAAGCCAATTTGTGTAGATTTTGTTGGTGGTAAAACTGATATAATCAAACCAGAAAAAGGACATTTGGTGATAAAAACCATTCAAAAATGTCAGACAGTAATGTTCTCCGATAGTATTTTTCAACTTACTGACAATAAAGGTAATTATTATGTAATGCACGCAACGGAAACAAGCAAGCCCGATACAACGGCAAATTTGCCAAGAGGTTGGACATTAAAAAAAGTGATTTTGAAAGATCCGTTAATAATATCTCCTTTTGGAGGTGGTAATGAATGTTACTACAATATCATTGGAGACAATTTGGGACAAGGCTATCATCAATATGTTTTTGCTGACACAATTTATCCATCAAATGAAAAATAAATCAGAAGCAAACGGCGGTTTTGCAAAAGAGGGTCTTCAGTGCTAATTTGAACATTTGCGCTTCGATTTCCCCAACTTCGCAAAGCCGAAAACCGTTAGTGGAAAGGCTGTTCTATTTCTTGATAAACGACCCTACATGAACAAAATATTTAATTTAAACACCATTCCCTATTCTTTAACAAAAAGAATTTACTTTGTCATCAAAATTAATTTATTACCAACATGGCATCAGGTTTTTTTGTGATTTTAGAGGACATAGCTGCCTTGATGGATGACGTTGCTATTAACGCCAAGCTTGCTACAAAAAAAACAGCCGGAATACTTGGTGATGATTTGGCCGTTAATGCCGAAAAATCTACAGGCTTTGTATCATCCAGAGAAATTCCTGTTTTGTGGGCTATTACGAAAGGTTCATTTATTAACAAGTTAATTATTGTGCCTATAACTTTATTACTAAATATATTTTTACCAACTGCGATAATTATAATACTAATACTAGGAGGTTTTTACCTCGCATTTGAAGGTGTAGAAAAAATTGTAGAATACTTCTTTCATAAAAATCAACCTGCAAAGCAAGCTAAAGTTGAAGTAATTAAAGAAGACGCTGAATTAGAAAAAGTAAAAATAAAATCAGCTGTAACTACCGATTTCATACTCTCTGTTGAAATAGTAATTATTGCATTAAGTACAGTTTTAAACAAGAATTTAAGTGTACAAATATTAACCTTATCAGTTGTTTCCATAATAGCTACTGTAGGTGTTTATGGTATTGTAGCGCTTGTTGTACGTATGGATGATTTTGGATTTAAACTTATTGAGAAATCAAATAAAAAGGGAATTTTAAACAAACTTGGTCAATTATTAGTCAATGCCTTACCCGTTGTTATTAGAATATTTTCGGTTGTAGGAACCATAGCTTTATTACTTGTGTCTGGTGGTATATTTACTCACAACATAGAGTATTTGCATCACATTTCACCTAAATGGCCAACCATTTTATTAGAATTAATCTATGGCGCTCTAGGCGGAATATTTACGTTAGTTTTTGTAGCTATTGGCAAAAAAATTCTTTCGCTATTTAAAAAAACTTTTTTAAAATGACTTATTTTCATTTTGAATGCCAAGAAACTATGAGTTATTTGCCAAACAAACTTTTACTAACGAATGTAATTATTTTTTCCTTTACTGTTTGTGGCAACTTAAGCAACGAAGTTAAAGACAAACTTAACTAATTACAAACAACTTTTTTACATATTACACTTAATTGAGTATTGCCGAACCAATAATGCTACTTAATTTTGTTCATGCTTTTAGTTGCGTTAATTCAAACTGGAGAACTTATTGCCAGAAAATCATTTTATGATAGTTACCAACTTCTGCTTCTTTTTCTGGGAGTAGCTTTTTTGGGGATGGCTCGATTGAGTAACTCAAAAACCATTAGCTCAGCCTTTGGAACCTTACTCAATTTTAAAACTGAGGTCGCTTTTAACGACTCCATCAAAATTCATCCATTGGGTTCGTTCTTCCTAATTCTAAACTTTCTTTTCAGCGGATCACTGCTTGTTTTCTTGGCGACACTACCTATTTTTGATAATGATTTAGCCCATTACCTTTTCTCGTTCGGGTTGGCAATTGTTGTTTTACTCATTTATCTTATTGGATTTTATCTTGTTGGTTTTTTAACTTCCTATTCCACAAAATTGCCCGTAGGGCATTTACATAATTTAAACTTTATCCATATTAGTGGATTAACCGCATTGATCTTGGATCTACCCTGGTTATTGAACTCTCAATGGAATGAACAATTTTCTTTTTTCGCAATTGCACTATTTTCTCTTTTATATCTGATTCGCTTAATTAAAATCATTTCATTCTCTTTTCAAGAAAATATTTCGTGGTATTACATAATTTTGTATCTTTGCACCCTCGAAATTTTTCCGATCTACATGTTTGTTCATGTTTTTCTTAAATTTTCAGAGATTTAGAAAACGGTTAAACTTTTTAGAATTGGCTATCAAATCAATTTTAGTATCTCAACCTAAGCCCGAAGGAGAAAAATCCCCTTACTACGATTTGGCTGAAAAATATAAAATCAAAATTGATTTTAGGCCTTTTATCAAAGTTGAAGGAGTTGATGCCAAAGAATTTAGAGCTCAACGAGTAAACCTCCCAGATTTTACAGGAATTATTTTAACGTCTAAAGTAGCAGTTGATCATTTTTTTCGTGTTGCTGAAGAAATTCGCTACGAAGTTCCGGATGATTTGAAATATTTCTGTATTTCAGAAGCAGTAGCTCTTTATTTGCAAAAATATGTAGCATATCGCAAGCGAAAAATTTTCTTTGGTAAACAAACTATCGAGCAACTTGCTGATGTTATGAAAAAACACAAGGAAGAGAAATTTCTTCTGCCTTGCACTGATATTCTTAGAGATAATATTCCTCTTACACTTGAGGAACAAAATATTGAATTTACGAAAGTAATATTGTATAAAACTGTTGCGGCTGACCTTTCTGATTTGGAAGATGTTAAATACGACATGCTCGTGTTTTTTAGTCCTGGTGGAATTGAGTCTTTGTTTAAAAACTTCCCTGATTTCAAGCAGGAAAACACGGCTATTGCAGCTTTTGGAACGACTACAGCACAAGCAGTTATTAAAAACCATTTACGACTTGACTTGCATGCTCCTCAGCCAAATGCACCATCGATGGTAGGGGCCATTGAATTGTTTATCAAAGAAAGATTAAAAAAGGGATAAGAATTTAGTACTCTTTTAATTCTACTTTTCTGTATTTTTGTCGAAAATTTTATTTTAATCAATTCCTACGTATATGAAACAGTTAATTCATGATTTTCCAAAACATATTGAAGAAGCACTTTCAATTGCCAAAGCTGCATTACTTAAAACACCAACCAAGAAGATAGAAAACGTAATTATCTGTGGCATGGGTGGGTCTGGCATTGGCGCCAAAATCGTTTCAAACTGGGTGTTTGATGAAATAAAAATACCCGTTTCCCTCGTAACTGATTACACCTTACCTGCTTTTGCATCCTCAAATTCTCTTGTAATTGGGTCATCATATTCTGGAAATACGGAAGAAACTATTTCAGCGTTGGAAATTGCGAAATCGTTAGGCGCGCATATTGTTTGTGTGTGCAGCGGTGGAAAAATGGCGGATTTCTGCCAAGAAAATAACTACGATTGTATCCTCGTTCCTGGCGGGAACCCACCTCGAAGTACTTTAGCTTACTCGTTGGTTCAATTACTTCATATCTTGAATTCATTCCATTTAATTGGTACTTCAAGCATTGAGCAAATGGAAAAATCCAGCGCTCTCTTATCTGATAATTTATCTGAAATTCAATCTGTTGCCCAAGAACTTTCCAATCATTTATTCGGTAAAGTGGGAATCTTGTATGGCGAAACGATTTACGAAGGAGTGATTGTTCGCGCAAGACAACAATTTAATGAAAACTCAAAATACTTGTGTTGGCATCATATTATTCCTGAAATGAATCACAACGAACTCGTTGGATGGGGAGGTGGAGATAATCGATTTGCACCTGTGTTTTTTGAAACATCAGACATTCACCCACGAAATAAAAAACGTTTTGAAATTACGAGTAAAGCAACCGAAGATAAGTGCGGTAAAGTAATGACAATTCATGCAAAAGGTGGTTCACGAGTAGAACAATCGCTTTACTTAATTCATATTGTTGATTGGGCTTCTTATTATTTATGTGAGGCAAACAATCAAGATATTATCGATATAAAAATTATTGATTACTTGAAAGGCGAACTGTCTAATTTTTAAGTTATGAAACCACGTGTTTCCTGTCATTTTTTAGGAAAAGTTGATTACAAAGAAGCGTGGGATTTTCAGGAAAAACTATTTCAAGAAGGCGTTCAACGAAAAATCAATAAACGAAATGGAACGGAGGAACTAACTCCTGAAAATCATTTGATATTTTGTGAGCACCCGCATGTATATACACTTGGTAAAAGTGGAGAGAAAGAACATCTCTTGTTGGATCAAAATGAATTAGAGCAAAAAAACGCTACGTTTTACCACATCAATCGAGGAGGCGACATAACTTATCATGGTCCCGGTCAGTTGGTAATTTACCCAATTTTTGATTTAGAGCAATTTTTTACTGATATTCACAAATACATGCGCTTTTTGGAAGAAGCGGTTATTCAAACCTTATCGAAATTCAATGTGGTAGGTGAACGAAGCGACGGATTAACGGGGGTTTGGCTTGAGCCTAGTACCATCAATGCTCGCAAGATATGCGCCATGGGTGTTAAAAGTTCACGATGGATGACCATGCATGGCATTGGCTTCAATATCTGTACGGATTTAAACTACTTCAACCATATTATCCCTTGCGGAATTCAGAATAAAGACGTAACTTCATTGGAAAAAGAAATTAGTAGAACCGTAACAGTTGAAGAAGTTATTCCGATAATTCTTGATGAGCTTCAACAGCTTTTTGGTTTTGAAATAAAAGAAAATGAAGAAACTCGTTAAGAAAATAGGTAAAGGAATTTTATTCTTTCTTCTCGGATTCATTCTTATTGTAAATTTATTTATTCTTCTTTCTGGAAGGTATTACATGTATTCGGGAATAGCAAAAACATACCTAAGAGGCGAGACAGGTCCGGGAATTTATGATTTAGACTTATTCGCAAAAACAACCATAAAATCCAGTAATCAGAATTTTAAATGGGCAAATCACCCCAAAAAAAATGAATATAAATTTTCTCAAAAACAAGATTCTTATCACCAAGAATGGGGAACAACAGCCTTTTTAGTAATAAAAAATGATTCATTATTATTTGAAAAGTATTGGGGGGATCACAACGAAAAAACGGTTTCAAATTCATTTTCAGCAGCAAAGACTATTATTTCTCTCTTAATTGGGATTGCATTAGACGAAGGACATATAAAAAGTTTGGACGAGCCTGTTGGAAACTATATTCCCGAGTTCAATAATATGGGAAGGAATATCATTACTATCCGACACCTGCTGCTTATGGCCTCTGGGTTAGACTGGGAGGAAAGTGGTAGTAATCCTATTTCTGAAGCGGCTGAAGGATATTTTACAGACGATTTATATGGTTTGGTAACGCGGCAATTGGTAGTGGAAAAACCAGGAATACGGTTCAATTATCAAAGCGGAAATTCACAAATTCTAGGTATTTTATTGAGTAAAGCGACGAAAATGCCCTTGTCTAAATACATGGAAGAAAAACTGTGGAAGCCGATTGGGGCAAGTTCGCAGGCCTACTGGAGCATGGATGATGAAGGTGGAATCGAAAAATCATTCTGTTGTTTTTATGCCACAGCTAAAGATTATGCGCTTTTAGGAAGATTGTTATTGAACAAGGGCAAATGGAACGAAAAGCAATTGATTTCAAAAAATTACATGGAAGAACTTGTTAAAACGCCAGAACTGAAAACAGATGAGGGAACACCAAATCAGCGTTATGGTTTACATACTTGGGTTTATTACAACCAAGGAAATCCAGTTCATTACTTCAGAGGATTTCGGGGACAATATGTTTTGACTATCCCTAAAGATAATTTGATTATTGTTCGATTGGGCATGAAACGGGAACAAAATTTTAACATCCCCGTTGATAAGAAGAATGATAAAAAATACCTGGATGAAAACTTAGATAAGGTTGGTCATTCTCCGGATATTTTTAGATACATTGAACACGGTTATGCTATTTTAAATGCATTGAAATGAGAGAAGAATTATTTGGTCCTAAAGTAGAGAATGTAGGTGTTGCAGTTGTTCAACTAATAAACGAAGAAAATGTGCCTGAATATGGCGTCTATCTACTTAATCTCCGTGAGGATATAATGGAAGGAATTATCATTACCAGCACAGGCTACGGAGAAAATGCAAATACGGGTGAAAAAATCAAAACATCCACCTTGCGTCATTGTATTGAGGTGTTATTACCGAATGAAGCCGCTAAAATTGAACCTATCATGGAAGATGTTTTTGGTATTTCTAATGAATATTGGGTGAGCTTTTGGGTAAATGAAGTGATGTATGACAAGAAATTTGTTTTTCCTCCTGAAACAATCTGCGAAAAAAACCTCAAACCGATCAAGCAATTAGGTGCTCGCGGAATAATGATACAATAAGTTATGGTTAAATTTTTAATGTCCTTTTTTCTATTTCTTGTACTCAATTTTGGAGCGCTTGGGCTTGGTGGTTTTCTAATGGGAAGCAGCCCTGCTCAAAACACATGGTATTTTTCACAAAACCTCGCTCCTTGGACTCCACCAGGTTGGGTGTTTGGCGCAGCATGGACCTTGATCATGTTGTTGTTTTCTGTTTATATGACACTGGTTTGGAAAAAAAATCCAGGAAAACAAAACGCATTAATTTACGGAGTTCATTTACTATTGAATATTGGCTGGAATCCTGTTTTTTTTCAATTACACTTGGTATCCGCAGGATTAGTTATTTTACTCGCGTTGTTTAGTGTAATACTTTTAACCCAACAGAAAAATTTTGGGTGGAAAAATTGGAACTTTGTTCTGATCTTACCTTATTGTATTTGGCTTTGTATAGCCACTTCTTTAAACTTGTACGTATTATTGTACAACTAATCTCCCTTTCCATTTCGGTTTAAAACCTAAAAAAGCGAATAACATCATTCCATTGATTATCGGAAGAGTCAACAAATAAAAAGGAACGGTTAACCACAAGCCAATTTGTTTACTTTTTTGATAGTAGTGAAAAGAAAAAAGTAATTCAATTAGAACTTTAAGAAAAATCAGTATTAGAGCATATTTCAACGGAATAAAAATTATAGAACTAATAAGAAATCCGATATTTAACAACGAAAAAACAAATTGAACTTGAGCAAGCATATTAGCCAATCGATCTCCAACCTTGAGCGACTTACCTAACCACCTCATGCGCTGATGAATACTTTCCTCAAAAGTTTTTGGTAACTCTGTTTGAACTTCCAGATTAGAATCTGTTTCAACGTTAATTTTTTTATTTTTTCGTTGGAATTCTCGTAATAAAAATACGTCATCTCCACTATCTATTTCAAAAAAAGAAGTTTCATTTATCGCTTCTAAATATGCTGCCTTTTTAAATAAAAGATTCGCTCCACTGCAAAAAATTGGACGAATCCATCCTGCTGTAGCTCCATTCAAAAAATTGGCAAACAAAACATCTTGTTGCAAGAACCGATTAAGAAAACTCACTGAATTTTGCCTGACCGGTAAAATATGTAAATCAGACAGTGACAAGGTCCCAAGATTTGTAAAAAAGCTTGGTGAAAAATTGACATCAGCATCTAAAGTCAAGATGAAATCAGTTTTTGCCTCCTTCACTCCTCTCTCAATTGCGCGCTTTTTACCAATTTCATTTTCCAATGAAATCAATTTAATTGATGTGTTCCGAATTTGTTCAATCAGTTTGTGAGTTTGATCTTCTGAATGATCATCCACAAAAATAATTTCTTGTGGCAAGAACTGAGATTGTTTAATCGATTCCAATAATAGAGGAATTCGTTTTTCCTCGTTTCTAAAAGGAATAACTACGGTTATATTTTCAATTCCAATTGACTTTTCTTGATTTACCTGTGATTTTTTTCGTTGCAATCGAAACCATCCTCCCCATAGGAACACAAGTAGATAGCTTGAATAAATTACTACATAGATTGCTAATAGGGTCATTCGAATTTTTTGAAAAATGAAATATAACACCACGCTAAACAAACCGGGAGAAAATTATTAACGAGCCAAATAAAAAAGGCCGCATATAATACTGGAAAAACAGGGTAATTACCCAGTTGAAATACCGAAACCGTAACACTTTCTCGGATTACAAGATTTCCTAAAAACATGGAAGGGGAAAAGGAAATAAAGAGGTAACTAATCCAGATAAATGTAAATAATTGAAAATCAAATGCTAATGAAAAGGAATGTAAAATCAACCCAAATTGCAGAGAGAAAATCAAAAAACGTAAAAGACTTAATAGCAACAAAAGGATAATCGGCTTTAAATCAGACTTTTTAAAGGCTAAAAGCTCAATTCCTTTCGGTAAATTGATGATTTTAAATTTTCTAAGCACTAGGAAAACCACTATCAAAAAAGCAAAACATGAAATGAAGAAAATTGAATTTGAGGAAAGGGATAGGTTCAAATAAAGCATTGAAATCAGTCCGAAGGTCAGTGTTATTAAAAATTGTGCAAGGTTTGCTACTTGAATCCATGCAGATAATTTTAAACGTTCTTCTTTTTCATAAAAGAATATCCTTCCAATAAAATTTGACGGGATACCTGGTATTAAAAATTCACTAATAACCCCAGAAGCGAACGAGACACTTGCCTTATTTTCTGGTAATTCTAAATTTTTTAGTACAACTCGCCATTTAACAAATTCTAACAGCCAATTTATGGGCATAAATAATATTCCTATCCAAAATGTAAGATGAAAAGTGGTAGGAATGTCTGAAAAATTAATTTTAGGCTTGTAATAGAAGAATAATACGACCAACAATGGCAGCACAATAAACTGAAGTACTAAGTGATATGGTTTTAATCGTTCGAACAAGTAAGAGATTTTCACAAAAGTAAAAGAATACCTGCAATTGCCACAGATAACCTCCTATTTCTCTATTAAAAGAGAAAATTTTAATTCTTATATGAGTAAAGTATGTTTTATTTAATAAATTATTGATGCAACGTTATCGGATTTTTTAGCATCTTTAAATTGAATTAATTCTATGATTTATAAATACTTGCCTTTATTTTTCTTGTTTTTACCCTATTTGGTAAAATCTCAAACCTTGGTTTTTGCAGAATTGACAGGTTCTCCGAGTGTTAATACAACTGGCTGGAATGTGACAGGTGCTACATATTCCGGTGACACAGGCGGAGATGCCGATGCTTTTTCAGATGAAATCATTCTAACAGATGCAATTGGCTCTTCAAGCGGTGGTATTTTTTACAATCAATCCATTGATTTGTCCACCTGCTACCAATGGAAAGTGGAATTCGATTTTCGCATGTGGGAAGGTAATGCAGCGGATGGAATTGCCTTCTGTTTTTTGGATGTGCCTCCTTCCGGTTTTGTAAGTGGCGGTGGGGTTGGAATTCCTGCTGCTTCAAATGGGGTATTCGTTATTTTAGATACCTATGATAATGGTTGTGGAGCAAATCCTGAAATTCAAATTTACCAAGGCGCAGGATACGATGAATGTGGACCTGGAATGATAAATCGTGCTCAAGGAATGAACTTTCTAAGATCCTCTAGTTATCAAACATGCTTAATTGAGTACAATAGTGGCACACTTACTATTAGTGTAAATGGCACCCCATATTTATCAGGAAATTACAATGCAAACCTTGTCGGATATATGGGTTTTACAGCCAGTACGGGTGGTTTGAATGATAAACATTCGATTAAAAATGTTCGAATTTATGCAGATATCGCAGAAGCAAATGCAGGACCTGATGTAACCATTTGTAGTGGTGAGACCGCCCAATTAGGCGACCTTGTAAATCCAAACTTCACGTACAATTGGACAGGTGATTCAAATCTAAGTTCATCTGGTATTTCAAACCCAACAGTTACGCTTACAAATACAACGTCCAACCCTGTTAACTACACATATACTCTTCAAACCACATTAACAAATTCTCCAACTTCTTGTCCTGATAACGATGTGGTTACCGTTACCGTTAACCCTATTTTGAGCTCTACCACAAATGCATCCGTTTGTCAAGGTGGAAATTATTCTTTCGCAGGTCAATCTTACACAACCGCTGGCACTTTCCCTGTCACCTTGCAATCCGTTTATGGTTGTGATTCAATTGCAACCTTGAATTTATCCATTAATCCTGTTCCAAATACAGTATTAACCGAATCAATTTGTCAAGGCTCAACATTTTCCTTTAATGGACAAAATATAGGAAATGCAGGACAGTATACCCAAGTACTTCAAACACAGTCTGGTTGTGATTCTACTGTTATACTAAATTTAACTGTTAACCCAGTTTTAAGCGCTACGCTGAATGAAACAATATGTGCTGGTGAATCATTTACTTTTTTCGGGCAAAATTTAATAACATCAGGTAGCTATTCGGAAACCCTTCAAACTGTTTCTGGATGTGATTCAGTTGTAAATTTAGTATTAAACGTTACTCCACTTCCTGCCGCTCCAACAATTGATTCTAATAGTCCAGTTTTGTGTCCAGGAGATTTAGCAATATTAGGTGCAAATTCAGTCGCTAATGCGCAATATTTTTGGTCTGGTCCTGCGAATTTTTTATCTTCGGATGCAACAATTACATTCCCTGTACAAATTGAAAATATGGGAGTATATTCTGTTTATGTAACAGTAGATGGCTGCGAATCATCAATTTCCACTTCACCCGTTTCCATTTTAAATATCTATGATTTTGAAAATTTTGATTTCCCAAATGTAATAACACCCAATGGCGATGGTGTTAATGATTCATTGGATATAAATGGTTATTACAAAACGTGTCAAGAGTATAAACTAATGATTTACAATCGTTGGGGGCAGGTTGTTTATGAGCAGACTATTGGCACCCCCTCCTTTTCAGGCAAGGAGAAAAATGATGCTGATCTTGTAGATGGCATTTATTTTTACACACTCAGCTATGGTGAGCATAGAAAGACTGGTTTCATACATATTCTTCGTTAATATTATTTTTTGGTAATACTGCAACTTTTAGCGACCAATGGATGTCTTTAATGACAGGTTCTAACTATTTTTGTGCATGTCTTTATTTTTTAAAATATTTATTCTTTTTTCTTCTATCCTAATTGTTTTTCTTTCGTTTGGGCAAAACTCAATAAATACAAGCGGTGCAGGTTTAAGATGGGTATCTGCAGGTGATATAGACGTTACTGGTAATCAAATTACGGTTGAAGCAATTTTTAGAAAAACAACCACGGCAAATGCAACAAATATTGTTTCTAAGCATACTGATCCAGCAACATGTAATTATTTGTTACGACCAAATAGTTTTCAAATGGCTACTAATAATGGATTTTATGTTTGCCTGAATACTCAACCAACCGTCCAAAACACCTGGTATCATGCAGCGGCCACCTATGACGGAAGTATCATAAAATATTACATAAATGGTTGTTTAATAAACTCTATTCCAGCAAGTGGAAACTTGGTAACGAATGATTTTTTGACCGGTATTGGCATGCAATCACAGAATCCTACTGCTACAACTGAAAACTTCAGGGGAAATATTGATGAGGTTCGGATTTGGAATGTTGCTCGTACTGAGCAAGAAATTCAGCTCAATATGAATTTTTTAATTCCAACCACTCAACCAGGACTATTGGCGTATTATAAATTCAACAATAACTACCTCAATTCACAAGGTAATGTAGCTTTTGATGGTGTAGCGCAAGGAACCTTGAGTTTTGATGTTGAAGCACCTTTATTTCTGCCTTTGACAATTGTTACAGCCTTACCGATAGATGCCTCATGTTTTGGATATTCTGATGGTTCAGTTACAGTTACAGCACTTGGTACAGGCGCTCTGACATATTCAATTGATGGCGTAAATTATGTTTCAACTTCTACATTTACAGGTCTAACAGCAGGTAACTACACTGCTTATGTAAAAAGTCCGCAAGGTTGTATTGTGACACAGCCTTTTACCATTGGTGAACCCGCTCAAGTTCCTACTCCTGTTATGACCTATCCAAATCCTCTCTGTGAAACGGATGATTTAGTGCTTAACATAGATTCTGTTTCAGGAGCAACTTGCACATGGACAGGGCCAAATGGCTTTTCTACCAGCATTTTAGATACAGTAATTACAAATTCAGGATTTATTCATAGTGGAGATTATTCTGCTTTTTTCTCTTTAAACGGTTGTAACAGTGATACGCTTGTAGAAACCATTACGGTTAATCCAATTTATTCTATTATAATAGACACAACCATCTGTTCAAATGAAGTTTATGTATTAGGTAGCCAAAATTTGAATACTGCAGGATTTTACACCTTGGCACTTCAAACGGTAGCTGGCTGTGATTCAATAATTAATCTAAATCTCAACGTAAATCCAGCATACGATATCCAACGTGATACATCCATTTGTGAGGGAGAAGTCTTTATTTTTCAAGGTCAATCGATGACTACAACCGGTGCCTATCCGTTTTATTTGCAAACCACGTTAGGTTGCGATTCAACTATTACCTATAATCTTATCGTTTATCCAATTCCTGCACCGCCAGTAATCACAACAAATAGCCCTGTGGAATGCCCAGGGGACTTATTTACGTTTGTTGCAGATTCAGTTCAGGGTGGTTCCTTTGAATGGACTGGTGTGAATAATTTTACGTCCACTGCTCTATCCAATTCCTTCAATGCTGAGATCGATGACATGGGATTCTATTCCTCAACAGTAACTGTGAATGGCTGTACCTCTCCGCCGAGCGAAATTGAACTAATTATCTCTAAAATTTATACATTTGATGATTTTGAATTCCCAAATGTATTAACTCCAAATGGCGATGGATTGAATGATGTAATTGATCTCGAATCCTATTTTCAAACATGTCAAGAATTTACTTTCTACCTTTTCAATAGAATGGGTAATTTAGTTTACGAACAAAGTAATGGAGATCCTGTTTTTGAAGGGAAATACCAAAATTCGGATAACATGATGGAAGGGGTTTACATCTATAAATTGGTATATGAAAAAGGCGAAAAAAATGGGTTTATTCATTTAATTCGCTAATCTCTTTCTGTTTTTAGGTTAATTAATGCCCAATCTTATCGGAAAAAGTTAATTTTGATAAAAATAACGCTGGATTCAGATGTCGATTGAAATTAAAAATCTTTATAAGTATTACGGGGAACAAGCTGCTGTTAAAAATGTGAGCTTCTCTATTCAAAAAGGCCAGGTCGTTGGATTTCTAGGTCCAAACGGAGCCGGAAAATCTACCACGATGAAAATCATCACCGGATATATTCCGTCCTCAGAGGGAAGTGTTGAAGTTTGCGGGATGCCGGTAGATACTAATAATCTCAAAACTAGAGAGAAAATCGGCTACCTTCCTGAAAGTAATCCATTGTATACGGATATGTATGTTCGTGAATACTTAGAATTTGTTGCTCGAATTTACAAAATCAAAAACCGAAAAAGTCGGGTGGATGAAATGATTTCACTTGTAGGTTTAGAAGTGGAACAGCACAAAAAAATTGAAGCACTTTCAAAAGGATACAGACAGCGAGTTGGATTGGCACAAGCTATTATTCACGACCCAGAAGTGTTGATTTTAGATGAACCTACCTCCGGATTGGATCCTAATCAATTGGTCGAAATTCGGGAATTGATTAAAAACATCGGGAAAGAAAAGACAGTATTGTTGTCCACACACATCATGCAAGAGGTTGAGGCTATCTGTCAACGAGTATTAATCATTAAAAGAGGTGAATTAGTTGCAGACAATATTTCCAGCGAAATAAAATACAACGATTCTAAACAAACGGTATTTGTTGAATTTAATCAAGTAGTTGCTAAAAATCAATTAACAAAAATTCAAGGTGTTGAATCAGTTAAACAATACCAAAACGGCTGGTTAATCGAGTCCTCTGATCAGATTGATCTTCGTTTGAATATTGCTGAATTTGCTCAAAGAAGTGGCCTTTTGTTATTGACTATCAAGGTTGAATCAAAATCTCTCGAAGATTATTTCAAGGATTTGACAAAAAATTAATAATGTAATTAGTTATTACTTTGAATTTCTTCGTTTTTCCAACCACGAAGGAACTTTCTTTTCTTTTTTCTGAAGATCTCCCAATAATTTCTCTGCCAAATCTGGTCGCTTTGCCTTATCCAGTCTTGACTTAATCCACTGGTGATTTTCGCGCTTATACCAGAAGAAAAAACGATTTTGATTTTGCTTTTCCTCCTTAGTTTTGGCTGTTTTAACTGGTTTTAACGTGTAGGGATGAACCCCAGTATAATAAATTACTTCGGCAACAGTCATTGGGGTTGGTGTAAAATCTTGAACTTGCTCCAACTGAAAGCCCATATCCTTAGTTTCTGCAGCCAAATTTGCCATATCCTCCTCTTCACAACCCGGATGCGAAGAAATAAAATAGGGAACCAATGGTTGATTTAAATTATGTTTGGCAGAAATTTTATCGTATTTCTCTTTGAACTTGTGAAAATACTTGAAGGAAGGTTTTCGCATGACGCGCAAAGTAGCATCAGATGTGTGCTCTGGCGCAACTTTCAATCGGCCACTAATATGGTGCTGAACCAATTGTTCAATATACTCATCGTGATTGTTATCCTCATTATTTTTATTAAAATCATCAACAAGTAAATCATAACGAATTCCGCTACCTACAAATGCCTTTTTCACTTTTGGATTAGCATCTACTTTTTTATACAACTCAGTCATTGGTTTGTGAGATGTATCCAAATTATTACAAATCACGGGATGAATACAACTTGGAGAAGTACAACGAGCACAAATGGCTTCGTCTTTCCCTTTCATTTTATACATATTAGCTGACGGGCCTCCCAAATCTGAAATATACCCTTTAAACTCCGGATGATTCACCACCTCTTCAACTTCAGCTAAAATAGATTTTTCACTTCGTGAAGCAATGAATTTTCCTTGGTGCGCTGAAATAGTACAAAAACTACAACCTCCAAAACATCCACGATGCATGTTAATGGAAAATTTAATCATTTCATACGCTGGAATAACTCCTCGTTTTTTATATTTAGGGTGTGGTAAACGCGTGTATGGCAAATCAAACGAGCGATCTATCTCCTTTTCGTTCATTGTTTTGTATGGCGGATTAATCACCAATGTTTGGTCACCAACATGTTGTATTATTCGATTAGCTTCCCATTTATTAGATTCAACTTCAACAATTTTAAAATTAGCCGCGTACTTAATTTTATCAATCAAACACTCCTCGTGGCTAGCCAATTCAACGGTTTCCCAATTTTTATTTTTAGGTAATTCATTTTGTTTATCTTGTAAAAAGGCAACTTGACGAATCGTTTTTATTTGGTGAAATGGAATTCCTTTTTTCAGTAAATTCAATAATTCACGCAATGGCTGATCTCCCATACCATAAACCAACCCGTCCGCTCCTGAATCGACTAATA
>Ga0315908_10001236_pt1 | contig 19397 bp, 10 predicted proteins | sample LakEriMetagenome_12_FD_203520 | JGI IMG/M metagenome (GOLD analysis project Ga0315908, IMG submission 203520) | Freshwater fungal communities from buoy surface, Lake Erie, Ohio, United States - Buoy 4 MA124 | ecosystem: Environmental > Aquatic > Freshwater > Lake > Lake biofilm | place: USA... | reverse complement strand
AATCTTTTATTTTCAAAAAATTATAAATCTTAGGAAAAAAACTCAAATAAATTAAATAATACTATTTAGAATAATATTTCTTTTTGTAAATAAAATTATAAAAATAAATCTAATTCGAAAGAAAAAAAATATACATAAAATAATTGAGAACAAAATTCTGAAAATTAGCTATTTAATAATATTAGTTATATTGATTAAAATAAAAGTATTTTGTCATATACTTAATAAAAAAATAAAATTATAAATCCAAAACATAAAAAATGTTATTCTATGGAAAGATATAAATAATGAGAATTAAGTCCGACGATAGATAATTAATATTAAGAAAGTAATGGTAAATTACATCAAAGATTTAATTCCATTGAAAAATAAATACAAATGTTTGACGAAATATTAGATAAAGTAAATATATTAAAGATTTAATTTTTATTAAATATAATAGAATGTTGATTAAGACGAATAATAAAAATAAGTTATGCAATTAGACAAATAAAATAAAAGAAAAAATATGATGCAATAATTAGATTAATTTAGAATGAATGATATTTAAGAATAAAATGAGCATTAAAAAAACGATAACCTATAATAAAGCTCAATATTTCATGAAAATTAAGATAGTTTCTTTTGATTTTACAATAAAAATTAGATAATTACTAATAATTATCATTAATTATTTAGATTGTTTTTTATTTTTCAAGATATATTTGTCTTAATTAATTCTTATTTATATTAATTTAATAAATTTCTAAATTCTTCCTTTGATATTGGCTAAAAACTATTTTCTTTTTTATTATATTTGTCTAACATTTAATCGTATGCTTAATTATCTTATTAATCTTCATTATAATTGTTTTCAGTCTAAGCGTTTTCTGTTTTAATACCATGATCATCTAATTTTAGACTATTTATTATTTTTCTATTTTTATTATTTATATTTGATATTTTTTATTTATTTAAAGGTTCGAGAATAGTTTTATTTTATTTATTATTAACTCGATAAGTTGAGTTTAAAAATTTCTATTATTTTGTATTATCCTCATTACTATTATTGATTATTTAATTCTATAAAAAATATTATTCATTATTTATATTTATATAACATAATAATTTTTACATTTAATTAATTGAAATGATTGAATTTTTTTACTAACATCTTTTAATTAAAATTTTAATAATTCTATTCTTCTACTAAATGCATAGTATGATTTATTATTCCTTGATTTATTAAATGATTTTTCACTCCTTAATATGAAAAATATTTTCTACAATTCTTATCAGTTAATGCATTATAATTCTTTACAAATTCTTTTTTATTTAATGCATTCAAATCAAATTTATTAATTTGCATTTATTATATTTAATTTTATTTTTTTTAAAATCTTTTTAAATCTAAAGAATAAGGATTTACTTTTTTAATCTCTAATTTCTTAAGCTAAATATTTTTTAATTCTTTTTCGAGTAAAAAAAGATTGATAGATTTGGAATAATCATTATTTGTTTATCTACTTTCGTTCATTTAATAAATATTATTAATTTATAACTGTTTTATAAATATTATCAAATAAAAAAAATTATTTTATAATATTATAAAAATAAAAATTAATTTAAATTATTAAAGTTTTACTTAATAAAAATATTTAAAATTAAAATAAATTATAATATTTAATAGATAAAATTTATTGAATAGTAAATTATTTTATAAAATAATTTCAAAATTAAAAAAATAGAATTTAAAAATGAAATTATAATAATTATTTAAAGAATATAATAAATAAAATAATTTTAAATATAAACATTATTATTAAAGGATATTATAAAATAATCTTTTTGATTTAAATTATAAAATAAATATTTAATGCTTCCATAAAAATCAACTTTAAATATTTTTAGAGACTGTTTAAAACTTATTCCGACCATGGTTAAAGAGGAAAATAAAATAAAAGCTGTAAAATAAATAGTGATTAATGAATTTAGAAAAAATAGTAATGTTACAGAATAAGAAAAAATTGAAAAATTAAGAGATAATGCTATTAGAGGTATAAGCAACTATATGATATTTATGATTAAAGAGTATAAAAATTAAATATAATATATTTAATTTTATTTAATATAATTTTAGAGAATATTTAAAAAATCCAAATAAAAGAGAATTTTACGATGAAGAATAAATTGAGTAAGAAGAAGATGAAAAAGCAGAATAAAGTTTTAAATGATAATAAATTTTATTAAATTTAATTTTTATATAGCTAATAATTTATAAAATATATGAAATCATGAAAGATCAAATCATAGTTTATAATTCATATTTATTATTTAAAATAAAATTTTAAGACATTTATTATGACTTGGTAATAAGATTTGAGAATTTATGATTGGATTAATGATCTTTTTTTTTATTTATATAAACATTAACAAAATCAAGTTGATTTTTATTCTAATTATTTTTAGAATTAGAGTTATTTTAACTTGTGGTTCTACTTTATTATTTTGGAGTGATAAACTATAAAATTGAAATACAATTTTGCTTTTCATTATTCTATTAAAAAGATTTCTAATAACCTTTTTAACTAAATTGGTCAAGTTAAAATTAACTCGACAAATTCAATTGATAAGAACTATTTGATAAATCAATTTTTTTATCCAACTTTAATAATTAATATTTTCTATTTTTTAAACTACTTAAACTCACCTTTTCTTTATTTGAATAGTCTGTTTTCATTTAATATTCTTTTCGATCTATTTCTTTTTTCTTTATCTTTATTTCTAATTTATCATCTAAGTTTTATAAAGTCTTTAAATTTAAATCTTATAATTGTATTTTAAATTCTTATTTAACTGTTTTAAATTTATCTAAATTAATTTATTCACTCTAAGTGGCTTCTTTTACACTCTTATTAATTTTATTTTCCTATTTTTCTTTTATTTTTTAATGTATATCTTTCATTTTTTATAACAATATAATAACTTTTTTATATTCTGATTCCAAATCAAAATCATTACTTTTTTATTTAAAATTATTACCCAATAATTCTTATTATTAGCTTCTATTTTATGTTAGCTACTTTTAGTTTTCTGTTAATTTTTCTTTAAAAATTGTCTTATCATTATTTTAATTAGAAATATGATTTTAATTTGCAAGATATTTTTAACTAGATGAATTATGTTTTAAACTAGAAATATTATTTTAACTTAAAAAATGATTTTAATCATTTTAATTGACTTTTTTAGCGCTTGAAAGTCTTTTTGATTATTCTTACTATTATTCAAAAGATCTTTTTTATTAATTAACTTAAGTAATATTATTTTTCTTAATATTTTAAGAATCTTTATTTTAAGTTTATTTTTTATAATTGCTGTAAGGAAATCTATCTTAATGATCTTCATATTATATATTTTAAGTAATTTACTAATAAATATTTGTATTTATTTAGGGTTTAAATGTGCAATCCTTCATTTCCTTAATTAATTTTTTTTCTTATTATTATTTAATGTAACTATCTTTTTCTTATAGAATTTTTTCAGTTTTTTCTATTATTCCTTAAGATTGTTAGTTTTTCTTTTAATTATTATTAATATTTTATGTATAATCATTTAATTCATTATTATTTTGTTTAATATTAATTTTATTTTTTTCTATATTTCTTTTAAAAATTTATTGAGTTTTATCATCTTATTAATAATTCTTTTAATTTTATATTTAACAATGAATATCATCTTGAAGTTGATTTTCTTACTCAAAAATAAGAATTTATTTATTGAGTTAATTTAACCTATCTTACAAATCTCTCTTTTTTGAAGAACTCATGATAATATAATATAGTAATATGATAATATAATAATTTAAAAATAATATATTAACATAAATAATAAATAATATAAAAACAATATAATAATATATATTGAATTAATTATAATGGACGCTTGGCTAGTAATACTTATAATAATATTTACCGTGTTAATATTGGTTGTGAATACTTACATGATGATAATTTATATCCACCCTGATGACAAAGGCATAGGGAACAATATATTTTACAAGATTATAGTAGTTTTTTCAATGAGCATTGCATTCGGAATGATTATGATGTTTCCTTTAGACATTTCCAATACAAATTCCAATGGAGGATTAGACATGTTGAACTTCTGGTACTCAATGTAAGTTAATCTCATCATAATAATACATAATACAACACATAATAATACATAACAGATGATAATATAAGATAATATAAAAATAAAACAAAACTAAATAAGATGAATATTAATTTAATAATAGGTACATCTTAGTATTTATCCTAATAGTATTCATCCTACCATTCTCAATTTTCCTGTATGAGAGTGATACTGACCACAACATAGCAAAAAGAGTATGTGGTGCATTGATCTATTAATTAATAGTAACAGCAGTAAGTATGATAGTACTATTTGTATCATGGGCATTCTTCAAATACGCAGATATTCCAGTTTCAACAATATCCAAAACTGATGCCGATTTCGAATCCTCATCCTCACTTTCTTCCCTATCCCAATAAAATAACATCATTTAAATCAATACAGTAGCCATCACCGTATCGTTCCCCATATATCTCATGAGCATCATAGCTTTTTTTGGATATTGGATTTTCTCTATATTTGGAGGAATAGGCCTCTCATCTCTCCCTATAGATCTCATCAATATCTTTAAAAATAGACCTGTTTTATTATCCACTGCAGATGCTACTAAAAAGAAAATTGCTTTGAGAAATAGGAATAAACTCTTAATTGAAACTGCTAGGTAATTGAAGGAAGACAAAAAGGAGTTAGATATTGCTGAAGGATTTCTCAATAAAAGGAAATTGAAAAGTGAGTTTAAAGCCAAAATGAGTTAGTTTAAAGCTGATGTGTTAGAAGCTGAAGCTATGTTGGAAATATTCAGGATTGAAATTGATGATAAGGGTGATAATGATGAAGATAGATACTTGTTGATTGTTAATCCTGTTAAGTATTTCTTAGCACTTGTGTTGGGAATTCTTTTAATTTTCTTGAGTTTCTTTTGGTGGCTTCATATTATCATTTATACGCTCAGTGCTACTTAAAATTTCTTTAATAATATGTTGATTGGTCTCTAAGATGGTAATGCTATGTTCATTGCTGTATTTGTCATAATGGGATTATCTATTTATATGTTATTGGTAACTATTTCTGGAACTTTCAAGTGTGGGATTAGAATTCCTTTCATTTTTGAGTTTCATGTTATGCAGTACATTTTTTTATTTTTTATTTAGGCCAAATGAAACATTGATGAATTCTTTTATGTTTAATGAAATCATTATTCTTGTAAGCACTGTTGCAATTGTCATGTTCATTACTTTTAACTTTCTTAATTTTGCTAGGTATTCTGTTATTAGCTAAATTGTTGGATCATAAATTCAGTATCTTAGGTTCTTTAAGTATTTTTATGAAAAAAGAGTTTTTGAGTATATTTTGGTCGTAATATTTATTTTTCTATTTTTAGATATGGTCTCCTATTGCTATGCTTATTTAAATTTTGCTACCTAAAAAAAAAAATGAAGCAGAAAAATAGATTGAAGAAATTAGAAAAAATAATATTGAAAATCAAAAAAAATTCTTAAAATGATTAATTATAAGTTAAATATTATTTAAATTACTTATAATTAATAAAAGCATAAAAACATATTTTTTCGTAATTTATAAAATTATAAATGATTATAATAACATAAATTGATTATTTATAAAATTCTTATGTCAAATTTTAAAATAAATACATTATTAAATTTATTTTAAATTTTAGATATAAATTTTATTACTTAATTTATTAGTATTAAATATAAAATCTAATAATTATTTAAAAGAATATTTTTTTAAACGTGATAAAATAAAATTTAATTATTATACATTTAATTAAAAAATAATTTAATTAAAGCATTATCACCAAAGATTATTGTTAATCAATATAGTTTCTTATAATTTAAAGAATGTTTAATTATTTTTGTTTTTCTATTTATATTTTCTAGCATTTAATTTAATAAAAATAAATTTGTTTTTTCAAATAGTTTTTTTAATTTATATTAATCAAATTTATCTTATTTAATTTTTATATTTTTTATGTTCTGATATATTTAAGTAATTATAATTTATTTTCATGAAAAAGAATCTTTATAACTAATAATTATTTTAAATTCTAATTTCTTATTAAATTGTATTTTACTTTTAACTTTAACAATATTTTTTAATACTTTAATTATTGATTTTCTATTATTTTCAATACTTAAATTTCCAATTATAAATTTAAAGATATTGAATTGTTTTTAATATTATTTGTATAAGATAATTTATTTTTTTGCTATGTTAGTGATAATTTTGAAATATTTTATCAATATTTAATCATATATTGTAATTTTATAAATAAATTTTAATTATTTTATTTTTTTTTCATTAATTTTAATGAATTATTCTAAGAAGTTTTTGATTTTTGTTGTTCAAATATGTAATTTTTAATATTTTTTATTAATAAATTTTATAATTTATTAATTGAAAAATTAAATTAATTGAATATATTAAATTAATATAATAAATATTAAATTATTTCATTATATTTTATAATTGATAGAATATTAATCTATATTTAAACACTTAAAGTTCCTGTTTAAATTTATTGATTTTAAAAGGTCCAGTATTATTTATCAAAAAATTAAAATGCCAAAAATAATTTCTAAATTAGCCTTTATTATTATTAATAAAAGGTTGTTTTAAATTATCTAACCAAACAGCTTAATATTTATTATATATTTTGTATAAAATATACTTTTTCTTAGATAATTAAAATAATTTTCTTAATAAAAAATTTTAATTATTTATTTATTACGAAAGTTGTTATTTTATTTATTCTTATATTAAAATTAATAAATAAATATTTTTATCTTTAAAAATTTAAATAATGTTAATTTATTCTATCAAAATTATATTTTATAATTTTATTTTTTAGTTTACTGATTATTCCGTTTATGTGTATAATTTAAAATAAAATATATATAATTAGAAATATTATCTAAATATATTTTATTTATATTCATATACAAAGAAATTTTAAAATTTACTATAATATTTGGAGAATAGCAATTATCTAAATAAATTTAAAGTTTATAATAATTTTTGCTTTAACATTGGAATTCAAATTAAAATTTTGAAATAAAATGTCATATATAAAAAATCAATTTATCATCAATATATATTAATAACCTCAATATATAATTTAAAATAAGAATATTTTTAAATTTCTATAGAATATAATATTGATATTTATATATTGATAATATTATAAATGATAATATTGAATAAAAATATAAATTTTATATTGGGACAGAATAATAAATATAAGAAAAGATGGATTAAGAATATTAAAATATATTCATAAGTTATTAAGGATTAGATTACATTTTGAGTTACAATAGAGATAGATTAATAATATTTTCTACAGAAATGATAGATGAAATTTAAACGATTAGGAATTTTAGATCAAAGATTATTTAGCCACTTTCATCCCATCAAGGAATATTATATATAGTTTTAGAAGAAAGTATTGTGGTTTTTCAACCTATTTTACAAAAAGGAGGTTAAATAATATGGAAAAAGTAATTTTAATAGGATTTGTAATTGAATATTCTCAATGGAGTTGTTACATCTGATGACAGATATTTAATAATTATCGATAATAATTATTTAATAAACTTTTATGAAATTTAAAACAGTAATTGTTTAGTCAAAGAATTCACAAAATTTATTAAATACAATAATTGAAAATAAATTAATAAATCTTATTTATCTCTTGACAATTAATAATTAATTCTTCAATGTTAAAAAAAGCTTGTAATTTACTAAATGGATTATTTTTTAAACTTTCATGCAAGTAGGAATAACAATTAACATAGTTAACTATAAAATGATGATGAAAATAATTATAATAATAATATTAACAATAATCGTTAAAATAATTAATATTTTAACAATAATTATGAAAACAACCAAGATTTAGAAATGGATGAAAAAGAGGATTAAAAGTTTAAATGCGAATTAAAACATAAAAATAAAATTAAAAGTGTATATATAAGATAATCAATATAAAATAATAAATAAATAAAATGTGGAAATACAATTTTAAGTTTAGACATAAATAATACTCTTCGCCTTTACTAAGAATGTACATACAAATTGGATGAATAATAAATATTTTATTATGAAGTTTTTTCTTTACAAATAAAAGAGTAAGTGAACATAGGTTTGTAATGTTAATAATTAAAATAAAAATAATAAGAAGTTAAAGAAGAGAAGGAATGTGCTTGCATTTGTTGGTTGAGCAATAAAAATTATTTCAATGAGAAGTAAAGAAAAGATGAAATGATTGAAAAAGAAGGATTCAACAAGAAATTAGGAGTTTATGATAATCAATAAATAAGCATTGATTATTTAATAATTCAGACTAGAGAGTATTGTGAAATATATATGGTTGAAGGATGCAGAAATCAATCTGCCAATATTAAAGTCAGTTAAGTTTTATAGTTTAAGAATAGAATGGAGTTTGTTTATAAGATACTCAATGGTTATCTTGTAGAGCAAGATTTCAAGATGTACATTGATTTGATAGTTTAGGATAAAAGGGTATTATATAATAATTATTATTTTAATAATAATTATTATTATTTTTATTATTATCAATATTATTAATCAAGCCACAACAATTAATATTTTCATTATTATTAATATTATCATTATAATTTATATTACGTTTGTTATTATTATTAATGCAATACTACATTATAATTATATATTATCAATATATAAAATTTAATTATAAAAATCTATATTAAATTATAGAATGACAATAATAATTATATATTTATTATAAAACTAAATATATAAATTATACATATAAAAATATAAGCTTAAAAGTTGTTTTGTCATAATATTATTATCGCAATAGTTTTTTTTTTTAATATAATAAAATTAATTTTAAAAATAATTAGCAAAGTCTTTTGAAAGTATAGGTCGACTTACATAACACTTAAAATGTTGAGATATATCACAACAACAAATACAAACTTGGAAAGATTAATTTGACAAGTTTTGATAATAGCAGATAAACATTTGCAATTCTAAATGAAAATAACGAAATAATAATTCATGACTATCATACTCTTTACTGTTTTCCTGAAGATTATAATAAAGTAAGTCATCAGAAAAGAAAGATATACCAATTAAAGGCAAATCTAATAGAATAGAAATTAGTAACTATGTTTCATACAAACAATTTATTAATAATCTTCAGCGAATTTTACTCTCAATGCATTCTAATACTTTTATAACAATAATAGCAAACAACTTTCTAATTCAATTTATAAAATAAATTCAATACTAATATCAGCTAAATCATAAATTTAAAGAGTGAAAAAAGGACGCTGAAATTAATTGAAGAGAAGTAGGAAGAAAATATAAATATAATGAAATTCATAATAATAAAAGATCAACATATTGTGATTTTCACTTTAGTGTTTCTCATTAAGAAGATTGTCGAGTAAGCTAGTCTTTAAAAAATTAAGGATTATAGTAATATTAATGATAATAGAATTATAGAATTATCTGATGATTGCCTGTTGATAGAAGTAAGATTATTTTTAATTATTTATTAACAGAACTTCGAGTACTCCATTTTACCTTAAGATTATCAACAAGCCAAAATCTATAGAAGTTTTGAGAGTCAAGATTAACTTGATCTTATTCTAATGAAGACTAATAAGATTCATCACTATTCTTTTAATCAAAATTAGAAAGAATTTAATTTTATCAATACACTCACTTTTGAAAACAATATTAAATAGTTTAATTTTACACAAAAAAATGTTCCTAATTTATATTATTTTGTATTCATCAACAATGAAGTACGATATCATATATACTTTTATATTTATTTTTATTATTATTATTATCATATATTATTATAGCTTTAATTGAATTATATAAATTTAATTATAATTAAATTTTATCTTTGTATTAATAATAAAATTATAAAATAATAGTATAATAATTAAATTAAAAAATAATAACAATAATTAAATTAAAAAAAATATATAATTTATAATTAAATAACAGATAGGATTTTACAAGCAAAATAATGAAGAAGTAGTGTTATACCGGCTGAACAGTTTGTTCAAAGAAATCGACCAATCAAAATTAAATATAGAGGAACTTAAAATAATTCTAAAGCATTTAAAGGAGAATACTTATGTGCTCATGATAAACAATTATCTGTTAATAATCTAATTACAATTCGATAAAAGCAAATAAAAATTTTATGTTAATATTCTAAATAGAACAAATGATTACGGAATTCTTCACAGAAGGTTTTCAATCCAGACCAAAGAATTCCAAGTATTTATTAGTGATAATCACAATATATATGTCAAAACTGATAATTAGATTAAGGCTCTTAAGAATAACTTAGATTATATTATTTTTAATTTAAATAGTTTAGATTTCAACCCTGATAATATTAACACCAAACTTTTGGCTACTTCTAAGTCTATTTTACCGCATCATCATCCTGAATTCTTGTATGAAATTATTACTTTAGCCAGGTTTGATATTCTTGAAATTATTTTCTAGTAGATTGTTATATAGCTTATTACAAAACGAAAAATATCTCCCCGTTTCTATGTGCCTTTTTAGCTCTTTTTGTAATAGAATCATGATCTTACTTAAAATTGGAAAGATATTTAAACAATGTAATAAAAATTAAAAGCTTTAAAAAAATAATCATAATAATAATCTAATAATAATGAAAATGATGATAACAAAAATGATATTAATAATAATAATAATGATGATAATATAGAAAATAATATTGATAATGAAATTGATGATAATATAGAAATAGAAATCGATTTAGAGATGGATTACTATCCTTTAAAAAGTCTACTAAAAATATTAAAGACAAGGATGTTAAACCTAAGCTTAAAACCATTAGAAGTATAACAACTAATAACATGCTTAGAACAATTAATAGAATAAAAAGAAAAAAGTCGCAGTTTAGACCTTGCAAGCAGTTTATTCCTATTCCATCTTCAAAAATTTTCTAAACTTTCAAATCATTTCCGCTCCTGTTCTCTTAAATCCAAAATAACATCTGAAAATCTTTCTACCAAAGAACTAGTATGGTCCCTACACACTTAACAATAAGATTACCTTTTCTAACAACTAATCACTAACAATGGACTTGAAAATATCACTTGGGAAATTCTCAAATAATATTGTGTTCCTATCTGGTATTCCAATCTTGAAGTTCTTAAGAAGTTGTTAGATTCTATTACTAAAAATATCTATAAGACCAATAAAAAACCATTTTAGGTTAGTTTGTTCTATATTTTGTTGAATAAGAAAAATATTTTGTAATTATTGTTTAAATAAGAAGCCTCTTAGCAATCTTTGAAGATTGCTGAGTTTCTATAGAATAATTTTAATGAAGAGAGGTGGAAGAAGGCAGCTAATAAGAATGCATTTGCTCTTTTGGAAAAGAAAGATTATATAAGTAGTGCTGCTTTTTTTCTATTGGGAGGTTATTATGAAGAGAGTATAAATGTTATTTTGAATCATGAGTAGGATTTACAATTGGCAATTATAATGAGCAAGATACTTGAATGTTAATAAAAAGGTCTACTTTAAAATATTATTTAGTAGAAGTTTATAAATAATGATGATAAATGGGCACAACATATTGGTTATTGGCTTAACAAAGACTATGTTACAAGTGTAAATGTCTTGTATCAGTAGATTTACAAAGTATTATCATATATTATCAATAATTATTATCTTCATATTTTCATATAAATAAATTAATAATAATAATAATAATAAAAATAATAATAATAATAAAAATAATAATAATAATAATAATACTATCATCATTTTAAGATATTATAATATTATTATATATTATCAAGATATCATTATAGTATTAATACATAATGATTTTATAAAAAATTATTAATAGACCTACTTGAATTATGAAACTAGCTACATACCTACACTTAGTACATTCCATCCTAGCTCCCTGATTTTAATCCAAATAGCTAGCAACTCTACAAATGTAAAAAGAGAACTACAACAACAAGAATAATCAAATACTCAATCTATATTCGACGATTTCTTCTCCAATTAATCAGAACTAATTGAACAAAAAACTCAACAACAATAATAATTATTATGTATCGAACATAATCACATCCTTCACCTTCAACAATCTTTAAATTACTATATTTCTATAAATAACCCTATTTTAGGACTATAATGGTATTACCAACAAAAAAACATTTAAGCTGATAATATGATTAATAATTAACAAATTTAAAATCTGTTAAGAGTATTGATTGAATAGTATCTTTAGTTTCTAATTCAAACAGCATATTCCAATTAAGATTGGAACTGTTATTTTAAATAACTGGATTTAAATTTATAATAGCTAAAAGTTTTTGAATAAGAGTATAGTTTAGAAGAATGTTAACTTTATATAAAAAAGTAAATAGATATGAGTAGATGTCTCAAATATAGAATATCTTATTTGATTTATAGAAAATTCAAAGATGAAATCATGAATGTTATGGATGAGTTTAGAATCAAGGTTGAGTATTTGATTCATTATTATAATAAATCTTCGCCTCTTAAATTATTCAATTAAGCATTCTGGCTCAATCTATTGTATGGATTAGAAGAAATTAAATAATCTCTCAAATTGATCATAGATTCTAAAATATTACCAAAAGATCATTGTATTTTATATTCTCACATTTAATATAATTATATCTCATGTTTTTTATATTTATATTATCACATTAATATATTAATATATTTATATTTATTTTGTTATAATTAAATAATTTATATTTTTTTTTAGAGAAGGTGAAATAACATGAAATATTTAGTGAGATGAGTGAGTTTCTGATGTGCAGTAATTTTGATTTATATGAAGAGTAGATAGAAATCTTAAACAAAATAGCTCAAATAAATTAGAATTGCCAAAATATTTTAGATTAATCTTAAATAACAGTAAAATTGCGCACTATTATAATCGACACTGTTTATAAATACAAGTATAAAACTGACAAGAATAAAAAGTTTATTGATTAGTTAGCAGACTCTTTTCCTCTCAATCCTTATCAGCTTAACGAGAACAAGGAAAAGTTCCTATTTGACAAGGACAGGACTAATTCTAACTATCCTTAACTTTTTTTCAAGAGAGTAAACATATTATTCATTAATAAAAATTATATTTTACATATATATACAAAAATATATTATACGTACATATATCATATTTTTATTATATTATTTTATTGATTATAGGCATTGCAATTTATAATGGCTCATAATTTAATGAAATTTATTCAAGATGAGAGTAGATTGGTTTTGATAGTTGAAGAAAATATTTAAAAACAATATAAAGGATGCCTAAACCTAATGAACTACTTCAACAATCAAGACTGCTTGGAAATGTTAGAAAACATGATGCAACTATTTAAAACTGAAAATGTGACTCAAGAAGATCTTATACATAATCATCTTAGTCTTTTCAGCTCTGAAATTCCAATCCCAATAATATAAAAAATAATTTAGAAAATATAAATAAACAGTTATATATAACTGCTATTCACTAAAGCTTATCTTAGATTATGCAAAAGTCAGAGTCGGTTTTACTTCTCTTAAATTGAAGATTTAAAACTCAAATACATTAGCCAACCTGTTGAAATATTTAAACTTGCTAATAATTAAATTATTAAAGGTTTCATTTATGATCAAGTTAGCAGGAATAACTAGATTATTGTTTTCAGTAATAAGTTAATAAAGGTTGATATAAATTAATAATTAAATGCCAGGAATAGACTTAAGACTAATCAATATCTCTTATCTGATAATATTAATATTAATAATAACAGTAATAATAATAATAATAATACTAATAATAGTAATAAAAGTAACAGCAATACTAATAATAAAATTAATTATAGTAATAATAGTTATAGCAATAATAATAATAGTAATGAGTAGAGTGAGATAGTACTAATTTAAAGATTAGTGTGTCAGAAAGGTCTAAACAAATTAGAACAATAAAAAAATATTGATGTAGAGGAAAGTGAGTAGTTCCTTAATATGAGTTATAATCAGGTTAGTATTAATAATTTGCATAAGAATAACAAAAAAGTCAAAAATGATTATCTCAATGATTGTTCTATTATTGTTAGCAATCCTCGCAAATCGACTTTCCTATTAGGGGCAAAGGGTATATAAAATATATAATATATATAATTATATAGATAATTATTATAATAAATACATTGATTATATAAATGATATTAATTATTTAAATGATATTATACATATAAATGAAATAAATAATATGATAAAATAATAGGTAAGGTCTATGAAATGGAATGGTAGTAGATGATGCTACTAAATGTATTTGAAACCCGTAATGATAGTATGATAACATAAATAAAGTACAACAATTTAGGTGATAGGGTAGGAGTAGTTGACCAATCTGGATGTTTTTACCTTTTTAAATTATCAAGAATCAATCCCAATTACTTCCCTCTTTATTCTATTAATAATCAAAGGTCAGTCATCCTTGACTTTACTTTCCTCAATAATTCATCCATTTTTGCTACTATTGCCTATTTGCCCAAGCCATCTTTATATGTTTATGATGTTCTTGCTGATCATAATTAAAATCATGGAATTATCCATTAGTAGTCTCTACCAGGAAACTAAATCTCATATTCTAATTCATATCAAGTTTTATATATTTAAACATAAATATTTAATTTATTAAATATCATTATCCTATTATAATTCTATATTTATTATATATTATCATTTTTATTTATTTTATCTAGATACTGATTATTGGAAATACTAAAAGAAACTCTGTTTACTTTTATGATTATAATTAATAAACTGTTATCAAAACCATAGATGTATTTTAAATAAAATAATATTAATTTATTATGAATAATACTAATAATATTTAAAATAAAAAGCTATTAATAAAATAATAATATAAATATATATTAGTTCAGTCTGAATTAAGAATTTAAATTATTTTTTCTAAATAATAATTAAAATTATATTATAACAGCTCATAATGATGGAACATATAAATTGATAGAATTAAATAAATGTGAAATAATGAAGGAAGTGAAATATAATTAAAAATGGCAGGATAATATAAACTTATCAAGTAAATCAAATAATATTAATTAAAGAAAAAAAGGTGGTTTAGACATTAAATATGATTTAAATAGGATATTCCATTTTAGCTTCTAACTCAGACGGATTGATTAGTGTCATTTATCCTTCTTTAATTTGATAAAATTTATATAAAGTTATCTTTTTATTTAAATAATCATTTTTTATTTTCTATTATTATTCCACTTTTAAAATACAAATTCTATATTACTGTTTGTCTTTATATTATTTACAAATGATTCTCTTGATTTGCTATAAATTTTTCTATATCCTCTTCTTTATTATCTTATTATTCAAATTTTGCAAAATCCTAATTATATTTATTATTTATTTACTTAGTTTGTTTTTCTTAATACATAATGTCTAAAATTATAATCCTTAAATTGATTTCCAGCTGCTATGATGTTATCATATAGAATTTTCAATTGAGGTTTTTTTGGTTTATACATAAATTATATTAAATATTAAATATAGATTTTAATTATTTTTACATATGAATTATAGACTAAATTAACAAATTTATATATATTAAAAATATATTAAATAATGAGTAAATCTAAGAATTAATTTTATTAATTTAATGCAATTAATGAAACATAAGAATCTTTTAGATAATTTTTTGAAAATAAAAAAGATGAAATTTAGAGGAAAAAATTAAATACTTTATAAAACAATACAGATTTTAATACAAACATTAATTATTTAAAAAGTTAAGAGAATTTAGAAAACAATCTTTATTAAACGATGACAAAAGAAAAAAACAGTCAAGTAAATTCTTATGTTTAGGCGATGAAAGCATTACAATATAAATACAAAGAGCTTGAAGATGAAAATATGAATCTAAAAAAAATGAAAAATGAAAATGAAAATTATTATTAAGAAATGATAAGACAACTCAAATAAGATATAGATAATTTGAAAATGAAATATTAAATAGATATCAATAATGTATAAGATATGTATGATAAATTAAAACAGGAAAATTAGAAATTCTAATCGGATATAATCTTATATCAGTAATAATCAATTAATAAATAAGAAGAAAAACATGAAAATACATTTAGTCATAACTTATCTATTTAATAATTATAATCATAAATTGATTAACTAAATATTGAGAAACTTAATCTTAATAGGAAAATAGAAACATTAAACAAAAACCATGAAATAAATATCAAATAAAGAGAATAGTTATAAATTGATTATGAAATAAATTGTGAAAAATATATTACTTTGGAAAAATAAATAATTATAAACAATAAAAATCATCAGCATTAAATTGAATAAGAGAAGCTAAAAAATGAAAATTTGAATTAAGAATTAGTTTAAATGAATATTTAATTTAATGCTTAATTATAATAATTAGAATAATAACTATTAAATAATTAAAAAGAATATATTTAATAAATAGATTCTTTAACTGAATCTAATAAATAATTGGCTTAAAAATATTCTGAAGTTGATTAAGAGGATAAAAGAAAAGAAAACGAATTAATTTCTTTAAAAGAAAGAGTAATTTTTAATATATAAATTAGATCGATCAAATTTAATAAAAAATGTTATAAGAAAAAGAAAAATTGAGGAAAAAAAAATTAAAATAACTTAAAAGAATGTAAAATGAAAGTGATAATGAATAAGAGAATTAGGTTAGCAACATTATTAAAATATCAAAAAAAGAAATAAAAGATGAATAAAAAGATGTTAAATTAAAAGCTATTTAAGAAAATCTAGACTATCTTTAAACTTTATATCACAATTTATAAATATAATAGCACGTAATAATATACTATTAATTTTTAAAATTATAAATTGATTTTAATTTTATCATATTATCTTCATTCATAGAGGGAAACAAATAAAAAATAAAAATAAATATTAGATTAATAAATGATAGATTTAAATAAAAAAATTGAAAAAGAGCAACAAAGATTATTTAAAATCAATAATGATATAGATATTTGATAGAAATTTTTTTATTTAAAAATTAAATAATTACAAATTTAATCAAAACAAATTATTAAATTATATATTTTTGTTTATTAAATTAAAAATAATAATTAAAATATTAATTTATTTTGAATATAACCATATAATAAAATAAAAAAATTAAGTTAATTTAAATTAAATATTAGATAAAAAGATATTAAATACAAAAACCTATTATTAGAAAAATAATATATGAATATAATAAATAATATAAAATAAAATGAAATAATAATAAATAAAATTAGTAGGAAGTTAAGAAGTAGGTAAAACATGTATTTTAAACCAATTAAAAAAAAAGAGTGAGTTTATTTAAACATATCAATAGTCAATTGGTTATGATTAATAACTTAAAAAGATCTAACTAAAAGAAGGAGTGGAAATTGTAGCTAAAATTCAAGCGTTAGTAAATCTTAACATTATATAATTATTAGCCTGGATTTAAAAATGCAGAGAATGATGAAATAATAAAATCTCAAACTGAAAATGCAGATGGAGTAATGTTAGTTTTTTCTTTAGCAGATTAGAAATCATTTAAAGACATTGAAAACATCTGGTTAAACATGATGCCCAATAATAATTCGATTAAATTCATTCTTGTTGGAAATAAATCAGATATTTAAGAAAGGTAATATTTATCTTTTTTATTTAAGACAAGTTTCTTAAGAATCTATTGACCAATTCATAGCTTTTCATTCAAGAATAAATTACTATACTGAACTTTCTACAATCTCTAAAGAACAAGTTGATGAAGTAATTTTATTATTATCATTATTTTGACAATATTGCGATATTTTTACTTTATTATTAGTGCATGACAAAATTGTCACAACTTATTTATGATACAAACGGAGGAAAAGTTATTAAACCGATTACTAGCAATAAGGCAATATTAAATAAAGAATTAGAAAAGAAAGGATGCGCATGTGGTTTAAAATGCAATATATTTTGAGAATATTTATAAATAAATTTAATATATAAAATCAATTTGATTTACCAAAAAAAGTAAGAAAATAATTAGAAAAAAGTACGAATATTTTTTCATAAATAGCAAGCATTAAAGCAGCATTTAAAATAGTTTATATGAGTTTAAACTTCAACCCACTGAAAAATCCAATAATACCATTTGACTTAAGAATATTCTTAATAACAGCAATAATATTAAGTTGATGATTTTTATTAGCCTATAAATAAGTCCTAATAACTATATAAGGATAAGTGAGAATAGTAGCAACAGCCTTAGAAATAGCTCCATTAATAAAATTGTAAAGGAAACGGTTATTAAGATTAGTTCGTTTGAGTTTCTCGTAAAAATAGAATTGGATAATAGGATTGATAACTAAAAGGATAGAAGTGGAAAGTCCTTTGAAGAGTGATTACATTCCTTCCTCATTAAGCATCATTTGCAGAGTCTAAAGAAAAGTACAGTTGTTGTGAGTCATCCGAGTGTTAATCACCCAGAATGGATTTGTGAATATTGAAGTTATTGAACCTGCACTTAACGTTATTATCATTGGATTTATACTTTTCATCTTCTTTTTTAGAAGTTCATACCAGAAAAAGTAGATTCCGTATGATAGCATATTTCCTATTAATTGAGAAGAAATACCGCTGTAATACTTCTTTATGTATTTTTTTAATTCTTTTATTAATTTACTTTTTTACTATTACTCTAATTCAATATATTTGTTATTTTCATTATTTTCATTTTTATCATTAACAATGTTATTTCCTTATTAATTGATTATTTTTCTTGTTCTGAGATTGTCAAGAGGATACAAAATTAAAGTTGATATAATAGAAGCATTTGCACCCGATAATGAATGCAAAAATGATTAAATTAATTATTTATTCATTGAAATAAATAATAATTGTATTAAATAGAATAATAAAATATATTTTAATAATTTATAAAATCATTAAACTTTTGGTAGATCTTTGAATGTTATTGTTGTTTAGATTAATTTTTATTTTAACTCATTTTAAAAGTTTGAATATTAAGTTTTATAAACTTCAGCTACTTAAGAGAAATAATTGTAATTAACAATATTATTTTCATTAATGAAATACATAGCTTTTTCCAAATTTTCCATGTATTTTGATAAATAGAAGACTTATCTCTTTTT
>Ga0315908_10001235_pt1 | contig 19400 bp, 16 predicted proteins | sample LakEriMetagenome_12_FD_203520 | JGI IMG/M metagenome (GOLD analysis project Ga0315908, IMG submission 203520) | Freshwater fungal communities from buoy surface, Lake Erie, Ohio, United States - Buoy 4 MA124 | ecosystem: Environmental > Aquatic > Freshwater > Lake > Lake biofilm | place: USA... | reverse complement strand
TGAATTTGGTACAGAAGGTAGCATCGAAGCTAAGTTTGCCACAGCAGCAGGAAGATCATGGCCAAAGAACAAATCGATAAAGTGCCGGAACGAATCTTCGACATCGACCTCTCCAAGGAGATGCAGGACTCGTTCCTGGAGTACTCCTACTCCGTTATCTACTCCCGCGCCCTTCCAGATGCCAGAGATGGCCTAAAGCCAGTCCACCGTCGAATTGTTTATCAGATGGGTGAAATGGGGCTTCGTCCAGACCGTGGTCATGTGAAATCTGCACGAGTCACCGGTGAAGTGATGGGAAAACTTCACCCTCACGGTGACAGTGCAATCTATGACGCCCTAGTTCGCATGGCTCAGCCTTTTTCCTTGCGTGTTCCACTAATTGACGGACATGGAAACTTTGGCTCTCTAGACGATGGGCCAGCGGCAGCCAGATACACGGAGGTTCGTCTTTCTTCAGCGGCTCTGGTGATGAACGAAGGGCTAAGCGAGAACGTCGTTGACTTCAAGCCTAACTACGACGCGCAACTTTCCGAACCAGAGGTACTGCCAGCTGCTTTTCCAAACCTCTTAGTCAACGGCGCATCGGGCATCGCCGTTGGTATGGCAACAAACATGCCTCCGCATAACATGCGCGAGGTCGTCAAAGCCGCAATTCATCTCCTCAGAAACCCGAAGGCCACTCTCGATGACCTTATGGCCATTGTTCCAGCCCCAGATTTTCCGAACGGTGGAATCATCATGGTCGGAGAAGGAATCAAAGAAGCCTACGAAACCGGTCGCGGCAGCTTTAAGACCAGGGCACGCGTAAGCGTTGAGTCAGTAGCCCCGAGAAAGATGGGTCTTGTAGTAACTGAGCTTCCGTATCTCGTGGGTCCCGAAAAAGTAATCGAAAAGATTAAAGAAGGTGTCAACGCCAAGAAGCTCCAGGGCATTTCAGATGTGATTGACCTCACCGACAGAACCAATGGGCTGAAGCTGATAATCGAACTGAAAACCGGTTTTGATCCACAAGTTGTTCTTGACCTTTTGTATCGCTACACACCGATGGAGGACAGCTTCGGCATCAACAACGTAGCTCTGGTCGAAGGCCAGCCCCAGACCCTTGGATTGCGGGATTTGCTGGGTGTCTACCTTGCCCATCGAATAATTGTAATCAGGCGACGAAGCGAAAACCGACTTGGAAAACGCCAGGCCAGATTGCACTTGGTCGAAGGAATGCTACTTGCCATCGTCGGCATAGATGAAGTAATCAAAATCATTAGAGGGTCCGAAGAAGTCCAAGAGGCTAAGACCAAGCTGATGAAGCAATTCAAGCTCAGCGACATTCAGGCAGAGTACATTCTCGAGTTGAGGCTTCGACGTCTTACTAAGTTCTCGAAACTTGAGCTCGATAGCGAGAAAAAACAACTGCTTCTAGAAATTGCTGAGCTAGAAAAGATTCTCAAAAGCGACAAGGCTCTAAAGGATCTGGTGGCCTCAGAGATGGAGGAGGTGGCCAAGAATTACGGCGACGATCGGAGAACCTCTCTCCAGGCAGAAGGCGAGATTGCCACTGAATCTGCAGCCACTAAGAAGCTTGTCAACGCTGAGCTGACCGACACTCCCTCGGCCATTACCTTAACTGCCGCCGGGCGCGTATTTAGATCAGAGGATGCCAAAGAACCCTCGATGAGAAAGAACAGCTACCGAAACTGGTTTGCGTCCACAACCAGAAGTGATGTGGTTTTTGTCACAGATACAGGGCGCATGCTTAGAACTCACGTAGGGGATATTCCGGTTGGCGATAGTGCGGTCCATAACACTGGAACACCCTCGGCCGAGTTTTTAGGACTTAGCAAGAAGGAAAAAGTCATTGCAGTTTTCCCTGTCGATGGGAAAACAATCATCTCCCTTGGAACAAAGAACGGCATAGTCAAGCGAATTACACCAGATTTCCCAACCAAGTCAGATTTCTCCTGCATCAACCTCAAGGGTTCGGACAAAGTCGTTGGAGCTAGTGCCTCGCTTGAAACTGACGAAGTGGTGTTCATTACTCAGGATGCTCAGCTACTGCGCTTTGACGCCAAGTCAGTTAAGCCTCAAAGCATTAACGGCGCAGGCATGGCCGGAATTAAGACAGAGTCAGAAGTTGTCTACTTCGGCGTGGTGAAACCCAAGGAAAAGAATGTTGTACTTACTGTTGCTAACAGCTCCGCTTCACTTCCAGGAACGGACGGTGGGGGGATTAAAGTTTCAAAGATCGATGAGTTCCCAAAGAAGGGACGGGCAACTGGAGGAGTGCGATGCCAGAAGTTCATCCGCGGACAGAATCAAATCGTTCTTGCATACGTCGGTCCTGAGGGATTCCAGCTGGTTGACAGCAAGGGTAAGGCAATGGGCGTTGAATATGAGCTTCAAAAACGCGACGCTTCTGGAGATTCTGCTCCAGCTATCAGCTTTGTTGGAAGAACTTAAGCGTCGATTCTTTCGCGCTCCAGCGAGTCCGCTGAGTCAATTATGAAATCTCTTCTAGGGCCGACTTCATTACCCATGAGAAGTTCAAACATCTTCTCAGCAGCTTCCGCGTCTTTTACTGTGACTCGTCTAAGAGCTCTTTTTGACCGGTCCATTGTCGTTTCCGCTAGCTGCTCAGCGTCCATCTCTCCAAGACCCTTGTAACGCTGAATTGGCTCCTGGTAGCTCTTCTTGGCAGTCTTTAGTTTTGCTAATAGCTTTTCTAGCTCCGCTTGGGAGTAAGTGTAAATGTGCTCATTAGATTTTGATCCCGCATTTATAACTGTCACACGATGCAGTGGTGGTACCGCTGCAAATACCCGTCCTGCCTCAACCAGGGGACGCATGTATCGGAAGAACAACGTCAAAAGCAAAGTTCGGATGTGAGCTCCATCAACATCCGCATCGCTCATTAGGATTACTTTTCCGTATCTTGCAGCATTTAGTTCAAAACTGCGACCAGAGCCTGCGCCGAGAACCTGAATAATTGAAGCGCACTCGGTGTTGGAGAGCATTTCAGCGACCGAAGCCTTTTGTACGTTCAGAATCTTTCCGCGGATTGGCAGCAGCGCCTGATATTCACTGTTACGAGCTAGTTTTGCTGTTCCAAGAGCCGAGTCACCCTCAACGATGAATAACTCAGAAACTTCAGTTTCTGATGTTCTGCAGTCAACTAGCTTGCTTGGCAAAGACGAGCTCTCGAGTGCGTTTTTGCGACGCTGTGTTTCTTTGTGTGTTCGGGCCGATACTCGAGCCTTAGTCTCTGCAACAATCTTTTCGAGAACTAAAGCAGATTGGGTTTTGTCATCACGTTTGGTGGATTTCAAGTGCTCGTTCAAACGTTTGGTAACAATCGCAGAAACAATGTTCTTTACCGCAGGAGTTCCAAGAATCTCCTTGGTTTGACCCTCAAACTGAGGCTCGGCCAATCGCACAGCAACTACTGCTGTAAGACCTGCAAGGATGTCTTCTTTTTCGACCTTGTCGCTTCCAAGTTTGAGCTTTCTCGAATTTGCGTCAATTTCAGAACGAATTGCCTTTACGGCACCCTGTTCAAAACCTGCAACGTGGGTTCCGCCCTTTGGCGTGGCTATCACGTTCACGAAGGAACGGAAGTTGGTTTCGTAGCCAGTTCCCCACCGTAGGGCGATGTCTACTTCACAATTTCGAGTGACTTCAGTCGAGACCATGTTCCCTTTTTTGTCCAAAACCGGGACCGTCTCAGTGAATTGCGCGTCTCCGCGCAAACGCCATACGGAGGTCAATGCTGTATCGGGAGCTAAGAAGTTTACAAATTCTGAGATACCTCCTTCGAATTTGAATTCTTGCTTTAGTCCTTTTGCAGTTCGTTTATCGCTCAGACTAATCACGAGCCCAGGTACTAGGAATGCGGTTTGACGGGCCCGATCCTCAACCTCTTTTAGATCAAAGGCTGTCTCCTTGACAAAGATTTGCGGATCTGGCCAGTAGCGAACCCTGGTTCCAGTTTTGTTCTTTGCGACTTTGCCAGAAATCTGAAGTTCGCTTTTCTTGACGAAAGGTTTGAAAGTGTTGGTTGGAGAAATCCCTTTTTTGTCATCGAATACCCCTGGCTCACCTCGCCTGAAAGACATCGAATAGGTTTGCCCGTTTCTATCAACTTCAACATCGAGACGCTCTGACAGTGCATTCACTACCGATGCGCCTACTCCGTGGAGTCCACCCGATGCCGCGTAAGAGCCCGATCCAAACTTTCCACCTGCGTGAAGTTTTGTGAATACAACCTCAACACCAGAAAGACCCGTCTTGGGCTCGATATCAACGGGGACACCTCGGCCGCCATCTTCAACAGTGACGCTGCCATCTTTTTGCAGCTCAATAATGACTTTTTTGCCGTGTCCAGCAAGTGCCTCGTCGACGCTGTTGTCAATAATCTCCCAGAGGCAATGCATCAAACCGCGCCCATCGGTAGAGCCGATGTACATTCCCGGGCGCTTACGAACCGCCTCTAAGCCTTCTAGGACCGAGAGGTGTCTAGCTGAATAGTCTTCGCTTGCCACTCGTGAATCTTAAGCGAGGTCGCGCGTGGGCCTTGAAACCAACACCCATGACTGGAAAAATACTTCGCTTTTAGCGAAAAGAGGCCCTAAATGGACTAAAAAGTCGGTTGGGTGTGTTGAGATTAGCTCAGAAGGGATACACACATGCAACCAGTTGAGGCAACAACACCGAACCTAGGCTCCACCCTAAACGCAGCTGATCGATGCGACGTCTGCAGTGCTCAGGCCTACATAAGAGTCTCTCTTGCAACTGGCGAACTGTTGTTTTGTGCCCACCACGGTAAAGCGAACAAAGAAAAACTTGAGCCCATCGCAAAGGCGTGGCTTGACGAAACCGACAAGCTTCTAGCGCGCTAGTCGATCCCTTAGCTCAGCCCTAGCCTTCGCGGCATATGCATCTGCAGTTTTTGCCTCGACACTTCCTTGCTGGTAATCAAAACCAGATTTTTCGGCAACGAGTGCAAGAAATTGATCACCCAAATGCGGGTTCAGGGCAAGTAGTGGCCCATTTAATCTTGCAGCCATCAGGTTTTGAGCTAGTAGACCTTCATCAGATCTTTGATTAGCAGCCTGACGCGAACTGTTTCCAAAACCTGCCTCAAGTAAAATCAACGGTTTAGAGCCATTCAGAAGCTCGATTTCCGACGAGTGATTGGCGTACCCGGTTGTGAGATTCCCAGCCTGATCGAAACCGTAGCTTTCGGCAGATGCGCGCTCAGCTACTCGCTGGCTGCGTGATGGAAAAACTCCGGCACCGGCCACAGTTCGGCCATCAAGTAGATCCATGCTTTCACCTAAAATTTCCCAACCGAGTCCCAGGGCAAGAAAAGGGATTTTGCTCTCGGCAAGTTCTCGAAGTTTAGATGCTTGCGCTTCTAGGAGTTCGAGTGCCTCAAGAGCTGCGGCTAGTGTGCCGGATCCAATAAACACTGCGTCATAGTCCGAGTCGATGGAACCCGAGCCATCAAATGTCTCGATTTTAGAATCGATACCTGCCCACATGAGCCTTGCAACTAGAACGTCGAGATTGCCAGCTTCACCGTTCAGACCTAAATGGGAAGGAAATAAGTGCAGGAATCTGACGGTCATGTCCCACTCTCCAGATCAAGAAAACCCATTAGCTTGCGAATAGCCATCATTTGTTCATAGTTAGTCAATAAGGTTCCGCGTTTGCCGGTGGCTTTTAAAAATGAAACATACTCGGCAAGCGCCTGCTTGCTATCTGGCTGAACTTGCTCAATTGATTTACGTAGGTAGCTCAGGCGAGTGGCCCAGTGCCAAGCGCGAGAGCCTGAAATCATTCTGACCGCACCAATTCGGGTCAGGTCAATGTCGAAAATCCATGATGGATCAGGTGTTCCCTCGTCCATTGCAATCCAAATCGCTGTTTCTGGATCTTCCATCGATAACAGTGTGGCTGTCATGCTGGAAGGGTTTTTCATCATAAGAATCTGAATCTCAACGCCCTGATAGTTGACTATCTCACCACGACCGTAAACAGTCTGTTGACTTGAGATTGCTGAGGAGGCAGCCTGCAAGTCAAAAGAGCTGCCAAGAATTCGCTCTGCTACCGAAAAGGCCAAAGCTGTATCAATTGCGAAGTGCAAACCCTTACCCGGGAGCTTTACCTCCGACTTGACTCCACCAAGCGACAGTGTTGCAACACCATCTACTTCATCAACAACCGAGACTGACTCTGGGATCTCATTTATAACCTGACCTTTGCCAAACCTCGGAGCAGCTAACGCGCCAGCTGGCCATTTCGCCAGGGCTTTTTCAGAAACCTTAACTTGAACTACCGGCACATCTGAAAGCATTAAGCCGATGTCAACCAGATTGGCATCTGAGCCGTTGATTACTGAGCCACTAGTTGCAGTGCTTGCAGTAGCTAGCAGCATTCCAACAACTCGATCTGGCTCGAAGAATCTGTTGAGCTGGTCAATTTGAATGTTTGTAAGAACTACCCAACTAGGTGCAATAAATGGAGCTAAAACTTCTCCATAGGCTTCATCGACTTCAAGTACCGCTACATCAGCATCGAGTGAACCCGACAGGGAAGCTTTGCCAATCACGGCTGAGCCGATGCCCTGTGGCATGTTTCCACCGGACGGATTGCTAAAGACTTTGAGTCCTTGGGAGGCGAGAGTTCCAGCAACTAATGACGTTGTGGTGCTCTTACCGTTCGAGCCAGAAACGAAGATAACGCCGTACTTTAGAGCACCGAGAGTTTTGCTTAGAAGTTTTGGTTCGATGATCATCGCAATGCGACCAGGTATTGCTGATCCCCCACCTCGCAGTTTGGCGACAATACGAATTAGTTTGCCGACTAAAACTGCAAGAGAAAGCCTCAAGGTTATCTAGTTGTCTAAGTAGTCACGCAGCATTTGGGAGCGAGACGGGTGCCTTAGCTTCGACATAGTCTTGGACTCTATCTGTCGGATCCGCTCTCGTGTGACACCGAATTCTTCGCCGATCTGGTCAAGAGTCTTCTGCACTCCATCACCAAGTCCAAAGCGTGACTTGATCACTCCGGCTTCTCTAGGGTGCAGTGACTGAAGGATTCTTTCTAGCTCGCGCTGCAGCATCGTGAAACCAACAGCATCGGCTGGTACAACAGCCTCGGTGTCTTCAATTAGGTCACCGAATTCGCTGTCGCCATCTTCTCCAAGAGGAGTAGAAAGTGAAATTGGTTCGCGTCCATACTTCTGGACCTCTACAACCTTTTCAGGCGTCATGTCGAGTTCTCTTGCAAGCTCTTCAGGGGTAGGTTCGCGGCCGAGGTCCTGAAGCAGCTGGCGCTGAACACGAGCTAGCTTGTTGATTACCTCAACCATGTGAACTGGAATACGAATGGTGCGAGCCTGGTCTGCCATGGCACGTGTGATGGCCTGTCTGATCCACCAGGTTGCGTAAGTGGAGAACTTGTAGCCCTTGGTGTAGTCAAATTTTTCTACTGCACGAATAAGTCCAAGGTTTCCTTCTTGAATTAGGTCAAGAAACTGCATCCCTCTTCCGGTGTAGCGCTTTGCTAGAGACACAACCAAGCGAAGGTTTGCCTCCAGTAGGTGGGATTTTGCCTTTTGGCCATCTTTTACAACCCACTTGAGATCGCGTTCCATGTCCCTTGCAAGTTTGCGCTTACCGGCGAGCTTTTCTTCGGCGAACAAACCGGCTTCGATTCTCTTGGCAAGTTCTACTTCTAGTTCTGCGTTTAGAAGGGCGACTTTACCAATTTGCTTTAGGTAATCCTTGACTGGGTCAGCGGTAGCACCTGTAATTGTGGTGCTTTGAGTTGGAATGTCATCATCTTCATTGTTTGAAAGAACAAATCCACCACCGGGTACAACAACTTCTTCGATTTCATCAGCTGCAGGAAGCTCTGTCTCGACAGAGGTGATATCTACCGCTTCGGCAACATCGGCAACTATGTCTTCAACGGACTCAAGTTCAATATCTTCGTCGTCATCCAGTTCATCATCAAGCAGTGCCTTGCCCTTGGTGCCGGCTTTTCCAGCCTTACCTTTTACTTCCTTTTTGGAAGTCTTGGAAACCGGACCAGTTGATCCCTTAGCTGCCTTGCTGTTTTTAGAAACAGCACTCGCTTTTGCGGACTTGGATGCTGGAGTAGCTTTAGAAGTCTTAGCAGGCGACTTAGTTGCCGGTTTGGATGATTTTGCATTTGCCTTGGCCTTGGTCGATGGCTTGGCGGTATTTTTTGTTGGCTTGGCGGTTTTTGAAACCGACTTAGAACTTTTTTGGTTGCCAGTTGACTTTTTAGGCGCGCTCTTAGAGCCCGCGGCGCGGGCTTTACTCTTTGAAGCTGCAGGAGCTTTTGCCAATTGGTCCTCTCGCCGGACGGCTTTTCCAGGAATTACTAAGACCCATGTCAAGTCGGAAAAATCCGTCTGACTGGGTCTTTTCTCATTATGCCACGGTATCAGGGCGTCTTTTGACTTCAAACACCGTGCCTTTAGGTGAACAATGAATCGGCTTTTGCTATTCCTGAGCTAGCCTCAAGCCATGCCGCTAGCGCTTATCACAGGAGCCAACACTGGCCTGGGCTTCGAAACGGCTCGCGGTTTGCTTGCCCTTGGCTATGGGGTTGTAATCACGAGCCGAAATCTTGAGCGGGGTGACAAGGCCGTGGCGCGCTTAATCTCCGAGTACCCCAATGGCCAGATCTCCGCTTTGGGCTTGGACCTATCTAACCAATCCAGCGTGCGAGCATTCGCGCCATCGTTTGCCCAAGTACATAAGAAATGGGATGTGCTTGTTCTCAATGCAGGAGCCAAAGTTCTCTCCAGTTATCAGGAAACAGATTCTGGAATTGAGTATCACTTTGGAGTAAACGCGGTTGGGCATTTTAAGCTGGTTGGCCACTTGCTTCCGCATCGTGCCCCAGTTTCAAGAGTAGTTTCTGTGTCATCAATCGTTGCAAGGTTCGCACCACGCGAACTTGGTCCGGCAGGATCGCCCTTGTCCTACTCGGCCGGTGCCAGTTATTCGGCAAGCAAACTTTCCAATTATCTGTTCGCCATGGAGCTACAAAACAAGTTTGGGTCGGCTTCATTTAGCTCTCTTGCTGCTCACCCCGGTTTTGCCAGAGCAGAACCATATGGTCCAAAGAGCACAAGGTTCTTTGAGTCGTTTATGGCTCAGTCAGCTGCCCAGGGTGCTCTTCCAATAATCGAGGCGGCATCGGATGGTTCATTACCAGGTGGCAGCTACCGGGTTCCGAGAATTCACGAGCTCTGGGGTAAACCCACCGAAGGAATTGTTCCAAAAATTACCAGCCGCCAATCACTGGAAAAAAATTGGGAAATACTAGAGACCCTTTCGGGTAAATATCTAGCTTTGTGACCCGTCTGGATTGTTTCGCTGCCTAGAAGCTAGGTAGCTCTCAAGTTCAGCGGCAATTTCTTCAGCGTTTGGAAGTTTCACAAAAGGTTTTCTGATTGGTGCGCGCGCAGGCCCGGTTACTTCGTTTTGATATCCCTGCTCAAGTGTTGAGATCATTTTTTGGAGCTCTGGGTTCTCGGTAATTTGCTCAGCTAGCTTTGCAAGGAACTGCGTGCCGTCATCACGAAGATCATCTGTTGGGAAAACCAAACCGGTCGAAGAAGAGACCAACTCAAAAGCTGCAACAGCTGCTTGAGGGAAATCGTTGTCAGCGAGATAGTGCGGGCAAAGCAAAACATATCCAACAATCGGCATGCTAGTTTGGGCAACCTTGAATTCGAGTAGGTGCAGAACGTTTCCTGGAACCTGCGTCTGAGGTTTCCATTCGGAGAGTTCATTGACAATGTCTTTTCTGTTTCCCGAAACAGTGACGCCGATTTCTCTGGTGTGCGGAATAGGAAAAGGAATTGCGTGAAGCCAAGTGACGTCTTTTACCCGCAGCCTCTTGATTAGGCGCAGGATTGCGTTTGTGAACGCTTCCCATCTGAAGTCTGGCTCATACCCGTGAAGGAATAAAAATGGCTGGTTCGCCTCGTCATGGACCAGATACAAGCCCAAGCTTGCTGGTTCATAGTCCTCGATGTGATCTTTCTCGAAATACATCACGGGACGCCTTGAGCGATAATCGAGCAACTCATCGTTGTTGAAGGTCAAAATCTGCGATGTCGAAAGATTCGCAAAGATGTTCTCAGAGAACTGGTTGAGCACTCCCCCGGCATCAGTAAAACCAGTAAGGCCAGCAATCAAGTGAAGACCAGCTGGAACTTCAACTTGGTCAAACTCGAACTCGTATAGCGGCTGATTGGACATGTTCCAAGTCTAAGCACTAGCTGGAATAGCATGGTCGCTATGACAAAGCTGAAGATAACTCTCACCCAAACCTCTCCTGCTGCTTCCCGCCTAACCGCCACGGTTATTGGAGTCCAAGGAGACTCTAAGAAAGTTAAGCTCGCGAAGAACAATCTAGATTCGAAGCTAACTGCCGGACTTAACCTCGAATCGCTCGGGGTTTCCTCCGAAGTTGGCTCCATCAAGAAACTGTCAGGTCCTGGATCTTCGGTTATCGCTCTTCTCGGACTCGGCAAGACTCTTGAGATTGATGCCCTCCGACAGGCAATGGGGGCTGCCGCGCGCGAACTTGGCAACTTCGAACACGTTGTTGTTGACGTTCCTTTGACCACAAAAGATCATGTTCTAGCCGCAATCGAAGGTTTCCAATTGGGCAACTACGAGTACCTCACATACAAACCAAAAGCGACCAAAAAGGTACTGAGCAAGCTCACTATTGTTTCCGCTGCAAAACCAACTGCCGGCGCGCTTTTGCGGCTAGAGGTTATCGCCGCTGCAGTGCATCGCACCCGGGACATGGTTAACGCGCCAGCCAACGATCTCTACCCAGAGGTGATGGTTCTGGCTGCAAAGAAGTTGGTAAAGGGCTTGCCGGTAAAGATTAAAGTCTGGGAAGAAAAGGACCTTGTTGCCGATGGGCTTGGAGGAATTCATGCCGTTGGCAAAGGTTCAATCCGCCCGCCTCGATTAGTCAAGCTTGTATACAATCCAAGCGGCGCCAAGACCTCAATTGCATTTGTTGGAAAGGGTATCACATTTGACACCGGCGGGCTTTCGTTAAAGCCGGCCGAATCAATGGTCGGAATGAAATACGACATGACTGGCGCTGCTTCTTGTCTTCAGGCATTGATTGCGATCGCGGAGCTCAAGCTCCCGATCAAGGCAACCGCGTGGCTATGCCTTGCAGAGAACATGCCCTCGGGAGGGGCTACCAGACCAAACGATGTCATAAAGATTCGAAATGGTAAGACCGTAGAGGTTCTAAACACCGATGCTGAAGGTCGACTGGTTTTGGCCGATGGTCTATCCATGGCTTCTGAAGAATCCCCCGATTACATAGTCGATGTTGCAACTCTTACTGGCGCCGCCACGGTTGCCCTGGGTAATAGGTATGCAGGACTGATGGGAGATGAAAAGGCAATAAAGAAGGTGCAAAGTGCCGCCGCTGTAACCGGTGAGCTTGTTTGGCACATGCCACTGCCTGATGAGCTTCGACCACTTTTGAACTCAGATATAGCCGACATCGCCAACGTAAAGATTGGAAATCGTGCCGGCGGCATGTTGATTGCTGGATTGTTCCTAAGGGAGTTCGTTGGAACTGAGGGCAAGAAGTCGCCTTCATGGGCACATTTAGATATTGCAGGTCCTGCCAACAATGACTCCGCTGCCTATGGACACACGCCTAAGGGGGCAACCGGAGTCACAGTTCGCACCCTGGTGCAACTGGCCCGCGACTTAGCTGGATAACGGTAGTAAACTTAGCCGGCATCCTAAAAAATCCCTGCTCTAAGGAGAAATTCGCGTGGCCGATCACTCATTTGACGTTGTAATCCTCGGTGGAGGAAGCGGTGGCTACGCAGCTGCACTTCGTTCAGCTCAACTTGGCAAAACAGTTGCGCTGGTTGAAAAAGACAAGCTCGGAGGCACCTGCCTTCACCGCGGATGTATCCCGACCAAGGCTCTGCTTCACTCAGCTGAAATTGCTGACAACACCCGGGAAGCTGAGAACTTTGGAATCAATGCAAGCTTCAACTCAATTGATATGCCAAAAGTCAACAGCTACCGAGATGGCATCATCGACAAACTTTTCAAAGGCCTAACCGGTCTGATCAATTCCAAGAACATCACCGTTGTTGCCGGAGAAGGTCGTCTTACTGGACCTAAGACCGTGACTGTAAATGGCGATAACTACACCGGAACCAATGTTGTTCTGGCAACTGGCTCCTATTCCAAATCGCTTCCTGGACTTGAAATTGGTGGGCGGGTAATCACCTCAGATCACGCCCTAAAGTTGGACTTTGTTCCAAAGAGCGTAATTGTTCTTGGTGGCGGAGTTATCGGTGTTGAGTTTGCTTCAATCTGGCGATCATTTGGATCTGAAGTCACCATTATCGAAGGCTTGCCTCACCTGGTGCCAAATGAAGAGGAAGTAATCTCCAAAGCACTTGAACGCGCTTACCGAAAGCGTGGCATCGACTTCAAGCTTGGAGTTCGCTTCAGTGGAGTTGAACAGACTGATTCTTCAGTGACTGCAGTACTTGAAGACGGAACTCGAGTTGAAGCTGAGCTGATGCTGGTTGCTGTTGGTCGAGGCCCAAACACCGCTGGGTTTGGCTATGAGGAACAAGGCCTAACTATGGATCGCGGCTGGGTAATCACCAACGACCGTTTGAACACGAACCTTCCTGGCGTATATGCTGCCGGCGACATCGTTCCAGGAGTTCAACTTGCCCACCGCGGCTTCCAGCAAGGAATCTTTATCGCTGAAGATATCGCGGGGTTAAACCCGGTCGCAATCGACGAAGACGGAATTCCAAAGGTTACATACTGTGAGCCTGAGATTGCATCCGTGGGTTTATCTGAAGCGAAGGCAAAAGAGAAGTATGGTGACGATAATATCTCCACCTACGAGTACAACCTGGCTGGAAACGGGAAATCCCAGATTCTAGGCACAGCGGGCTTCATCAAGCTGGTTCGCAAGAATAACGGCCCGGTTCTTGGAGTCCACATGATCGGATCTCGCGTTGGCGAGCAAATCGGTGAAGCTCAGCTGATTGTGAACTGGGAAGCCTATCCAGAGGATGTTGCAACCTTGATTCACGCTCACCCAACCATGAACGAAGCCATGGGTGAGGCACACCTAGCCCTTGCCGGCAAGCCTCTTCATGCCCACGCCTAGACTCTAGATAGAAATAACAAGGAGTTAGAAACAATGAGTGAATCCGTAGTGCTACCGGCCCTTGGTGAATCAGTCACTGAAGGAACGGTCACCCGCTGGCTAAAAAAAGTTGGCGACAGCGTCAACGTTGACGAGCCCCTTGTAGAAGTATCAACAGACAAAGTAGACACCGAGATCCCATCTCCAGTAGCTGGTGTTATCGAGCAGATTCTTGTTCAAGAAGATGAAACCGTTCAAGTTGGAGCGGTTCTAGTAATCATCGGTTCAGGTTCGGGATCAGCTGCACCAACACCACCAGCCGCCGAAGCACCTGTTGCTCCTCCAGTAGTTGCGGCTCCCCCAGCCTCAGTTGCCCCTCCGGTAGTTGCAGCACCAGTTGCTCCTCCGGTTATCGAAGCGCCACCTGTTGTTGAAGCTGCTCCAGTGATTGCACCTCCCGTTGCACCTCCAGTAGTTGCAGCGCCGGTAATTTCTACCCCTGCCGCTTCATCAACTGATGCAGGATACGTGACCCCCCTGGTTAGAAAGTTCGCTCAAGATTCAGGTGTAGATCTTTCTCGAGTTTCTGGAACTGGAGTTGGCGGTCGTATCCGCAAAGAAGATGTCATGGCGGCAACTTCTGCTCCAGTTGGATCTTCTGCTGCGCCAGCCGCAGCTCACGTTCCGGCTCCAGTCAGCGCACTGCGCGGAACTAGCGAACCGATGTCAAGACTGCGCAAGGTACTTGCCGAGCGTGCGGTTGCGTCAATGATTTCATCAGCTCAGCTAACTACCGTGGTTGAAGTTGACGTGACTCGTATAGCTGAGATGAGAAAGAGCATCCAAGTTCGCTTTACGGCAGCTACCGGAACAAAGTTGAACTTTATGCCGTTTTTCTTCCTGGCAAGCGCCGAGGCCCTTCGTTCTCACCCGAAGCTAAACGCTTCAATCGATGGCGAAACCATTCACTTCCACCCGAGTGAAAACATCAGCTTTGCCGTTGACACCGATCGTGGTTTGCTAACTCCTGTAATCCGCGATGCGGCATCACTGAGCCTGGCTCAGATTGCGCAGCAGATTGCAGACCTAGCTTCACGAACTCGTGAAAACAAGCTAAAGCCAGACGAGATGGTGGGTGGAACTTTCACCCTTACTAACACTGGATCTCGCGGAGCGTTGTTTGACACCCCTGTTGTGTTCTTGCCTCAGGTAGCCATCTTGGGAACTGGTGTGGTTCAGAAGCGCCCGGTGGTAATTACAGGTAGCGACGGTCAAGAGTCAATTGCTATTCGCTCAATGGTTTATCTGGCCCTGAGCTACGACCACCGCCTCGTTGACGGCGCTGATGCTTCTAGATATCTAGTTGACGTTAAGGCTCGACTTGAAGAAGCGAACTTCCAAAACAACCTAGGGATTTAGTTCCTGCCTAATTTCGACCAGACTTCCGTGCGCGGAAGCATTGAGGCGATAGTGCAACTGTTTTGAACGACCATCTTCGCACTCAATTTTGCCTGTCCAGCTCTGAGTCGATCCAAGTGTTTGCTGAATCTTCAGACTAAGCGTTCCAAGTGCGGATTGCACCAGCACTTCAGCTGAATTCGCTGCCTCACGGCCTTCGAGACTAGTTGCTACCCAATCCTTTAGCTCATCAGCGGAAAGATCCAATGCGCAAGATATCTCCACTTGTGCAGATTGCTCTAAATTTGTTTGCTCTGGAACTGAAGTCGGCACAAAAAATAAACCCAAGCTCGCGATTCCAATCGAAACCGGACCAAGCAGGGTGCGTGTTTCAAACCGCTTTTTGATTCCCGCAGACACAAAGCCCAGCTCAGGCACAAACACCTCTTCACTAGCGCTTTGTTTTGCTAGTTTGTTCAGACCCGAAACAATCCCGCGGATTCTTTCACCGTCTGGCACAACCAGCCAGTGCCTGCCTGCTTCAATAAGCGAATATTCAATTTGTGATTCGTCGAGCATTTTTGCAATAGTTGGCCAGCTTGGTCCGAGTGTTTTTCCATGGATAAGTAGGAATTCAGACCCGAGTTGATCGTGAGTTTGGTAGATGCGAAGACCTCTGACGGAAAGGGCTTTTCCCAGGTAGTGCCCGCGGGCAACCAGAACGCGCTCATGCATCTGCCTCATGAAATCAAGCATCGCAAGGTACCGCGGGCCCTGAGTGCTGGGATTTGCTTCTTGGGATAACTCTTAGAATTGAAATGTGCCGGAATTTCTAACCGCAGGACTTAATCCCGATTTCGTGCCATATCTTGAGGGGCTCTCCCTCCAGCGAGCAATCCATAAAGAAGTTGTTCAAGGCATCAGGCCAGATACCTGTATCTTGCTTGAGCATGAAGGCGTCTACACAGCTGGCAAGCGCACCGAGGATTCAGAACGACCAGATGATGGTACGGAGGTTATTGATGTCGACCGGGGCGGAAAGATTACCTGGCACGGTCCAGGACAACTGGTTGGCTATCCAATCATGAAACTTCCAAACCCAATTGATGTGGTCGGATACGTTCGTTGGCTCGAGCAAATACTCATCGATGTGTGTGCTGACTTCGGTCTTGAAACCGAAAGAGTCGAGGGTCGATCAGGCGTCTGGGCTCCAGTTGGCGATACCCACCTCAAAATTGCTGCAATTGGAATCAGGGTTGCAGATCACACCACCATGCATGGCTTTGCTCTGAACTGCTCAAACTCCCTCGATCCTTACGAAACAATCATTGCCTGCGGGATCAAAGACGCAGGGACCAGCACCGTTTCTGCCCTAACCGGCAAGCAGGTGACCCCAGCTATGGCCGCTGAGCGGGTAATGATGCGTCTTCGAGACATTGCTAAAGTTGAAGCATGACCCAGACCGATCCTGGAACTAAGCCTGCAAAGAAGATGCTTCGCATCGAGGCAAGAAACTCAGCCGTTCCAATTGAACGCAAACCAGAGTGGATCAAAACAGTTGCAAAAATGGGCCCCGAGTACCAAGCCATGCACAAGCTGGTCAAGTCAGAAAACCTACACACCGTCTGCCAAGAAGCAGGGTGCCCAAACATCTATGAGTGCTGGGAAGATCGCGAAGCGACATTTTTGATTGGTGGATCCCAATGCACAAGACGCTGCGACTTCTGTCAGATTGATACCGGTAAACCAGTAGCTTTCGATCCGGACGAGCCAAGAAGAGTGGCAGTTTCTGTGCGTCAGATGGAGCTTCGCTACGCAACCGTCACCGGTGTTGCAAGAGATGATCTTCCCGATGAAGGCGCTTGGCTGTATGCCCAAACCATCAAGCAAATTCATAAAAAATCCCCAGGAACCGGAGTTGAGATATTGGTTCCAGATTTTTCAGGCAAACCAGAGCTGTTACAGAAGATCTTCGATGCCAAACCAGAAGTATTTGCCCATAACGTTGAAACTGTTCCAAGGATTTTCAAAGAGATCAGGCCAGCTTTTAGCTACGAGCGCTCTCTAGATGTTTTAACTCAAGCGCGCAACGCAGGGATGGTCACAAAATCGAACTTGATTCTGGGAATGGGCGAGACTCGCGAAGAGATATCTCAGGCCATGATTGAGTTGTTTAATGCCGGAACAGACATTTTGACCATCACCCAATACCTGAGGCCGACTCCAAAGCACCACCCGGTAAACCGCTGGGTTAAGCCACAGGAGTTTGTTGAGCTGAAACAAGAAGCTGAAGCACTTGGCTACCTAGGAGTTCTAAGCGGTCCCCTAGTTCGCTCTTCTTACAGAGCAGGTCGCCTTTGGGCTCAGTCCATGAACAAAAAAGGTCTTCCCGTTCCCGCAAACCTACAGCATCTGGCCGACGCAGCAGCCAAAGATGGCTTCGCGCAAGCCGTCGCATAAAGAAAATAGGAAATCATGGCAGAAAAAGCACCGAAGATTGAAAAAGAACCAGGGCGTATTAAGCAGCTTTGGCAGGTTTATAAGCTCACGGCTAAATCCGACAAGAACTTTGTGCTTGCCGGTGCCCTTGGCTTTCTAGCTCCCTTAGCAATTGGTGTTTTGGCTATTGTCTTGTTCTTTAGAGACTCTGCACTTACTGTTTTTCTCTGGTCAATAACCACGCTGCTTTTTAGCTTTCTAATCGCCCTGACTGTTTTGTCGCGCCGAGCAGAAAAAGCTGCCTTCATGCGTATATCTGGTCAGCCAGGAGCAGTAGCAGCAGTTATCGGATCAACGCTCAAGCGCGGATATTCAACTAGTGAAATGCCAGTAGCCGTTGATCCAAAATCCAGAGACGCCGTATATCGGGCAGTTGGTAAAGCGGGCGTAGTCCTGATTGCCGAGGGAAATTCAGCTCGAGTCAGACAGCTGATCGAAGATGAAAAGCGCAAGGTCTCAAGGGCCATACCAGGAGTGACAATTCCAGTGGTCTGGGTCAATCAAGATCCCTCTTCGACCCCGCTTCACGCTCTAACTAAGACCATTTACAAGCTAAAGAAGGCCCTGAATAGGACCGAGATCTCGGTTGTGAACAAGCGTCTGACAGGTCTTGGCCTGAATATTCCTATCCCCAAGGGGATTGATCCAAACCGGATCCGCCCCGGCCGCCGAATGTAAGTTTTACATTCCTGAAACATTTTAAGAACTTTCTGAAACATCAGTCTCGCTAGAGTTAGGGCTAACCGGAGCTTTCAGCCGCTGCCAAGACATAATCGAAGGGAACCAAGCATGTTCAAGACCGCCTCAGAAGTCGTGAAGTTCATCAAGGATAACGACGTCAAATTCCTAGATGTTCGATTCACTGACCTACCTGGAGTTCAGCAGCACTTCAACTTGCCTGCTGCAATGATCGATGAGCAGTTCTTTATCGATGGTCAGCTATTTGATGGCTCTTCAATCCGTGGTTTTGCTTCAATTCACGAATCAGACATGCAGCTAATCCCTGATGTCACAACCGCTTACCTTGATGCGTTCCGCGTCGAGAAGACCTTGATCATGATTTTCGATATCTACAACCCTAGAAACGGTGAGATTTACGGACGAGACCCACGTCAGGTAGCAAAGAAAGCTCAAGCCTACCTAAACACCACAGGCCTAGCTGACACCGCATATTTTGCTCCTGAAGCAGAGTTCTTCATCTTTGATGACGTTCGCTACGAGAACAAGCAGAACACCGCCTACCATTTCATTGACAGCTCAGAAGCTGCTTGGAACTCCGGTCGCAAAGAAGAAGGCGGCAACTTAGCAAACAAGACCCCTTACAAGGGGGGCTACTTCCCAGTTTCACCTGTTGACCAGCATGTGGACATGAGAGACCAGATTGTTCTCGAGCTTGAGGCAGCCGGTCTTTCAGTTGAGCGCAGCCACCACGAAGTTGGAACTGCCGGTCAGGGAGAAATTAACTATCGCTTCGATACATTGCTTAATGCAGGCGATGACGTTCTGAAGTTTAAGTACATAGTGAAAAACGTTGCTCACTCATTTGGCAAGACCGCGACTTTCATGCCTAAGCCTCTATTTGGCGACAACGGTTCTGGAATGCACGTTCACCAGTCACTTTGGAAAGACGGCAAGCCGCTGTTCTATGACGAGTCCGGCTACGGCGGCCTAAGCGACATGGCACGCTGGTACATCGGTGGAATCTTGAAGCACGCTCCAAGCTTGCTAGCTTTTACTAACCCGAGTGTGAACTCCTATCACCGTCTAGTTCCTGGATTCGAAGCTCCAGTGAACCTGGTTTACTCGGCAGGAAACAGATCCGCTGCAATTCGTATTCCGATGACCGGAACTAACCCGAAGGCTAAGAGAATCGAGTTCCGTGCTCCAGACGCGTCCTCAAACCCTTACCTAGCGTTCGCAGCAATGCTGATGGCGGGACTTGATGGAATCAAGAACCGCATTGAGCCACACGAGCCAGTAGATAAGGACCTGTACGAACTGCCGCCAGAAGAAGCCAAGCTAATTCCACAGGTTCCTGGAACTCTAGAAGAAGTACTTCAGGCCCTGGAAAAAGACCATGACTACCTTCTTGCAGGAGATGTGTTCACCAAGGATCTAATCGAAACCTGGATCGACTACAAGCGTGAGAAGGAAATTGCACCTCTTGCAATGAGGCCTCACCCTTACGAGTTCGAGCTTTACTACGGCGTTTAGTCGAAGAACAGCTTTTCAAAAACAGCGCGTCCGCGACGGGTGGCAGCTAGGTAGTCTTGCTCAAGACTGCT
>Ga0315908_10001233_pt1 | contig 19440 bp, 14 predicted proteins | sample LakEriMetagenome_12_FD_203520 | JGI IMG/M metagenome (GOLD analysis project Ga0315908, IMG submission 203520) | Freshwater fungal communities from buoy surface, Lake Erie, Ohio, United States - Buoy 4 MA124 | ecosystem: Environmental > Aquatic > Freshwater > Lake > Lake biofilm | place: USA... | reverse complement strand
TTATCCCTCTATTTCATCAGTATAATTTATTATATTATTTATTTTTATTGTTAATTTTTCTTTTATTTTTTCTATTTCTTCTTAATTTTACACATCTTTTTATTTCACTTCTTTTTCTTCTTATTTATTTTGTATATCTTATTTTTTTGTCTTTCCCATTTTAAATTAAAATTTTATTATTAGATATTTAAATTAATTTATTTTATTTATATCTAATGATTAGAATGTGTCAGATTCATAATTTAATAGTACAAATAAGGCAATAGTAATAAATATATTAGTAATAATGATAAAATATTTAAATAAATATAACAAATCAGCCTCTAAATTTAAGATTAGTAGTGCCGTTCAGTGAGTTTTTGAGATTTTAAGGATTAGCCCAAGCACTATTGAGATAATAATCATCATTTTCCTCTTCCAACTTCTTCTACTCTTCCTATTTTTTATAATAATAACTCATCATTTTCTTTTAAGTTTCAGCATCAACAGCTGGTTCTCTAACAGGAGGTCCTGCAGAAGATCTTTAAATTCTAATAATAATTTTGGTCTTTTCATTTTTACCTACAAAGTCCTTTAGCTTTTTGCCTTTCTAAAACTCTTTTCCTGCCCACCAAATAGTGACATCATTGATTTCCTTAAAATAATCGAAATTATCATTAACTGTAGTTTCGTATTAATATTAGTTTTCCAATATTTACAACACTGGTTCATATTATGGCAATCCATAATAACCAGGATAAGCAATCATAACTGCTCCCTTTAGATTATCATAAAGAGCATGCAATTCTTTTAACTCTATTGTTTTTTTGAAACTTACTTAATTTTTACTTAGATATTCTTTAGCTTTCTGAACTGTATCCAACATCATTGATTATAAATGTTGATCATGAATTATTCCCCATCTAAATCCATTCTTGTCCTCTACTACTCTCATATTTGATGGTACTTCTCTTGGTTTTTCAAAAAAATCATATTGCTTCCTTTTATCTGCTGGCATCATGTCTAATGCTCCTTTTATAGCTTCTATTGTTGTTAATCCTCTTAATTCTTCTGGCTTTATTACTCCTAATTTCGCAAGTTCTTCTACACTTTGACTTAAGTGATCTAAAATTACTCTCATATTACAAACTTCTCTTAATTCTTTTATTAATTCGTCTATACTTATTTCTACTGTTGTTTCATACAAAAACTAATTTAATTCTGTTTTTTTGTAATGTAATATCACCATTTAATTATATTTAATATATATTATTTTTAAATTTAAATTCTTCTTTTTATTAATCTAGATATATTTATATAACTTATCATTATTTATTTATATATTATACTTCAATTTTATATTTATTCTTTTTTAATCGGTATTATTAATAAAATGATTAAAATTATTCCTATAAAATATATTCTAGAAATTAAAAATATTTTTATTTTTATATTCTTACGATTTCATATTTATAATTATATATTTTATATAAGTATATATATAAAAAATATACTATTTAAAAATATTTAAAAAATATATTTATAAAATATAAAATATAATAAAAAAATTCTAATTTATTATGGTAGTTTAAAGAAATATTTATTTGACTTAGTTCACTAAAGTTATCAGAAATAAATTTAAAAAATTCAAATAATTTTAATTAAATTATAAAAAAATTTATATCTATTTATTGCTAGAAATATATAAAAATAATAATTTAAAAATTTTTATTTAAATTATATATTTTTAATTATGTATTAAACCTTTTAAATTTTTTTCCTCTAATGGTTTTTAAAATATATTTATTAAAATTATAAAAAAATTCAAATAAATTAAAATTTAATTTGATTTAAAATAAAAAAATATGGAATTAATATAAATAAAAATAAAAATATAAGAAATAATATATATTAATATGAGTAATATTATAAATACTAAGTATCAAAACATAAGAATTAGAATCATAATTATAAAAGAGCATTAAAAATAAAATATAAATTAACTAAGAAAAATAATATAAAATTGAATAGAAATAAATTATTAAATGTATAAAATTAGAGTAATAAATATAATCATGAGATAAAAAAATTAGATTTATATTTGTTATAAAGAAACAAGATATCTATTGATAAAAAGAAAAGGAGTAATTAATAATAATAATATTATATCTAGAATGGAAGACTAATAATAATAAAACTAGAAAAGAAGTAATATAGAATTAGAGAACAACAGCAAGAAAAGATATTAAAAGAAAAAACAAGAAATCTCATAAATACCTTCTGTTTTATATTAAGATAAGTAATCAATGAGTTAAGGATAAGCTGAAGATTTTTCAGAAATAGTGAGGTAAATAAATATAAAATATTATTCAAATAGTTAATAAAATCCAATCAATTAAATTAATCAATCAAATGAAATTAACTCAAACAATTAAATCAATATTCATTTGATTAGCTATATTAATAAACTTGAAGCCATTCTTATTAGGACTAGAGAAAAACTAAGAAATGAAAGAAAAATATTCTCAACTATTATCAGTTCTTTATCCAATTATTTTGATAACAACCATTTCACTGCTAAAAATATTTAAGATTGTAATTATTTATTTATCTTTTATCTAATTTTAATTATTTTCATTATTAAATTTTATTATTATTTTAATTTAATTTTATTTAAAAGATATTGAAAATCTAAACTCAATTTCACAACTAGATCAAACAATTGAAGTTAAATTTTAATCGTTAGATTTATTTAAAAACTTTTCTAAAGCCTATCAATCTTACAATTAAAATTAAATTCAACAGTAAAAGTAAATTTAGTAAATTTAATAAAATGGAAAATAATCAAATATTATAAAAATAAGCATAAATGATTAATTATAAGATGATAGAAATGGTAAAAAAATTAATACAAAATAAAAAAGAAAGTAAGATGAATAATCTTAGATTGATGAAATAAAAAAGAAAAACAAATAAGATTATATCAAATAAGATATATAAAAATAAACTTTATTTAAAGGAGAAAATGAAAACCTTATTAATTCTAATCTTAAAAACATGGACAAAGACTTATTAATCAATTATTATATTTAATTATAAGAAAATACTCAAAAATTGATTGATTTATAAGGTGTAAGTGATAATATATCACTAAATAAAGATTTATTGGTATTTTTCTTTATTTATTCTAGGAAAAATTTTAATTATAGTAAAATCAATAAAATTCTTAGTTTGACTAATAGTGATTTAATTATTTAAGATAAAATTAGAAATATAAAAATAAATATAAAATTATAATAAATATAAATAATATAAAAATAAAAAAATATAAAATGAATAAAATAAAATAAGTAATAAATAAATAAAATAAGTGAATAATAAATGGTTATAATTAGAAAATCAGAAAATGATAATAGAATATATGATACATTAACTTTATAAAATGGATTATAAGTAGTAATAGTATAAGATATTGAAGGAGAAAAGAGTGCATGTAGTTTGAGTGTAGGAGTAGGTAGTCTGCATGACCCTGAAGAATATTGTGGATTGGCACATTTCTTAGAACATATGCTATTCTTAGGCACTGAGAAGTACCCAGACTCAGCTGAATATAGAGACTACCTTACAAAAAATGGAGGAAATAGCAATGCTTACACAGCTGAATTAGAAACCAATTATCATTTTGAAGTAAGTCATGAAGGTTTATTAGGAGCATTAGATAGATTCAGTTAATTCTTCATATGCCCTTTAATGAGTCCAGAACTTACCGAGAGGGAAATGCAAGCAGTGAATAGTGAACATACTAAAAATATCTCTAATGATGGTTGGAGAGAAAACAGATTATTGAAACATTTAAGTCATCCTTTAAGTGAGTTCAATAGATTTAGTACTGGCAATTTAGATACTCTTAATAAACCATTTATCAGAGATTAACTAATTAGTTTCTATCATAAGTACTATAGTGCTAATATCATGAAACTTTGTGTTGTTAGTAGAATGAGTGTGGAGGAAATCAGGAAATAAGTAGAGTAGATGTTCGTACTCATTCCTAATAAACAAATAGAAATACCCAAGCTTAAAGTGCACGGCTATCCTAAAGAATAATTGGGTAGAATTATCAAGGTAGTACCTAGTAATGACAAATATAAGATTTAAATCATGTTTGTTTTACCTCCTATGAACTCTCATTATAAGACTACTCCTGATAGGTATTTGTCACATCTCATAGGTCATGAGGGCAAGAATAGTCTCTTCTCTTTGTTATAAGATGAGGGCTTTTGTTATAGTCTCAGTGCTGGCGGATATGATCGTATGGATATGTTCAATCTGTTTTTCATTACTATTGAATTAACCAATAAGGGATTCCATAATTATCAAAATGTTCTATAGGCTACTTTCTAGTATATCCACTTGCTCAACTAAACCCCAATTCAGAAGTGGGTATTTACATATTATATATCATATATTAGATATAATATATTATTTATAATATTGTATATAATATTTTAAAATATGATAATATTACTTAGGTATTTGATGAGCTTTAACAGATGAATAAAGTGGAATTCAAATTTATTAATAAATCTAAACCTGAATCTTGCGCTACTTTTATATCATCAGCCCTACATAGTTACCCTGTAGAAGATGTGTTGATTCACAATTATGACCTATGCTGTTTTGACCCGTCACTAATAAAGTAAACTCTTTCACATTTAAATCCTTCAAACATGAATATTCTTCTTTATAATAAAGAATTCTCTTCCTCTACTGATTTAATAGAACCTTATTATAACATTTAGTATTCTATAAACTCTCTAGATTCTTCCTTAATTTCCCTACTCAAAAATCCTAAATTTTAACCATCTAAATCTCTTAAATGTCTTGACCTTCCTATTCCAAACACCTTTATTGCTAATGAATTTCAGTTGATCCCACCTAACTCCTTCCATTAATATCCTTAAATGATTAATGAAACTCCAATGTCTTAGTTGTTCTACTAAAGTGATTCCAAGTTCAAAGTCCCTAAATCTTATGTATTTATCAAGATATTCACTAATGATAATAACTATGGATAGGACTCTAAAGCTAGTATTTTTAGTGTCTTGTGGAAAGATATTGTCAATAAATATTTAAATGAAACTAAATATTTAGCTTAAATGGCTTTATTAGATTGTAATATTTTGATGGCTCCTAATGGGTTCCATTTTACATTTAAAGGATTAAATCATAAGCTGTTCCCATTTATCTTGTATTATATTAAACAAATGTTGACTCTTGATATCAGCACTCAAAAAGAAGAATTCGATTTAAGTCTTGAAAGGATCAAAAAATCTTACAATAATTATACTAAAAATTAAAGTTATCATATAGCAATGCATTTTAACGAAAAAATAATGAAGAGTCTAGACAATCATACATTCCTAGAATTAAGAGAAGAAGCTAAGAATTACTCATTTGATGAATTTGAAAAAATGTATGAGAAATGGTTGAAATAAATATTAATGACAATGTTTGTGATCGGAAATAGTAGCGAAGAAGAAGCAAGATAACTCTAGAAAGATATTGAATAAATAATGAATGATAAGAAAGTAATGTAGAAGCATGAAGTAGGTTAAAACAGAGTAACAAAGTTAAATAAGAAAGAATGCTATTACTTTGAGTACTTACATGAAGATATAGAGCAATAAAACAGCTGCATAATGCGAAGTTATTAAATGAAGAAGTCAATAGATTTAGAAACAACAATGAAAGTAAAAATGGCAGTATAACTATTAAGGAGTGCTGCATTTGAGTAATTAAGGACGAAGGAGCAATTAGGATACACAGTATTCACATATAATACTGATTATAGAGGAACAGATATGTTCAATTTCATTATACAGTCTGATGTATAACCTCCTCATTATCTTGCTTAAAGAATCGATGCTTTTCTCGATTAACATTTTAACATTATTAAAGATATCACTTAGCAAGAGTTTGAATAACATAAGCAGAGTATTATTACTGAGTTAACTGAAAAGGATTATTCTCTTGTTGAATAAGCTTAAAGACTTTGGCGAGAAATATCTACTTATTAGTTTAAATATGATAGGAATCAACAATCAATTGATATTATTTAATCACTAAATAAATAACAAGTTATTGATTTTATCTAATCTACTTTCTTCACTAGTTTTCGTTTTATTGAATCTATGGTTATTAGTCATAAACATCTTAAATCTAATACTGAAATTAAAGATCAAAGGAAACTTAAATATCATTTTTTCAAATAGATCAATTCAATTGATCAGTTTAAAAGAACTATGCATTCTATTCCAGATTATTAATCTCTTATTTGATTTATCTTTATTTTATATTTTATTATTTAAATTATTATAATCATTAATTTATTCTCATGTTATTAAGTTAAGATATTTAATTCCTTAATTTATTTAATAATAATTCTGATTTTGTTTAAATACCATTATAAAAAATAATAAATCAAAACATTAATTTATTTTTAATTAACTAAAATTTCATTCACTTTGAATCAAATTGATAAATATTATATTTTTATTGAATTGAGTAAACATTAAATAAAAATTAACTAAATATGATAAATTTATTTTAATAAGAAAAATTAGATATAGAATTATTTAATTTTATAAGAATAAAATTGGAATTAAATTTAAATGAAAATATAGAAAAAATTCTATAAATGAAAATTAAATATAAATAATATGAAATTATTTCAAAATTATGTTTTAGAGAAAATCAAAAAACATTTTTTGCTTCTTCAAACAATTTTATTGATTTAAAGGTTATTTATTCTAATTAACAAATATTATTATTAGATTTTCAATAAAATTAAATAATAAAAACAAGTTATAAAATAAAATAAACCCGTAAAATAAAATTAATCCAGATTGAAAAAATACATAATTATTATAAGATAATTTTTTATTAATAAAAAATAAACTTTAATTAACAGATAATATTATTTCATTATCATAATTAATAACTTTATTGTTAAAAAATATATAAATTTGATAATTTAGATAAAATTATTAGTAAAAATATTTTTGAAGATTAAAGTAAAATCAATTTAAAAATTTATATAAAGAACTAAAATGAATTAATATTATTTATCTAAAAAAATTTTGATATTAAAATTTTATATTATTTTTAAGAAAATATTATTACAAAATTTAAGTTTGAAATTTAAGAGAATTAATTGAATGATATTTAATTATATTAGCTTGATTAGATTGGATTCTATATAAAAAATTAAAATAATTAATTTTTTTATTTATTTTAATCTAATTAAATATAAATTGAAAGATTTAATATTTAATAATTATTTTAATAAGAAAGCTAAATAATTAATACAATTTAGTATCTAAAATATATAAATGAATTTACAAAGAAATTCGAATAAAATAAAATGCAAATTAAAAATTTATTTTAATTTAAATTATTTAAAAGAATGAATTTGATAGATTTAGATGAAAATTTAATGATTATACTAAAGAATTACATTTAATTGAAGATGAATTAAAATAAAGAATAAATAATTTTAAAAGAGATAAAAGAAAATAATTTCGTATAAATATTAAAAAAAATAAAAAATAGATATTACGATTATTATATGAATTTAAAATAAATTATAGAAAATTGAAATGTTTATATATAAGAGAATTTCAACAACATTATTTTTTTTTTTTAGTTTCACTGGATTTAGATAGAATTTGTTTTTTATTTTTAGATTGAACAACATCTTCATTATCATTAATATTTTATTTTTGCCTGACCAATTCAGATAGTTTTTTAAAAGCCATTTCCACATTAGTGGCATTTTTAGCACTAGTTTCTATCAAAATCATTCCTCTTTCTCTAGCATAAGCTTATGCTTCGTCTTGACTCACTTCCCTTTTAGACTATAAGTCATTTTTATTCCCCACTATTTTTAATTTATTAATAATAATTTTAATAATTATTAAAGAGTGTTAAATAATTATAATTAAATGAGTTTCATTAATAATTAATTGAGTTAAATAATAATATGATATTACCCAATAACTTGACAATCTAATCACTTGCATGTTTGTCAACTTCTTATAGCCAGTTGTCTATATCTCTGAATGATTGAGAATCGGTAATATCATATACGAGGATTACTCCTTAAGCTCCTTTATAATAACTACTAGTTATTGTTTTGAATCTTTCTTATCCTGCAGTATCCCAAATCTATGTCTTTACTTTTTTACCATTTAATTCAAATGTTCTTATTTTAAAATCCACTCCAATTGTTGGCAAAAAGTTTTCGTTAAATATTTAGTCACTAAATCTTAATAATAAAGAAGATTTTCCCACTGAAGTATTTCCTACAAGTAAAAATTTAAAAAGATAATCATAGTCTATTTGCATTTTTATTATAAATTAATTTAATTATTATTTAAAATTTATAATTTATTTTATTCAGATTATTTTGGTAATATTTTCATTATTATTATATCTGTTAAAAATATTTATTTTATTTAATATTATAATAATATACAATTTCATTAAAGCTTGTCATAATTTTCCCTTATTTATTATTATATTTGATTTTTAAAATTATTATATTCTATTTTAAATAGATTTAATTAATTATTAGTTATTTTAATTTTCTAATATATTGATTTAAAAATTATTATTCTATTTAAATCTTCTTATATTTTAGGTTCAAAATTATTTTATTAATAGAAATAGTAAGATTGAAAATGAGTGTTAAGAAAGAATTCTTTTTTTAAAAGATCATTCATAAAAGTAAGAATCTATTCAAATTTCATTTATATTAATTTCTCTTCATATAATTTAAGAATAGTAATGACTACTTTATAAAATGCCTTCCATTGATCCTAAAATTTTATAATAATTATTATTTACTAACAAAAGGTAATCCCAAATTAAATAAAGTAAATAAGATTATTTCTCTTCTTTAAATGATGATGTAAATAAAGTTAAGATCCATGGAGAAGCATATAAGCTAGCATCTATTTTCTCATTCTATTTAAATATTTATATATATATAATAATAAATTATAGAAAAATAATTATAATTCATATTTAATATAAATTAAAATACTTTAAAGTGCTCAGCCAAATTTGGTAAATTAATAAGTATTAGTCTGTCAATTGTATAAAATATCATTCTAATTTGCTAGAATTCATTAATATATCCCTCTTCTAAAAACATTTTCATGATAAGAATAAACATTTTGAAAGCTTTTTCTTCATCTTATAAATTTATCAATAAAAATCCCATCACAAAATTCATTCCTTAACAATAGCTTATTTTAGGATCTAAGTGAGAATAGAGTCTTAATAAATTATGTAAAATCATATGATTTATTTTTTGACTGTTTTGGAAAGATCTTTAAACATCCTGAGTTATTAAATCTTCTATAACTTTATTAGGTTTATAATTTATTTAGGTGAGTTCTTACTTGAACTTTTGATAATTCATTTTGAAACTACTCTTTTAATATAAAAAATATTATAAATTACAGGCTTAATTAGTAGTTGCCATAAAATAATTCTTTATGATAATTTTAATTTAAATGATAATTCTTAATCAATAAAATATCTATAAATATATTTTTCTAATTTGTAGTTTAGTTCTCTTTTTAAAATCAACAAATTTACATGATCTTTAAATTCCAAATATCTAATAGATTATTTTATGAGATAAAATATTTGATTTTCTTTTTTAATCATTTTGAATTTTTGTTGGTATTTATTTTATTTAGTTATATATTCAACTTTAAAAAAATAACATTTTTCCTAATTTTCTATTAAATTCATTAGCTATGGTTTTTATATCTAATATTTAATACTAAAATTAATGATTAAATCACAAGAAAATTCACTTGAAATTCCAAAATTAATCATAGTTTAATTTAAATCCTCAATGGCTTTTAAATAAATGTGTTTTGGAGATAGTTTTTTTATCATTTATTATTAAGATAAATTATTTATTTGTGATTTCTTATTATCAAATTTGTGATTATCTGTTAAATCTTAAGAATCGAAACTATCAAACCTTTTACCAACATCTCTCAATTGAGAATTAAACTGATTGAAACTGTTGTTCTTAATTGCAATTCTCTAAACAAATTCTAAATTGTACATAATATTTTTTTAAACGTATTTCAACCACAAACACTCCCATAATTATTTGTTGTATAATTTTTAAATGTCTATCTTATCTTTTACAGCTTAAATTATATACTAAATATTATTTTGTGTTCTTTATTAGTATATCTTTGTAAAAAATAAACTTATTTTATATAGCAGATTCCCATTTTTATCTTGCTAAGGCTGATAATCTAAAATACTATTGAAATTAAAATGTACTTTAAAATATTTGGATGGCAGCAAATGATAGAATTTCAAATAGTTATTATTCAGCTGTCATTTCTTTTTAATCAATATTTGTAAACTTTATTAAACTAATATTAATTATAAATAAAAATATATAAATAAAAAATATAAATAAATCATAAATATAAAAAATAAAACAAAAATAAATATAAATTAAATTTTAATATATTTAAAAATAAATAGATATAAAATATACAAATATTATAAATAATACTTATTAAGGAAATGTTTTTGTACTTTGAAAATATTAAAATTATTTTAATTCATATTTTAATATAGAGTCTGAAGCAGTTCAGGATTGAGATTAATTTAAATGGATTTATTATCCTCACTATCTTAACTCTGTTATTCATGTTATTGAATCAACTTAAGCAAAAGATTAGTAAAACTATTTTAATTTACGCTCTCATTGCTGCTCTCTTTCCTTACCAAATTGTTGAAAATCTATTAGATTTTAGGTTGTTTTATTTTGAACTCTTCATAAGGCATATATTCTTCTCTCTTTTCAATTTAAAAAGGGTCAAACGTCTTCTGTTTCTTTAGTTTATACTGAATCTGCTTAAAAATGTCTAATTTATATTCTTTTTGGTTACTTTCGAATATATCTACTTAATTAATGTATTTTTGTTGAATTCTATCAAAAATATCATTGCTAAATGATTAATTAAAAAAAGAGCTCACTCTTTTAATAAGCATATTTATCGTTATTTTATTCATATTATATCTACTTTATTCATTATTATCAAAGTTTGTCATTAACTCTTTCAATTAATAATCAAATTTATGCCAATTATTATTATAACTATCCTTGAAAAATAATAATTAAAATGTACTAGATATTAAATATACTATTGATGATAATAATCCATATTGTTTTTCTATTCCATAAGATTAGTTGTTAAAATCAGTAGTTCTTCTTATGAAGCTTTTTATTATATTACCTTTTTCATTTAAATGTCTAATAATTTTTAATTTTTCTCCAGAAGAGATGAGTATTTATAATAATTGGATTAAGAATCTGTTAAAGAGACTTTTAACAACTCAACATTTTATAATTTCTAAAATAAAGTTCAATAAGTACTTCTTGGAATTCTTTATTTAATAAGATATTCGTTTATTAGAAATTATAATAAAAATGAGAGTAACTGTCAAGAATTTCATTTTTAAAATTAGTTTAAAAATCATTGATTTGATCAGCTAAGTTTATTATGAAATTATACAAATAATTATTTGAACAAATGTTTTATTCTTAATCGTCTTTTATTTTCTATGCTTCATTCTAAATCAATTAAATTTATTAATAATTTATACGAAAAACTCTCGAGCATGATTAGCTAATTATTAACTCAAATTTTGCTTTAAATATAATATTATAATTACAAAAGATTATTGGATATTCTTTATGAATCTTTCTGTCAAAATTATCTTTAATATTTATAAGTTTCTTACATTTTATTCTGAATTCTATGTTCCAATTTTAAATTCTTTGTGAATTAAATTATATTCCTTTGATATCTAATCAAATTTAATTTTAGACATTAATATACTTTATTTATAATTTACCAATCTATTTTGTATAATAATTATATTAAACTGAAATTTATTTACTATAAAAATTAAATTTAAAATTAAAATTGATTTTTTTTATATAAAAAAATATAATTAATAAATTAAAATGAGTATTGATAGTTTAGATGATTATATTGAATAGATTAAAGTATTAGATTATAGTTTAAAAGATAGTAAACAATATGAAAAAGTATATAAACCGAACGATGATAGTTTTTTATTGTTTGAAGGAATAAAAAAAGATATTTACAAAATAATGGAGATGGATCCTCATTTTGTTTTAGAAATAGGGTAAAAATGATATAATTATAAAATATATGAAAATAAAATATAAATGAAAAAATAAATTAGATGAAAATATAAACTAAAAGAAAATTTAAAAATGTAATAGATCAGGAAGTGGAATAGTGATTAACAGTGTTCAGAATTTATTTTTGAAATTGGATCATGTAACAAGTATATTTTTTGCATGCGATTTAAACTTTGATGCAGCTAAAGTGAGTTTAGAACTAGCATAAAAACACAATTTAATTTTGAATATAATAAACACTAACATCACAAAAGGAATAAAGCCTAATATTTATTTTGATATAATAATTTGTAATCCTCCTTATGTTCCTACTGAAACTATTGAGTTGTAAAATGCATTAGATTATGTCAAGTAAAAAAACCACTTTTTATTAAATAATTAATTTGAAGAAGCTGAATAAATTAATTGTATTGATATCAGTTATGCTGGAGGATTAAATGGAGTTTAAATAACCAATAAAATGATTTCGTAGGCTTTGCTTAGATTATCTAAGAAAGGAATTTTTTATTTATTATTAATTCAAGATAATAATATCAATTCTATTCTTTAAGATATTTAAAATAAAAATTTTCATGTTTAATTTCTTATTAGCAAAAAATATTATAATGAAAATATTTTCATATTTAAAATAACACATTTAATATGATTATTAATATTTTTTAATTTTAATTTTTAATTTTTGTTTATCAATTGTAAAATTTAAAGTTTTCCTAAAAATTTAGCTATTACTATTAAATATATAATTAATTCATATGAATAAAATTATAAAAATATTACTAAATTATCATATAATTTAAAAGCTTTACAATTTTATAAAGTAACAAATATAAAATTAATATAAATTACAAATATTCAAACTTTTTGATAATTAAACTTATATTTACTTATTAATCTGTTTTAATAAATATTTTGCCTATTAAAACATTTTATTATAAAATAATTAAACCTTTAAATTAAATGATAAAATAATTATAATAATTAAAATATAATTAAAAATCAATATTGGCAATATTCATATGTTTATATAAAAAAATATAAAAATATTTTCTAATCAGAATGGAAGTTGAAAGCAATTAGATATTTTAAGAATAACTATTATCATTATTAGACAAAGAAAAAACATCTAGGTAAAATGATTAAAATTTAGAAACTTGTAAGATATTAATTCAAATAGTTTAGTTATGTTTTGATTTTAAAGAATTATAAGTTTTGAATGAGCAGCTAATAAATTTAAGCAAAAAGAGAGGTTAGCCTAAAAAAGGATTGATAGGAATGGTATAATTAGCAATGGGATTTTTGAATAGCATAAATAATATTGATTAAAAGATAAAATTAATAAATACTTTGAAAGAAGTAACAGAAAAGAAAATATTTTTAGAAGTTGAATATGCCAGATTATGCTTGATGAGTGTTAAACTAATGGAAAATGAGGATAATATTAATGAAGCTGCAAAAATAATGTAGGAAGTTTAAGTAGAAACTTATGGAAGTATGGACCGAAGAGAAAAAATAGAGTTCATTCTATATCAAATGAAAATTATGATAAAAAAGCAAGATTTTGTAAGATTATTTATTATTTCCAAAAAAATTAACTAGAAAACTCTTTTAAACCAACCAGGGTATAAATAATTAATAATTAATAGATTAGAAGACCTTATTATTATTTATAATTGTTATTTGATAGTTTACTACATGCATGAATAATTATTTTTAGAGGCAAGTGAAAGTTATCAGAATATTTTTGATCAATTATAATTAAGTTCAGAACTTGAAACTAAAATGCAGTTATGTGATGAAATCACTTAATTCAATTTCAAGATTTCCAAGCAAACTTCATTCGAAAACTATGTTTATTTACTTTTGATTTCAAGTTATTCTTAATAAAAAGTATAAACAATTGAAAATTTGGTATAAAAATACCAAAGATTTTTAGAATTATTTGAACATTTAAATAAAAGTGTTTAATTATTTTAATGTAATGAATTAATATCGACGGATATAAATAACTATTCAATATAAAATGTAGAAATATTCAGAAATGACTATAAAAACAGTGAGAATCACAAAGGTAATAATACAATTAATAATGGTAGAATTTCTATTTAAACAACTTATCCAGCATAATTTATTAGTTATTGAGATGTATTACAGCTAAATAACATTGTAGAGAATATCAGAATTAATGAATACTAATGTTAATATTTGCGAAGAAGAAATATGTAGACTCATTAACCAAAAAATCATTAAAGGACGCATCAATAGAGTTGAAGGCATGATTAATTTTATTAAAAAACAAAACGAAAATCAAATTCTTTAAAATTGGCAGAATGATCTCAACTCTGTCTTGGATTTAATAGACAGCACTTGCAAACTTATTTAGAGGGAAAATGATCTTGCCTAAGTTGCATGAAAATTTTATATTTTTGAATAATTATTTATATGCTTATTAATATAAATTATTGCTAATTATACTCATTTATAAATAAATCATCTAATTTCCTCTTCAAATTTTTCTAACTCTTATTATATATTTTTTATAATCACAATTAAATTCTATTCATTATCTTTACATCTTTAAATTAAATTTTCTTGTTTGCTTTTTAATTTATTTAGTAAAGATTTTTTCAATGTATTATACATCTAATTATTTATTAATTTGAATTTTTACTTATTTATTTGCGATCATTATTTTTATACATTTTAATAGAATGTAGAATAGATATTCTTAGTTTTCAAATTATATTCGAGATTTTAAAATATTCAGCAAAAATTCTACATTATTCATATCCAATTATTAAACATCTAGTCTTTATTATCTCAACATTTCCATAAGTAATTCATTATTTTCTGACGAAACTATTAATCCAAATGCTTTATCTTACTTTTTGTCCTATAATTTTATAATTATAAAATACTATCAAATATTGATCAATTCTTTTCAAAGTCAAATCGTCTATTACTTTTTAACTTTTATTTTCTATTTATGCAATTTCAATATTTATTAAGTCTTAATTATATATTTTGTTTTCTTTTTTTCCCTATACAATTTATTAAAATTTAATTGGATATTTTATTTATAATAATTATAATTACCATATTTTGATTATATTTTCCTATTAATAAATCATTTTCCTTATTTTATTTAATTATTTATTTGTCATCATTATTATGTTTACTTTTAATTTCATCATAATTAATTTCTTTCTATTAGAAAATTTAATTTTTCTATTATTATTATTATAGATTTTAATTGTTAATTAATGAAAAAATCTATTTAATTTAATCATCTTATTATTATAATTTATTTTAAACTTAATTTATGTAAATATTTTAATTTTTTTCTATTTATTATATTCAAAAATTAAACTGTTATAATTACTATTAAATTTGTTATATTGTTTCATGAAAATGATATTCCTTATGATTTAATGTTTTATTAGTTTAATTTAAATCATCATCTTGATTCATTTTATCATTATTATTTATTTATATTTATTAATTATGAATATCATTCTATTCTTGATTATAATTATAAATATTTATTTCTTAATCTAAAATATTTTTATTTTATTCTGTAAAATATAATTAATCTTCTTATTAATTAAATTACATCTAAAGTTTATTTTATTATTAATATTAATTCTACTATGTTTTTTATTAATGCTACTATTATAATTCAGTTAATTAACATTGTAATTCCTGATTTTAATCTTATAATTAATTGAATTTATTATCAAAATCATCTTGATCAACTTAATTTTTATTTTAAATTTTATCTGATTTTTAATCAAATTATATAAAATCATTAGAATAAGTGTTAATATTTTAATTTTGCTAATTTTCATAATTATCGATTTTAAATATTTCATCTTATTATTAAATTTCTTTTTAATTTTCATCTTACCATTTTTTTCTATTTAAATTTTACTATTAATAATTTTCTAAAGATTATTACTATTAATCTTAACTATTTTATTTTTGATTTAAAGTAAATTAAAATCCATTTTATTCAGATTAAATATATATGTTTTAATTAAATTTTTTTAATTCTTACTATTATTCATTTTCCAATATATTTTACTTATTTTCATCATTTTAATCATCATTATAATTTTTTTAATTTTAGCTTGATTTTTGGATTTATTAAATTTCATTTTAATAGTTTTTTTTGTTCTAAACTAATATTTAAATACCGTTTTCATTATCGACAAGATTAGTAAAAAAATTATTATTTTTAGCTTATTTAAAAATTGAACTTTTTTATTTTTTGTTTTAGGAAACTTAATTATCTACTTATATAATATTATTCATCATTTATTCATGTTTAATTTTTGATTTACTTTTTGCTCAGCATTAATTTTAATTTTCTTCATTTAAATTTGAAAAACTGTTATTACTATATATATTTTTTCCATTATTATTATTATCGTTATTATTATTAGAATTCAACCTTTTTTAACTATTTTGTCTACTTTAATTTATTATTTGAGTTTTTATTTATTTACTAGGTTATTATTATTAAGATTATTAATCTTTTTAACTAAAATTATATCTATTAACGCGTTGAAGGTCTGTATTTTTATGACTAATATTATTATTAATATAGTTTTTTTCATTTTATTTATTGACTTATTATTGTTTTTTATTATGATTATGATTAACAGATTATTAATAATAATTTTAAGCTTGATTAGTATCAGTATGAGTAGAATAATTAAGAGTTACATTAGAATCTTAAATGATATTAATAGTCATAATAGCTGCTTGACGAATATTAGTATTTTTATGATACTTAAAAGGCAATAATTTATTAATAAAAATATGATTGTATTATGACATATGTGAATTCAAAATAACAAACAAAGTATATACAATATCAATAGCTATTTTTTGTTACTGCTGCAATGTCTAACATTATTATTACTAAGATGATTATTACACATATTGATGTTAGTGATCCAATGGTAAAATAATAATAGGCATAAATTAGTCTACATACTAAGTAAAGTTTTATTCTATTGCTAATATTATTGTCATCATACTTTCCAATAATTGATTGTAACTTTTACAATGCGGATTTTTCAGCAGTCTATAAATACGATCAATCAGAAATTGTTCATATATGTTCAAAATATCTATTGGCATTATTTGGATTAGTTTTGTTAAAGTATTTCCCATCCCCACTTAAGTTAATTCTCTATTGTTATTATATAATTACTCAAATATTATTTTCAACATCCAGAAAAATATCTCTTCCATTCGTAGTCTATCCTCTTCTCCTTCTAATACATTTTCTATTATTTTACATATATTTTCCCCTATAATCTCTATTATAACACTTTCATTGCTATTATTTAGCTTTGTTATCAGATTATTTATTATTTTTTATAAGTATTCTTATAGATTAATCTTATAAGTTTCAGATAATAAAACATAAAGTCTATTTTTATTTATTTAATTTTAATATTTAAGTATAACAATTATATATATTTTAAAAAAAATTAAGTAAAAATTAATTACTTTAAATATTCTTTTTAAATTGAGATTTTCTGTTATTAAAATTTGGAATCATTTAAAATATTAATATAAATGATAATTTTTTCATGACTAATTTGATTCGAAATTAAAAGATGTTTAATTTCATCATAAGCTTGGAGAGCAGTATTTAGATGACTGAAAATAAAAATAAAAATTTACTTTAATTTATCAACAGATTAAAGCAAAAGCTTTTTAAAAATTTGTTCATTCATTCCTAATTTTGAATTATTGATTTAGTTAAATTTAATATGTATATATAAATATTATCATTTAAAATTTATTAAATTAGTATAATATTAAGTAAAATCGTAATAATTATAATTTTAAATAAAATGAAGCTAATTGATAGATAAGGATGGTTAGAAAAAAAAGGATAACATGGAGTCTTAAGTTTATTTTAAGCTAAATATGAAAAAAGATTTTTTAAATTTTTATGTGATAACACATAATTAGTGTATTATGAAAATGATTAAGTATTAAATTTTATTTAAATTTAAGACTTTTCATTAAAATCCTAGAGGAACAATCCATATTAAAAGTATAAAAGAAATAAAAGTTAAAAGTGATTTAGATTTTAATCTAATTACTGAATTAAGAACATATGAATTAAAAGCTCATAACAAAGCAGATGCTAATGCTTGGGTACAATAAATTCAATTAAGAATTAATATGATTAAGAATAATTAAGATGAAGATGAAGATGATGAAGATGAAGATTAAGATTAAGATTAAGTTGAATAATTGTAGAATAATTAGAAAAAACGCATTCCTTTTAAGGATTTGAGGTCAAGTGTTGTTGATATAAAATGCATGAGATAAATTAAAATAGACGATGAAAGTAATTTATAAATTGAATAATCATTTATTTTATATTTTTATTATAAAATTGATTTTTATTTTTTATTGATTTTGATTATATTGATAAAAATAGAGAAAATACTTGGAAAATAAATTCAATTAGCACAAAACAATTTAAATGAAGTGATGTTGAAAGAAACGGGTATAGATAAATACTTTAATAATATTGAGAAGAAGATATTAAATGAAACAGTACTAATGGGAGAATTAGCATAATAATTATAAAATAAAAATATAGTTTAAAGCTGGCTCATCTTAATTTCAAGTTGAAGTTTAAAAGATAATAAGGATATGAAGCAACTCATAAAAAAAGAAGATTTGCCACCTTTTCTTGACTTAGATTGTATTTACTTTTATGAAGTTAAGAAAAAGAACGATGGAAATATTAATTTTTAAGGATTTATCAAAATCAAAGAAATCATTAAATACAAACTTTCAGATATTTCCAAAGATCAAAATGATATTCTGAATGTAAGGAATATGTTTAACGATATCAAAAATGTATTTTAAGATTCAGAAAAATAAACTAACTTTTACTATTATTTTAAACTGACTGTTCTAGAATAACATAATAAGGAACAAAAAGCATTTCATTTTCTAACTAATTACATCACAGTTCTAGATGAATGGGATTAAAGTATTAATAATTGCATGAAAAAAATCAAGAAAGAGCCTGAATTAAACTCCCAAAATTCTTAAACTAGTCTTTTGTAAATTGAAAAAGTCCAATCTGCTCCGTAATTTAATAATGAAAGATCTATCTTCTAGTCATAAATTATTCT
>Ga0315908_10001232_pt1 | contig 19456 bp, 19 predicted proteins | sample LakEriMetagenome_12_FD_203520 | JGI IMG/M metagenome (GOLD analysis project Ga0315908, IMG submission 203520) | Freshwater fungal communities from buoy surface, Lake Erie, Ohio, United States - Buoy 4 MA124 | ecosystem: Environmental > Aquatic > Freshwater > Lake > Lake biofilm | place: USA... | reverse complement strand
AATCAATATTTCTTAATTCAATTAAGAATAATAAAAATTAAGTAATTTTAACGAAAAATAATATTAATAACCAAATTAAGATTAAAATATTTTTTAACAAATCATATAATAATAAAATGATTTAATATTAAATAATTAAGAAACATAATAAGAAGAATATATTCATGGTAAAATATCTTATATCAATTTAAGAAATAGATGATGCTAAAAGGCAAAAATAAAAATATATAGAAAATAGAACTCATTTAATTAAAGAAAAGAAAAGAGTAGATTATGACGAAGGTAATTTTTTTAATAAATGACTATAGCTATATAATTTTCGAGTGAAGAAGAACATATAAATTAACAATAAAATAAAATAATTTAGTAAATATAAAATAATAATAAAATAATACAATAATAAAATTTTGATTAACAATAAGTTAAAATTTAATGAAAGAATTATAAAAAATTTGAAAAATTAATTCTAATAAATATTTATAATCTATTTAAATTCATATAAAATTTTTGGTTTTTTGGAGTTATTAATAAAAATATTAAAAGTTAAATATTTTATATAATTTATAAATATATATATTCTTCAAGCTGAAAATATATCAACTAAAATTGATATTTTATTACACATATAATTATAGTAGTAGAATAAAAACTATTAACTAATTTTTTTAGAAAATAAATATATAAATTATTAATTATTATAATTAGAATTATAAAATTCGTTATTAAAATTATAATTATATATTTGAAAATATAAATTCTAAATAGACAAGAAATTTGAGTAAAAAATAAAATAATATAAAAAATTAAGAATAATAATGAATAATGATAATAAATATAAATAGATTAAAATGATAAAAAAAATCATTCTAGTTAGTTATGAATGTCAATATAATTTTTTATGATACTTTGATTATCATCCTCAATTCCTAATATAAAATGAGGAGTTTCAATTTGTACATGAATATATTTTTCATTGAGTTTTAAATGAGGCTATTAGTTATTGATATTTTTCTTATGAAGAATAGCCTTGACTTTAGCGACTATCATCAATGAACAATTTCTAATAAAAATAAAAATAATTAATTTACTCAACTAGTGATTTGTACTTGTAATCAATATCTTCAATATCTAAAAACATATTGTGAAGTTAGTTAAGTTAAGTTTAATTGATTCTACTTGTTTCTGAATTGTTATTGTCCAATATATTGCTGTTATTATGGCTGTCATTTTAACTCACTATTAAAGGAATATAAACACCTTAACTTACAGGAATGAATAAAATATTTTGGTCTAATTCTAGTTTATTTATCATTATTTAATGCTTATCGCTTATTTCTTGCTCTTTATATATTGTGTCTTATTGTTGTATTATCATGTTGTTATTTTTCATATTCTGCTTTTTTATCTGAGTTTTCTACAATTTCTATTATTTTATATTTTCTAATTTCCTATTTACTTTCTTGAACTTTTCTAACATTTCTTCTATCTTTTAAATAATAGTTTGTTAATGTATTTTACTAATATTTTTATTCAATTGGTTTAGAAGTATTTACTGCATTTGATTAAATAAAAATGATTAAAATTTATTGAAAAATATAGAATTTAACTATTATTATGATTATTACTATTATTATTGCGATAATTATTGTTATTGCAATTAAATTTGTAATTATTGAATCTATTAATTACTCTACGATATTTAAAATTATTGAGAATCTATTTGCTGTTTTTATTAATCAATTAATAGTTGCTAATCTTTAATTTGTAATTATATTTATTAAATCTCTTTACACTTGTGAGAATATTGTTCTTTTATTTGGATCAATTCTGTGTTCTATAAACTTGATTAGTTGTTTTAATTGTTTTGAATTTGCTATTAAAATTTAGATATTTATTGCTACATTTCTTATTAAATTTAATTAGTTTTAGTTATTAAGTCCATATTCTGTTTCTCTAATTCTTTTATTTATTTATTTTATTTTTCAATTTCTTAGTTTCTTTATTAAATTACTAATTCGCAATTATCTTTTCTATTTTTTATATTATTTAATTCTAATTCTTTGTTTTTGATATTCATTTATTACTATTCTATATTTTATTAATAAAAATTCATCTGATCTTCATATCCTTTTTAATCTTTTATATTTTAATTAATTATTTATTGTTATTTATCAATTTCTTACTATTTATTTCTTATTATTTATTCATTACTTTATAATTTTTATTATAACTTTTCAATTTCTAATGAATATTCATTTTTATTTTTTAATTCTTAATGAATAATTTTTTCATTAAATTCATTATTAATCTCTTCAATTTATTTCCTCATCTTAAGTATTTCCTAATCCTTTTCCTTTAATCTTTCTTTTAAATAATTATACTTTTCTTCACTCTCCATTTTTTCTATTTTAATGAGATTTTCATAATAATTAACTTAATACTGATTTTCATCAGTCAACTACTAAATTTACTTAACCTTGTTTTTATTCTGATTATAATTAAAAAGTGTAGTTTTTTAGAGAATATCATAAAAATGATGATGATTATTATTATTATCAACAATATTATCTTTATAATAGAGATGAGTATTAATTAATAACTTCTGCAATTCTTCTAACTCTACTTGAGAAATATAAGAATTATTAGTGAGTATTTCGTATTCTTTGTTATGCATTCCATCTATATTTGGCAGTTTTGAGTCCAAATTGCTGTTATTATCATACTGGATTGAAAATTTTGGCACTTGTTGTTTAAATTATGGAATAAAGTCAGAAGGCAGAATTCGACCATATTATGAAATGAATTTTTGACGATGTTTGCTCTCTTTCTCTATATTACTACTAAGTTCCTGTTTTATTCTGTTTATATAGTTATTGAACTCTCTTCTTCTAGATATCTCTGTCAGCGCCTATTATTATTAGATTATATTTAATATAATAATATAATTATATTATCATGTTTATTATTATTAATCTAATCATAAATATTTTATCTTATAAAATAATATAATAAAAAAATATAATTTAATAATTTAATATATATAATATTATATTAATAAAATAAAATAATATGAGAATATTAAACCTTATGATAAGCATTAGGCAACTGCGATGGATTAAGTAGATAGGTGAAATCCTTATCTAACTTTTCCAATTGCTCCTGAAACTATTTCAACTTCTCATTATTAAGTAACTTCAACTCATAAATATGCTTCTCCATTAACTTGTGCATCTACTCTATAAGTATCTACTAACTCCATTTGAATCTGAAGATAGTTTCCAAAAACTGTTACACTTTCTGAATCTGGTCCTCAATCTTTTATAAATTTTCCCTGAATTCCTCTTCACTCAACACATTTTTCTCTCTGAAATTGTCATAAGCATTGCTGAAAATACTCTAAACTATTCCCTCATTTTCTTATAAATTCTCATAATTTACCTTCTATTACTTATATTATTAATAAGAATTATTAATTGTCACATTCCTTTCTTCTTTTATCTTTTTTTTCAAATTCTTCATAAAAACTACTAGCTTTTCACTTTTTAATTTTAATTATTGTTGACTTTCCAAACAATTCTCTTTCCATTATTGCATTCTTTCAGTATCGAAATACACATCAATAAGGTATTTCTAATTCTCATTTTATAATTGCTAATGAATTTCAAATTTCTTTATTATTTCCATACCTTCATCATATTTATTTATTATATTTGTATTCTTATCTATTAAATCCTTTAATTTCTTGACTATTTCATTTTTCTTTAATTTGGTAGAAGTGAAATTAACACTTGCTTATTTGAGAATAACATCAAATGACTAAATTTAATTATCAGTTTCTTAAATAACTCTTTCTAATAACTTTGATTTGGGAATATATTCTAATAGTTTATCTTTGATTTTAAGATAGTGTTCAGAAAGTTTCTAAGTGACAGTGAGTTCATGAATGTAATTATTATCTAGTAAATATTGATCATCTATCTTGTCCAGATTTTAAGAAATGTATTCATGAATATCTTGATTTTATGTCGGTTTCTGCTTCGTATTGAAAACATAAAGAGAGTACAACTGATTCTTTATGCTATTGTAATCCTCGTTATGTTATTATGTCACTTGGAACAAGTTTTCATTCATTATCTTCAGTATTACATCCTCACTGCACACTTTTATCCCCTTTTTTGTCAATAAAATCTGGTCTTATATCGATATTGAAAAATCTTGCTCTATCTTCTATTGCAACACATACATTCTTAATTTACTTTTATTTTTTATTTTACTTCTAATTGCTATCTATTTAAGGATAACTCTTGAATTACCCTGTGTTTCCTATTTTAACTAAAAAGTCCATTCTAATTAATTCAAATATTTTAATAATAATACTTATAATATAATAAAAGGAATATAATAATAAAATATGAATATATTAATGAATATAATTATAAAAGAATAAAAAAGAATAAATAAGATATAAAATAAATATAGATTATAGAGAATAAATAATAAAAATATAATTATTCTGATGGAAAATAACAATAAGAATTTCGATTAAAATTTGTACAGTAGATAAGCTGCAGTATACGGAGAGTCAATGGGTAAACTAATAAAGATGAGAGTATTTCTATACGGAATAGGAGGAGTAGGTATCGAAGTAGCTAAAAACGTAGTGCTAGCAGGACCAGCCTCATTAACAATCCAAGATGGATAAACAGTCACTATTTCTGACTTATCTTACAATTTTTACCTTTCAGAACAAGACATAGGAAAAAAAAGAGTCGAATGTGTGAAAGAATAAGTATAAGAACTCAACCATTACGTGAAGGTAAGCACAATCTCAACTGAAGACATAAACAACAAATTAGAATTCTACAAACAATTCGATGTTGTCGTATTCACAGATGTCTACAATTTATAAGCATTGATAGAAGTAAATAATCTTTGTAGAGCCAATGACATTGGCTTCATCTTAGGAGGCAGCATGGGAGTTTATGGACACGTCTTCACTGACTTTGGAGATAATTACAACAATTTTGATAAAGATGGAGAGCAGAACCGATAATGTATCGTCACTAATATCACTTAAGACTCACAAGGTGGTATTGTCACCGTCCATGAAGACAAGAAGCATTTGTTTTAGGATGGAGATTATGTTTAGTTTAGGGAAGTATAAGGTATGACTCAAGTTAATTCATAGACCTACCCTATTACTATTCTCAGTCCTCTTTCATTTAGAATTCAATAAGATACAAGTCTCTTCAATCCTTATACTCGAGAAGGAGTCGTTGAATAGGTCAAGGTCCAATCTCATGTTAAATTTAGGTCCTTGTTCAATAGTCTCAAGTTCCCTACTGCTGTCGATGCCAAGCCATAGGATAAGGAGATGATTAACCCAGATATGCTTAACTTTGGAAGGGCAGAACAGTTGCATATTACTCTTTAAGCAATCTACTAATTTTGTTCAATTAATAACAGGTTCGTCTTGCCTCATAATTAATAGGATGTCTAACAACTCATTCAGATTGCTAAACAACTTAATGCAAATATTCCTGATGAACCTGATGTCTGCAAAGTTGATTCTATTGATGAATAAGTTCTTACTAATATGGTCAGATTTGGATAAGCCTAAATATCACCTGTCACTTCCTTTTTCGGAGCTATTATTAGTCAGGAAATCATCAAACATACTGGAAAGTTTATGCCTATTAGATAATGGATGCACACTGATTTCTTTAAAGTATTACCAGATGTTGATTTCTCTTTCACTTAACCCTAGAAGGTAGTTAGGAATCTGACTAATAATAGATATAATGATGTAGTAACTATATTTGGGAATGAAGTAGCTGATAAATTATAGAAACAGAAACTATTCATGATTGGAGCAGGTGCATTAGGATGTGAATTTTTGAAGATGTTTGCCCTTTTAGGAATGGGTTTAAAGAGTAAAGAAGGTGGGGTTATAGTAACTGATGATGACAACATAGAAATCAGCAATCTAAACCGACAATTCCTATTCCGCAAGAACAATGTAGGAGGCAGCAAGAGCATAGTAGCAACAGAGGCGAGTAGAAAGATGAATCCTGATCTGAACAGTTAAGGAGTAAAACTTCGTACTTGTGCAGACACTGAAGAATACTTCAATGATTCATTCTGGGAAGGACTAAGTTTCGTAGTTAATGCAGTTGATAATGTATAAGCAAGACTCTATGTCGACAGTAGATGTGTATTCTACCAGAAGGCTTTGTTTGAGAGTGGTACTTTAGGCACCAAATGTAATAGTCAAGTCATATTGCCTAAGTTGACTCAGTCTTATGGAGAAACTCCAGATCCTAAAGAGGAGGAGTTTGCTATATGTACTCTTAAGAACTTCCCTTACCTTATAGAACATACCATCTAATGGGGAAGAGACCTCTTTGAAGGTATTTTTGTAGAAGCTCCAAATTCTCTTAAACAGTTCCTAGCAAGTCCATCTGCCTTTATCGACTAACTCGTTAAACAAAACAATAATAAATTCAGTATTATTAGACATAAGTTGGAAACTGTCAAGGAACTCATTGGTATTGTAAATGATTATGAAAATAGACATAAAAACATTGTCTAATTTAGTAGGAGACTATTTGAAGATAGTTTCCATAACTAAATTGCAGAATTACAAAGCAACTTCCCTGAAAACCATCTCACAGATGAAGGTCAATTGTTCTGGAGTGGACCTAAGAGATATCCCAATAGATGTATTTTCAACTGTTGTGATATTCTTCATGTTCTTTTTATTCTTAGTTGCAGCAATATCCTCATGAATGTCTTGTTTAATGAACCCAATTCTATCAGTCAGTAATAATGCATTGAACTTGCAAATCAAACTCTCATTCCAGAATATGTCCCTAAAAAGTTGAAGGTTAATAAAGAGCAGAATAACACCGAACTAATCAATGACGAAGATGAAGAAATTGCTAATAAACTAATGTAAGAAATGAGACAATTAAATTTAAATTGTATAAAAAATGTATTCAATTTGCAAGAATTCGAGAAGGACGATGACAGCAATTTCCACATAGATTTTATAACAGCAACAGCAAATTTAAGAGCTCGAAATTACAGAATAAATGAAGTGGACAGACTAAAAGTGAAACTAACAGCAGGTAAAATAATACCAGCAATAGCAACAACAACAGCAATGGTATGTGGAGTGACTACCTTGGAAATGATCAAGTATATTTAGAACAAACCTCTTGATGATTTTAAAAATACTTTTATGAATCTCGCTGTCAATCTATTCCTCTTCACCGATCCTCTACCTCCTAACCAATAATAAGATAAAGATTATGATCCAATCATGATGGGACCTGTTAAAGCTATTCCTAAGAACTGGACTGTTTGGGATAAAATATATCTTAGTCAATGTCATCTTCTTAAGGACGTTATTTAATAGATCAAGGATAAGTATCAGGTTAATCTAAGTATTATTGGTTTGGGAAAAGCCACTATTTATAACACTTATGGAAATCAATAGGAAATGAAGGCAAGGTATTATATTCTTATTTATTATATAAGATTGGAAATGAATATCAAGGATCTTTATAAAAAAATCACAGGAATTGAATATCCTAATTATAAGAAATATATAGAAATTGAAGTTAGTGGAGACTTAGATGATGGAAGTGATACTCTTCTTCCTTCTGTTGTTTTAAAATTAGAGTGATTGATGATTTCATTCTATATTATCTTAATATTTTATTATTTCTCATTAAATTATTTTTTATTTATTTATCTTTAATTTTTATTATTTAACTGTATATTATAAATACGTATTATTAATAAAACCATATTTATATTTTAATAAATAATATGTATTATTATTAAAATTAATAATAATAATAAATTAATTGCAAATATTCTATTTATAATATTTAAATTATAAAGATATAAATAACGAAATGGAATATTAAGAAAAAGAAAGTAAACACATCGGAAGATGGCAAAAAGAATCGATAGAAAATAATACGAACATAATATCACAAATTTTTTTCTTTTGGACAAACAAATTAATCCAATTAGGAGATATTGATGAGAAAATAACATACCAACATCTTTACGAAATTGGAGAAGAAGAACGATATGAGAACAACCACCTATATTTCTAAAAACTATTAAAGGAAAATAAATTAAAAGGAATGACAGTAAAAGATGGCATCGTAATATAGACTCTTAAATAAATGGTAGGTAAATCATTATATTTAGGATTATTTTATGCAATTATTTGCAATTTGCTAGCTTTTGCGGGTCCTTTATTTCTAGCTTAAATTCTAAGTTTTTTGAATAACAAAAGCTAATAAACAAATTAAGGAATATCATATGCAATAGGGATGTTTATTTGTTTCTTCCTTTAAGGACTTCTCCAACAACATGCTTTCCATAATTTAAACAGAGTTGCATTCAAATGTATAGCAGCATTGGAAGGCATGATTTTTGATAAGATCATGAAATTAAAATGTACTTCGATTCAATATGCGGATGTTGGAAAAATAGTGAATTTATCAACAGTGGATGTGATGGGAATATACCAATTTTCTCAATATGGATCTTTCATAGTGACTTCTCCAATAATGATTGTAGTTTCAATTACATTGATAATAGTGAATATTGGAGTATCAGGTCTATTGGGAATTGTTGTGCTTTTTATTAGTACCATCATTTCCGGTAAAGTAGGATTTAGTGGCATGTAAATCAGGAAGGATCAATTGCAGATGTCAGATAAAAGAGCTAAAATGTTAACAGAATATATAAATGGAATTCGTATATTAAAGTATTATGGTTGGGAAGAATTCGCTCTTAATAATATTAAGGAAGTCAGAGCCATTGAAAGTGAAAAGATATTCCAACAATAAATCATTAGAAATAAAATGGATGTGCTTACTTATTTAGTGCCATCTATGATTAGTATTGCTGTTTTTGGATTATATGTTGGAATAGGAAACACGCTTTCTTCTTCTACTGCTTTTAGTGTTTTGGCTCTTTTCAATCTTTTGTAGTTGCCTATTAGGTTATTAGGATTTAGTGTTTAAGGCTATGTTAATACAAAGGTTAATTTATAAAGACTTAATTATTTCTTTGGATGGGAAGAAATTTCAGAAAATTGTTACTCTGATAATGTTGATTAAGGAGAAATCATTATATAAGATGGACAATTCTCATGGAATGATAATACTGCTATCTAATATGATGAATAATATTATCAAATATTCAAAGATGCAAAAAAACCAGAAAATAAAAACGAATCTAAAAAACCAGATAATAAAGACAATAACAAATAATAAGCTAACAAGATTTAAAATGAAGAGAAAGATTAATTAAAAGAAAATAATAATTTATTAGAAAATAATAACTAAAGTTTAACAATTCTTAAAAATATAAATATTCATGTAAAGAAAGGACAATTCATAGGAATAATTGGTAAAGTAGGATCAGGAAAATCATCTTTGTTATATAGTTTAATTAATGAAATGAATTTAGAAAAGGGTAGCATTAAAATAAATAAAAAATCTAGTGTGGCTTTAATTTCTTAAACAGCTTGGCTCATGAACACAACTATTCGAGAGAATATTCTTTTTGGAAAGGAGTATAATGAGTAGAAATATAAAGAAATTATTAAAATGTGTGAGTTGGAACATGACTTAAATCAACTTGAAGGAAAAGACCAAACAGAAATAGGAGCTAGGGTAATATAATAATATAAAAATAATATGATAATCAAATAAAAAATTAATATAATAATAATGAAATATTATTTGTTATATTAATAATTTAAGGGCATAAACTTGTCAGGAGGTCAAAAACAGAGGGTAAGTATAGCTTGAGCAGTTTACAGTGATGCTGACATTTATTTGATAGATGACTGTTTAAGTGCATTGGATAATTACGTAGGTAATAAAATATTTTAGAATGTGCTTTAGAAATAACTAAAGAACAAAACTATAATATTCGTCACTCATGCTCTTTAATATATTCATAATCTCGATCAAATCATAGTCATGAAGGACGGACTTATAGTTCAATCAGGAACTTATCAACAATTAACTCAACAAGGCCAAGAATTTTCTAATCTACTTATGAATAATCTAAAACATGATACTAATATCAATAATAATAATAACAATTCTAATCTGGCTGAATTAGTAGATCAAGCTGTTGAAAAGGTAATAAAGTCATAAGCAAGTGAACACAATAGTATTCATGATCATAATGATAGCAAAAACTACGAATTGGCTAAAAATTTAATGGATAAAACAAAAGTTAATAACAAATTGAAGTTAGAACCATTAGATAAAAGCAAAATAAGTCAATAAATAGACATGCAACCAATGAAATCTAAAGAAGATTTAAAAGATACATATTAGAACAAAGAAAAGAAAAAAGATGAAGTGCTAAAAGAAAAAGGTCGATTAATAATGAATGAAGAAAAACAAGAAGGAGAAGTGAAATTTGAAGTATATAAATACTATATGGAACAAGGAGGATGGTTAAACATATTGATGATAATATTGATGTTTAGTGTAAGTTAAGGGATTATAATCTTTAATGATTTCTGGCTAGGTTATTGGTCAACAGATTAATTCAAAAGGACAACATTGTTTTATATCATAGGGTACTTGATATTGGGAATAGTTACGGGACTGATTATTTACTTTAAGGGTTTATTTGTGGGACTGTTTATTAAGAAATCAGGAATTAGTCTACAGTTAAAGATGGTCACTGCTATTTTCAGGAGTACTATGGGTTGGTTTGATACTACTCCATCAGGAAGGATACTCTCTAGGACTAATAAGGATCAGGATGACATTGATGTTGCTTTACCTATGAGTCTTAACTTCTCTCTTTCTAATATTTTCTCTATTATTGGTTATCTCATCACTGTCACCATCATTTTCCCTTATTTTCTTATTATATTCTTTATACTATCTATTGTTTATATCATTGTTGTCAACAAATATCTCAATGTAGCTAGGGAGTTCAAGAGAATTGAAGTAATTATTATACATATATAAATAATTAAATAACCTTTAAAATAAAAAATTCATATCTACATTAATATATATATACATAAATATATAATTATTGTATAAGTATTTATAATATATAAATTCAATAATATAATAATATTAATAATAGTCACTGACTAGAGCACCTGCATTATCTCTGATTGGAGAAACAGCAAGTGGAATAGTGCCAATAAGAGTTTTCAAGAGAGAAAACTTATACGAAGAGTAAGTAAAGATAAAATTCACTCAATACATAAAAGCAGCATCAAATAACATGACTTCAAACAGATGGATATCAATGTTTAGCAGCATGTTTTCAGCATTAAGCATCGGAGTAGTAGCAATAATGGCAGTACTAGCAAGCTCATTCAATTATACTTCCAATTCAGCTCTAATAGGAGTAGCTCTCACCAATATCTTCAAAATTACAGGTCTTTTATCTTTTGCCATCAAAGTCTTATCAGATACTTAACTCTAAATGAATGCAGTTGAAAGGGTTAAAGAGTACATTGACAAGGAAGAACTCGAAAAGGATTGGAAAGAACCTTAAGTTTAAATATAAAATTGGCCTTAACGAGGAGAAATAGAAGCTACAAAAATATCATACAAGTATCGTGAAAAGAATCCAATGATAATAAAAAGCATTAGTTTCAAAATTTAATCATTTGAAAAAATAGGAGTAGTAGGGAGAACAGGTTCTGGTAAATCAACTCTAACTTTAGGTTTATTACGAATCTTGGAGCTATAAGAAGGGTAACTAGAGATCGATGGAGTGGACATCAGCTCAATAGGTCTCCATTGTCTGAGACAAAAAGTGTCTATCATTCCTTAAGACCCCTTCCTATTCACAGGGTCACTGCGATCAAATGTGGATCCATTTGAAGAATATACTGATTAATAAGTAATTGATAGTCTGAAGTCAGTTACTATGTTCGACTAAATCAATGGCGAAGGAATTGAGAAAGAAACTGATAAGTTGAATTATAAGGTTACTGATGGAGGTAGCAACTTCTCTTTGGGCTAAAGATAGTTGATTTGTATGAGCAGGAGTATATTAAGGAAGAGTAAGGTACTTATTATGGATGAAGCTACTGCCAGTATTGATGAAAACACTGATCATCTTATTTAAACTATGATCAAGGATTAATTTAAATAAACTACTGTTATTACTATTGCACATAGGGTTAATACTATCATTAATTATGATCGCTTATTGGTACTAGATGATGGAAAAATTGTCTAGTTTGATACCCCTTATTCTCTTATGAATGATAAAAATGGATTATTCTATAAAATTGTAATGCAGTCTGGATAGTCTTATTATGATCAACTCATCAATCAAATCACCAACAAATCATGATTATTCCTATTATTTAAATTATATTTACATATAAAAATTATCAAAATAATTTTTAATATCATTTTATCTTATAAAAATTTATTTATTTTTAAGAAAAAATTATTTTATAATAAATATTTATTTGTATTTTGTAAAATAATTGATTGATAGAGATAAAAATAATTATTATATTAAATAAATGTTCTCTATAGAATTATTTTTATAATTCTATAGAAATATGACCACATATTTAAATAAAATATTTATGATGATTTTCTTTTAAGTTAATAGTTTTAATATAAATTAAAATCTGTGAAATTATCAATTATCTTCAACCTCCTGCACATCCTCTAAATAATCATACTCCTCCAAAGCTTGACTATCCACACTCATGTCGAATCCATGACTTTAACTCATTCCTACTTCTTCACTCTCTTGAAATTATTATTAATTATCATTATATTTTCCTGAATCGTTGTTTATTATGTTTTCCTCTATAAAATCATCTTAGTATTAGTCATCCATTTCATATTCATCAACTATTTTTATTAATTTTATTATTTACTTTCATTTCTTGTATTCTATTATTCTTCTTCTTCTTAATCTTACTCTTATTATTCGTTTTCATTACTATCATTAATATTATTATAGTTATTATTATTTTCATTATTGTATATTTAATCAATGTCATTCTACATTATCTCTATTTAGTCATCATCATTATCTTAAATCAAGTTTTCTTTTTTTCTATACTTGTCTTTTTCATTTTTATTTTAATAATTATTATTAAAATTAAAATTATTATCATCGTCAGTAAAATCAATCTCATTATCATCTTTAATATAATCATTATTGTCATCATCATTGTTTTAATTATTATTATTATCATTATCATTATCATTATGATTTTGATAATCTTCATTATCTTAATTATCTTCAATAGCATCATTATGATAATTTTAAGAACTTAATTCAGTCTTCTTAATATTATTCTAATCGTCCTCTTGCTTATTTTAATGAATATTCAAATTATCAGGAGTATTTTAATAATTAAAACTCTTATCGTCCATCTTATGAGAGGATGATAATTAATCTTAAGATAATTATTATTACTATTATAAATATTTCTGAATCATGTCTTGCTATTCTAACATCTGTTATTCAAATTATTATTACATTTTCTACTACTCTAATTCAAAATCCTCTTTCATTTGCCTCATATTTAACTTCATCTAGTTTATTTCCTATAATTACTGTTGCTCTTTTTTTTGTGCATTCTTTTATTAATCTGATAATTGACTTTACTGCTGCTTAACTTATCCCATAAGATCTTTTATTTCTTTATCTTTTTAATCGCAAAGCTATTTCAATTAATTATACTCTTATTAATTAGTCTCCATCATTTATTTATTCTCATCTTACAACTCTTTCACATATTCTTAAAGCTACTCTTATTGACCCTAAAGCTCTTATATTAATTTTAGATGATTTTAGCAATTATTGTTATTATTATTATTATTATTCTTAGAACTCCTGATGATTTGCAAAAGCAAAGGGAGAGGAGTGTTGAGATCTGCCTTTAGATTAAAACATTATAAATCTTTTATACTAAGCTTATCATCTTAATTAAGATTAGCTTCATTTTAGAAAACACTAAGAGTATAGTCCATTTTGTAAAATAGCATCATGTCCATCATCAACTATAGGCATAATTTCCCACCCTCTTCCTTCTAGATTTGTTGACATAAAGGGTTCTCCCAAAACATTGCAGACTTTCTTTGTTCTGATTCACTTTGATCTATAACCTTTTAAGTTAAAAATACTTTATTTTTACTCGAAAAACTGATGATCTTATTTATGCCCTTAATTACGATAATACTCCTTTAGATTCAAGGGATTATACTACTAAACTTTTTAATTCGTTTATTTCTTACATTTGAATTAATCTATATGATCTTATCTTTTTATTAAGTATTTAAAATTATATATATTTGCTTTTTCAATAATTGTTAATATTATTTATATTTATATTTATGAGTGAAAATAATTTTATTTATTGGTAAGAAAAATAAATAAATCAAATAAACATATGCAATTCTATTTTTTACTTCCACCATTACATAATTTTAACATCATTTACTGGCAGTATTTAGATATTAAATTTAAAAAAAAATGACCAGTAATATAGTTTAAAACTAAATAATATTATCGAGCCTATAATTCAAATTACTTGTAATAAAAATGAAGGAATTTATCATAATTATAATATTTTTAGTTAATCTGGACATCTTTATAATTTGAATATAAGATCAAAAGATAAAAATATAATTGATGTTTAATTAAATTACATAGAATAAATAATTCTAAAAGAAAAACTAATTTAAGTAATTCAAATCAACTCTTATTGGATTCTTTATATCTTGATTGATTGTATAATTCAAGAATTTAAATGTGATAAGAGTAATGAAGACTAAAGAAAAATAATATATTAGTGTGAAAAAGATGATTATATATATTAAGTGAAGTTTGAAATTAAAATACAGAGTGTTCTTATAAACACATTTAAAAACTATTACATCTTCAATTTGAATAGTTACAAAATAGTGAAAGTAGGGTCAAAAGAAAAACAAGATAAATTGGGAATATGTCTATAGTTATTATAAAGTAAAAAATATATAAAATATAAGATTAAAATTAGATATTAGCGTCAAGAAAGAATGGAATAATTTGGAAAGCAGATTTATACAGTGGAGTAGTGCAAAGTTCAGTTTAGATTTATAATTCTGACTAGAAACCTATAATCTTAGGAGATATTTACAATTTAATCAACAAACAGTTAGTTTCTATCTCTTAATAATAAATTAACATAATTGATTTGGAAAATAAACGCATTTCTAATCAAATATAAATTCAAGCTAATTTTATTTATCTAGTTTTTTCAAATTAATAAGCTAATGATAAATTATTTATTTTAGAATAGAATATTGAAGGCAAATAAAAATTAAAAATTGGAAAATTTATGACTATTGATAAATATTTGAAAAATAATTTCAAGAATTTTAATTTAAATGGCATCACTGATTTACTAAAATTAAATAACATCTAAATGATATAACTAAAAGAAATTGATAATTTTATAAATAAGAACTTTGAACGATTCAAAAATGATTAATAGTTTCTTAATTTAATTTAAAGTTTTTAAAATGTATTTTAAATTTTTTATTATAGTTAGAAAATTAATTTTTTAACATTAATAATGATAGGAAAATATAATATGTTTAATAAAATGTATATTTATCTGATTGACTAGTTGATGAAAAAAAAGTTTAATTCATTTATAATACTAAGTCTGTTATTATTGATTATGTTCAAATCAAATATAAATTTTAAGATATTATAATTAGAACATCTATATAATAATCAAACGATTGAATTAAATAGTAACAGAATTTTTAATTAAAAAAGATATCTTTTTTTAATTAGATGAATATAAATTTGATAAGTAAATTTCTAAACAAATTTTTCAGAAATTTTTTGAAAATTAAAATTAAATAATTACAAAAATCCTATCAAATTAAAGAAACTCAATCAATTATTATAAGAAAATTAAAATAATTTTAAATAATATTTAATTATATCAAATAATAATTTATAATTAAATTTATTAAATTTTATATAATATAAAATAGTTTTTATTATTAAGTTTTTAATAATTTTTTGATAATTGACGTTATTCATTTTTAGAATTGTTTAAATTATTATCCCAACAAAAATTTTTATTATTGGGAAATATTTTATGCTATTAAAAAAATATATGAAACTTTAAAAAGTTTATAAAATGATTTATATTTTTTTTGAATAATTATATTTATTTTATTATTAAAATTATCAATAATAAATATAAAAATAGTAAATAAATTATAAGCAATATGACAATTAATTATAAAAAAAAATTTAAAATATAAATAATATTTTAATAAATATATAATTAAAAGATGATTTCATAGTTTTTTATTTTATCTAATAGAGGGGATACAATAATAAACAAAGATTGTAATTATAATTATAAAATAAAAGTTAGAGGAGATTTAGTGAAGAATACACCAGAAATATTTTTCCGTAATTTTTAAATAAACACTTAATAAATAAACCCTATTTTCGTAATAAACTAAATAAATATAAATAAAGAATGTGGATGGTATCAACTTCGCATTTATAAGAAAAAGCAGCTTGATTTTAGTATGCACTAGCAGATTCAATGTTTAACCATCTTTTATGATGGAAGTATTAGCAAGGTTGTGCAAATTAATTAAAGACTTTTGTGGGATTCTTAATGAAGAAAGTATTAGAAAGAACTTCACTTTGATTTACGAAGTATTAGATGAATTTATTGATTTTGGGTTCCCATAATTTACCTCTACTGAATAAATTAAGCCTTTTATTGTAAATGATGTGCAATCTTAAATAAATCTGAATTCAGCTTTTAATATCTTCAATAATAACTCGACAGCATCTTCTCTAGAAACATAAAAGCCTATAAATTTGAAGGATGAAAAGAAAGCTAAAAATGAAATATTCGTTGATGTGTATGAGAAAATATACGTAAATAATAATAAAAAATAATGAATAGATGTTGTTTAATAAGAGTGGGTATGTTATAAACTCAGGAGTTACTGGATGTATTTAGATGAAGAGTTATTTGCATTAGAATCCTTAATTAAGGTTAGCTTTGAATGATGATCTTATTATTGGAAATTCAAAGCAAGTCAATCTCAGCAATGCAAAAATTGATGATTGTAATTTTCATGAGTCAGTCAACACTACCGAATTTGATATAAACAGGACTCTCAAAATTAATCCTCCTGATGGTAATAATCAATATTATTTATATAAAATATTAAAGATAATGATAATCAAAATTAAAGCAACAAAATATCTAAATAATGATATATTATTAATGAAAATAGGTGAGTTTACAGTTATGAACTACCGAATATAGGGCGACTTTAATGAACCATTCCGTGTTTAACCATTCTTAGACGAATCAAATCCTTACAAATTGGAACTAAACCTCTCAATAAAATCCTAATTTGAAAAATAGATAATAGCCTCTTATTTAAACGTTTCTTTCAAAGTTCCAAAAAACATCTAATCAGTACATAACGAATTACAAAAAGACAAAACAATAGAATAATCAGCAGATTACGAGGAATCATCACGTACAGTACATTGGAAGATAAAAAAGATGGCAGGATAATGTGAATACACATTGAAATCAAAAATAGTATTAATAAATCACAGTCTGGCTAGCAAAAAGTAATTAGGACCTATTAATCTATAATTTGAAATACCGATGTTCAATATAAGTAACATTAAGATTAATAGTTTGAAGGTTGATGATAAGTAAAAGAGTGCTAATCCTAATAAGTGGATTAGGTATATTACATAAAGTACCAGTTATTGTTGTAGAACCTGATTTATATTATATTATTTTCATTTGAATTGTATCAGGTCTTATTCCATTATAATTAAGGTGAACAGAAGGGGAATTAGTCGGAGATTGTTCTAACTGTCTTTTAGGAATGGGAAGAGTTCGCGGTATCTTGTTGGACCGTGTTTGTTCTCAATTTCTTCTATCGATTTTGTTTAAAGCTATTTAATATCATTATATTATCATATCATCATAATATCATAAACATATTGTAATATTGTAATATTGTAATAATATTATAGTAATATTTTTACTTCCTGTTTAAGTTTCTAGTATGCTTCTAAGAATTAGTTTTTTCCAAATACATCCATAAGCAATCCTCTCATAGAATCGATATTGGACTGCTATTATTATTATTGCAATTTGGCTTCATCATCTTGTTAATTCTCTAATTCTTCATCGTCTCTTTCATTCTTCAACACTTCTTCTACCAGATTTTCTTCTTATTAATTTTCATATTTTTAATCCTATATTTTATCTAATTTTGCTGTTGCAAAGTAATCATCATAATTTTTGTTTATTTAAAAATTATTTAAGTGATCATTTACATTTTATATTATACTTTAAAGCTCATTATGAAGTTCTAAAATATCTTTCTATCTTTCCTCACATTCTTTCCATTTCTTTCTATTAAAAATCTTATTATTATCATCATTTATATTTAAATTATTTATTAAATTATTGTTATCATTATTAATGGTATTATTTTTATTATTTTTATCATTATTATTGTTATTATTATTATTGCTGATGTTATCAGATTGATTAGTGGTTTCAGTTACTGAATCATACTGTTTTTATTATTTGCAGTTGATTGTATTGTCATTAAAATCCATCGATAATTTAAGAGCTTCCTTACTATCAACATTATCCTGTTCTGACTCATATTTTTATTGTAATTATTATAACTATTTATTATACTCTTTTCTATAAATTTCATATTGCTCCTTCTCCTTTAACTTCTACTGCTTTATTATTTCTCTTTCTTATTCATTAATTTCATCTTCCTGCTTTTATTGCTAAATTTATTAATCATTTTTTTATTAATTACTATCGATTTATTATACTTATTAATTATGATTTTATTTATTTTTCATAAGATTATTCTCAATTAATTGTATTTCCTAATTATAATTTCCATGCATCCACTCAACATTAAGAGCATCATTTTTTTTAAGATTTCTTTTTTATTCTAAATCTTTTCTCATTTATTATCTTTTAAGATCCCTATCTTTTTCTCTTGCCACTCTTTCCTACTCTTTTTATTCTTTCTGAAGGGCTAATTACTTTTATTATTTTTCCTATTGAATTTATTTATCTAATTATAACTAAAATTAATTATTAATCTATTACTATTACTATTATTATTATTATTACTATTATTATTATTATTATTATTAAAATTATTTTTGCTTAATGAGATTATTTTTCTCATTAGACTTACTTTTCTGTCTGAAAGTGGCATTAGGCTATTATTATTATTATTATTATTAAATAGAAGAATAATTTTTGATATTATTAATTTTTTCCTAATGCTTTTATTTGATTTAGTTAGATACCTCTGTAGGTTTCTAAATATCAGGTTGATAATACTAATCA
>Ga0315908_10001231_pt1 | contig 19466 bp, 10 predicted proteins | sample LakEriMetagenome_12_FD_203520 | JGI IMG/M metagenome (GOLD analysis project Ga0315908, IMG submission 203520) | Freshwater fungal communities from buoy surface, Lake Erie, Ohio, United States - Buoy 4 MA124 | ecosystem: Environmental > Aquatic > Freshwater > Lake > Lake biofilm | place: USA... | reverse complement strand
TTATAAGATTTACTAAATAACCTTTATAGAACCTTTAAAATAAAAATTATATTTTTAAATTACTATTAATTAGAATCTACGTTCTAATATAAATATATTATTTCAACATCTAAATTATAATTTGTAATCATTATGCAAAATATATAAATATCTGATGAATTTATTAAATTAATTAATATTTTAAACAAAACATTATGTAATATATTATTTTTAGGGTTATTTTTTAATTAACTCTATGTGAATAAAAAAATTAAAATAATTATTTACCAAAATTATTTATATCAAATTAATACTTATTAATTTATGATTAATTTAAAATATATCTAATTAAATTATTCTATTTAAGGATTCTAATAAAACTATTCTTTTAATATTGAAATATTTATTTATATTTTATTATTAATTTTAATATTCTCCCTAATAAAATTTATTTTGATCTTAAAATTATAAAGTTATATATTAAATCATCTAAAATATTTATTAATCAAAATATTAATAATTAAGAAATATTTGTAATTAAGATTTTAAAAATATTAACTAAATCTTAAAATAATTAAAAAAATTTAAAATAAATTTACATTATAATTTTAAAATAATAATAATAATAAAAATTATTCTTTTTACATTTTTACAAATTTTTTCTACAATATCTTAATTATTTAAATGAGCTAGTTAATTTAAAAAATCATAACCTAGATCACAATTGTGATGCTTTTTTATCACTTTATACAAGATATAATCTGCACTTTGCATTTTATCTTAATCTTCTTCTTTTCTTATAATATTTAAAATTTCATCGAATAATTTTAATCAATAACTGATAAAAAATAATTCTTTCTTGTTTATAATTGGAAAATTAAATAAAAGAAATCTCACAATAAGTTTTGTAATTTATTCAGATTTTATATTATTTTTAATACTCTTTAAATATATGCTATTGGCAAATATTTTTTTGATTAGCTAAAATTTAATAAAAAATATTACATATTATCCATTAACTTCTAAAATTTTATTTAATAGGAATTAATAATTTCATTAAATTTAATAGTCTTTTTTTGAAATTTTCAAAGAAAAACTTAGTAAATAATCAATAAAATTATAGTTTTAAAAAATTTATTTGTTATTACTATCTTATTTTTCTTATTTATTTTAATATAAATTAACTGAATTATTTGTAAAAAAGTTTATATCATATTAAAAGAATATTTCATATAATTCTTTATTTAAAAAAAATAAATATACTTTGGTGTTTGGTTTAAAATATCTAGTTAATAATGTTTAAATATTTTATTTAATCCATATGATTTTTTTAATCTTTAAATATATTTTCATCATACAAAATATCTATCATTTATTAAAAGTATTTCTTGTTTTAATTTAGACTTTAACTTTAAAAAATAAATTTACAATTAAATAAAAAATAAATTCAATTCTTATTTTTTGAATATATCTTTGCACTCTAAAATATCTTATAATTTTATATCTTTTTTTCTATCAATTAATTCATCTAAACTTATTAAATTACGGCTTTCTTTAATATCCTTTTCTTAAAAGAATTATTCGATAGAATATGATTTCATAATATAAAAAAAAATTAAATGCAAAAATATAAATATTAGTATATCTTATTATATAAATTTGATAATAAATAAAAAAAAATAGTAGATAAAAAATGTTAATAATGATGATGATAATGATAATAATAATAATAAAGAGAATAGATGATCATAATAAATTAGCAACAGCCGATCTTTCTTAGTTGAGTTCTGCAAGAGTATGAGCGATTTTTTACTTTTAAAAATCGTTGAGTGTGAGCCCTTATACAATTGAATATTTTCCATTTTGGGTGGTGCAAGGGAAACTAAACATAACATCCTTGTCAACTCCATAACTTCCATCGGAAGGTACAGCCATACTAACCCATTGTCCATTTGATCCCAAAGCCCAGTCTCTAATGTGATCAACAGCAGCATTTGCAGCACTGGCAGCACTGGACAACTTCCTAGCAGCAATTATAGCGGCTCCTCTTTATTGAACAGTAGGGATGAAGTCTTTATTATACCATTCTTAACTAATGAGATCATTGCAATTCTTGCCATTGATGGTAGTATACTGAGTGTCAGGGAACATAGTGGGAGAATGATTTCCCCATATTGTGAAATTAACAATATCATTAATGTGAACTCCAACTTTATTAGCTAATTAATACTGTCCTCTATTGTGATCAAGTCTGGTCATGGCAGTAAACTACTCCTTTTTAAGTCCATGCTTAATTGCATGAGTCATGGCAATATAAGCATTAGTATTGGCTGGATTACCTACAACCAAAACCTTTACATTTCTAGCTGCATTTTCTCCTATTGCTTATCCAGTTGAGGTGAATATCTTTCCATTATCTCTCAATAGATCTCCTCTTTCCATTCCTGGTCCTCTTGGCTTAGCTCCTACTAATAAAGCATAGTCAATGTCCTTGAATCCAACTGATGAGGAATCAGTGCATACAACTCCTGCTAATAATGGGAAAGCACAGTCATCCAATTCCATCTTCACTCCTCTTAATGCATCCATTGCTTAAGGCATATCGATCAAGTGCAGAATAACTGGCTGATTCATTCCTAACATCTGTCCACTTGCGATTCTAAATAACAAACTATAACCTATCTATCCAGCTGCTCCTGTCACTGCTACTCTTACAGGATTCTAGTGGTTAAGCTTGCTGAACTTTTTATTTATAATCCTTCCCAACATTATTATTCTTTATATTTATATTTTATATCTTTATCTTTATTTATATTATTACATCATCCTTCTTTTATTATCTAATTAAAATATCATATATATTATAAATATTAAATTTAACTTATTTATAATATTTATCATATTTGTCCTATTTATCATATTTATCATATATTATCAATTTGATTATTATAATTGCTTTTAGTATTCATCTTAATCCTCTTTCTCTTTAATATGAAGATCTACATGAGACTAAAGGTGAGAGTAATCAATATTAGTAATTTATGTAAGATTGTGAGTATGATGAGTAAATTTGAACCTTTTTTATAGGAGACAAGTATTCTTTATGGTTCTAAGGAAAACAACGATTTTTTTGAGTTATTAATTGAGAGTTAGTATTGAAGTATCTCCTATTGCTTTTACGAAGGGCTAAAGGAGATTAGGGTTGAAATTGGTGAAAGCAACGAGTCCTGAAACCATGGCTTTAACCATATCGTTCTACTAATCAACTTCCTCTGCGAAGAAACTCAACTTGGACAGTTGCAAATCAGCAGCACTTCTAACCTTCTAATTATCACTACAAATATCTAATTTTAATTAGATGATTCTCTTATCTAATTCAATCAGCAGATTATCTTCAGTCAACTTCACTTCACTTCTACTCCATACTTTTTCCAATCTCCTCTTATCAATTTCTCCTATCCTCTATAATATTAATGGATCCTATTGTAATAAGGTTTTAGTGTTTTCAATTTTCATTCGCTCCTTAGTTTCTTCAGTCTTATCTTCTATTACCCTAAAATCCAAAGGAGGCAAGACCTCTTTAGCGATGGGAGGATTGCATTTGGTGAAATTACAAAAATATTTGGCCTGAATATATAAAGAACTTGTGATATCATCGAAACTATCGCTGCATTATTTAACTGCTTTTTCTTCACCTTCCTTCTCATTCTTCTCTATCTTCAAGTAAAATTAATATCCAACATCCTAGCAAATATTAACCTCACTCCCTAAAAATGTAGATACCTTCTTTTTTCCACATCTAAAAACACATCTCCACTATAATATTATATTATCATCAATACTTTTGTTTCGTTCTCATCATGCTTAGGATCTAAATCCTTTACTTTCTATTTTTTTAATAATGAACAGCCTATCTAAGTTAACAATAATACTTTTAATTAAATTAATATTATAAACAACTTCATTAAATATATAATATATTTTAATACAAATGATATGTTTATATAAGATTAAATTTAATAATATTTGATATAATAATAAATATAATTCATATAGGAAGATGATGATTAGAGTTAGATGTTAGATGTTTAAGAAAAATAATATACTAAACAAATTAGTATAGGAAATGAGTGTAATGAAGATATTACCAGGATAAATGAGTATATAAAGTGATACAAATAAAGTATAATTGAGAGGAAGTTTATTAGAAAGCAATACAAAAAATAACTTGGACATGATATTCATAGGAGAAATGTTTGATCAACATGCTAACTGGGCTAAGTTTTTTAGTGATTATAAGGTAAATGAGTAAAGAAACATTTACATGATATCTCCTAGAAATTTTGGTAATAGTGATAGAAATGAGAGTTTGGACATAGAAGAAATGAGTAATGATGTAATAAGATTTATGGACTCTAAGAACATGAAACAAGCAACTTTAGCTGGCCATGGATTTGGAGGTAAATTGGCTTTGAGTGTAGGTTGCTATCACAGTGAAAGGGTGACTGGAGTATGTGTGATTGATAGTGGACCATTGGATCATAGGTATTATGAACCTCATATCGAATTAGTATCATACTTAGACTCACTTGCCAATATTGATATGACTCAGGATCTTAAATTAATTCATGAATAAGTCAAGAATAGTGTAGATTGTCCAAAGTGGAGGAAAATCTTCTTATCTAATATTAAGTAGGCAACTAAAGGAGATCATTAATGGGATTTTAATATGCCTGTATTGCATTAAAACTTAAAGTTTAATAAAGAGGAAAGTTTAGGAGTCTGGAATTAAAGAAGGGGGATGTTTTCTGGAAGAACTTGCTTCATCTTCCCTGATTAGAGTAGGTGGGTACATCTCAATACTAATACTATTGCTATGCTCAAAACTTGTGCCAGGTTATAAGGATATAATCAGGACGTATTTGCAATTTAATCTGACGATTCTCCTCTCAATCATTGGGTATATGATTTCGAACATCTAGCTTTCAATGCTGCTTCCAAGCTCAATAAGTAAATTATTATTTATATTCACAATATCTTTATTATATAATTCATTTTAATATCCTTGTTGAATAATCATTATCAAGTTTTCCTAATTATATTAATAATATAGCTTTTTATTTAATTATGATGGAGTACCTCTCTTAATGATGTCAAGATAAGAAATGAGAGAAGGAAGCACGTTTATGTCAAACTACACTCACAGAAACTTAAAATATCCAGGTTAATGATAATGATAATATTTATCAGTTATAATAAATAAGATCATTATGATTTGTGAAAGGTAATATATCTCTAAATAAACTCGTGTTGCCTTCTACTTTCGACACACCTTTTGTCTCTTCTTTGTCGTATGAACTTAATTACATCTTGATAGTTATTAATTAAACCTAACTAAACCAAGAGACAACAGGCAAATAGCCCTGCCCTGCCTACTCCTCCCCTACAATGAACAATAGAAGTTTCACCAATCTTGAGTTTCTCTCTAATCTTTTTCATATAATGTTCATCAAACATCTCAAGGTCTTTTTAATCATCCTTGTAATTTGAAAAAGTAGGTACACTCATTTCTATGATTCCCAATTCCAACAAATTTACTCCTTCATTTTAACATACTTCTCGGTATTCTTTTATACACACTCCCAGTGTTTTCAACTCATATTCATTCAATAAACATACTATATTCTTTATATTATATTACTTCTTCATATTTATCACATCTTCTGAAATATTTCTTTTGAATTCTATTTCTAAACGCTTTGAATAAAAATTTTTACCAGGGCATTAACATACACCAAAAACATTTTAATCTTAAGATCCTTTTTAAGAAATTTGTATTTATTTTTATGAATCTATTTATAAAATCCATGTGATTTAAAAATGTGATGATTATTCCATAATAGAAAAATAAATATATAAATAATAATAATATTCATATTTTATTATTTTCTTTAGAATCTAGTGCGGATTATGCCTATTTAGATTTTATCATAAGTTTGTTATCAAGAAGGTCATGAAGGGAAAAGATTGTTTTAACAAGACTGGCTTGATAGATATTAAGCATATTATCATTTTATTTAGTTATGAAAGAGTGATGAAGTTATTGATCTAAATTTGGAAGAAGGTTGAAAATATTCTACAAATTATAAATGATTTCTTAATTGGGTTTAAGATTAGAATCAGTGATGTTATGGAGATAGTTTTTAATAATGTTCATCTTCTACTCCATGCCCTTTAAGCCTTTAAGTTTATCACTAAGAGAATTGAAGAGACTATTGAGTCTTATTTCCTTGATTTCCCTTAAAAGATGCTCGACTCCCACTTCTTCTGCCTCAAATGCTTCTATAGAACTATCTACATGACTGAACTGCTCGATTAATTAACCATCTTTATTTATCTCTTACATACAAATGTAAGCTTGAGTTGGAAGAGCTAAAGGGTCGCTATGTTCTGGATCTATTATTACTACAACTGGTTCTCTATTCTCAACCATGTATTTTCTGAATAAATGGTTTATTTCTAAATCGTGATCTTTAGGGCTCTATCCTGTTGTATACCATCCTACTACTATTTCTTTTGCATTTATCTATTTATATAAAATTCAATAATTTTATTATCAATATTATAAATGTCATATTTTTATCATCATTAATATTATTACATATCATATTATTATTATTATTATTATCGATATTTCTTTTTTTATCATTATTATCTGTAATTTTATTATCATTATTATCATAATTAATATTATATGATCATAATTATGATTAAATAATAATTTATTGATTTGATATTATGATTAAATAATGTAATTTGATGTGATTATAATAGAAATATGAGTTACTTTTTTGAACATATTATACATAACTTCATGAAAAATATGATCTACAAACCAGATATGAGACTCTCTAGGATCTTCTTCAAATGGTAGAGCATAACAATTGGTTACGTCTAATTAATTTTAATTGTACTCTCCTAACAATACTCCAACAACTCTCTTATTTCTATTTTTCTAACATACTCTGTTAAAATGATCAACAATTGACAATAATACTAATGGGTGCACTGCCACATTCTTAGGAATATTTTTATTTTTGTTAGAACTCATTTATTATCTGATCAAAATTATATGTATATAATTAATACCTTTAATTATGTTCACTATATATTTTAAATTTATTAATTATATTCATATCTAAATGGAAAATCAATTAACCAATTAATAAAAAAGGATTAAATAATTGTTAGTATTTTTAGGAGAAGAGGGAAGTGAATTTTATGTTAGGGATATTAATAAGCTCTATACAAATTTATGTGATATAATATTGTAAAATAATGTAATTATTTTTATTTATTTAAGATTTAATAAAATAACTATATTATAAATAATTTTACTAAATGTGTTAATTTATTATCTTAAAAAACTTAATTATATGCTACAGTTTTTGCATTATTGTGGAGTAATTAAAAAAATTAATAGATTTCTGAAAAAATAATAGAAAAAATATAAGAAAATATGTAAAATGCGTTTGATATTGGAGATACAATTATAGCAAAAAACTCATTAATATTTTTAGGAGAATTAATGAATATTGGAATTTTCAATAGTTTTACTTATGTTACTCTTCTTCATAGTATAATAAATGAAGCAGAAAAAACAATTGATATTTCTCAAGACTATTATTTACAAATTATTATTTAATCTCTCCCTTATTTTGTAAAAATTATTTTTAGTTATTTAAAAATCAAGACTAATAATATTTAAAATTATATTACTTTTATAAAATCATTAATTTAATTTATATTATTAGTATGAAAGTCTATTAGAAAAAAGTGATTTTGAGTTTTAATCATTAGTCGAAACATTAAAATAACTTATGATTAAAAGAAAATAAGTAGTTTTAAAGTTTTATAGATTTACAGATGAATAAAATTATACTTCAGATTGGCTTACCCATTACTTTAATAGGATTTTAAAAGATATTCATTCTAAAAATAGTATTTTTTAATAAAAAAACAAAATATATTCTGAATTCAAAACATAAATTTAGAACATTAAATAAATAAAATATAATATAAAATTAGGATTTTTTAATAAAATAAATAAGTAATGCTATTAAATAAGTTAATAACATAAATACTTTTTACAAAGTATAAATGATATAGATTATATATCTGAGTTAGAAAAAATAAATATTATAAAACAAATTCAAGAAATAATTTAGCTTTTCAAAGATGATAAAAAAATATTAATTTAAAAAATACTTAATTATAATATCAACTTAAATAATCAAGAAATTTAAGATGAATTGTTAGTTAAATTAAGTTTACAGGCAATTTTTAATGAAATTATTTAAAGTAATAAAATAGGTTAAAATAAACTGGTTATTTTTAGTTCTGTTCTAAATTCTTTAATTGAAACCAATTCATAAGAAAATAATATATTTTATTAGTTCTAAGTGAATATTAATAAAATATTTGATAACATTTTTGAAAATATCAGTATTTACAGTAATTGTTTTATAGAAAAAATAAATTAAATTTTAGCACACTTTTTATCAAATAATATTTAATCTTTTGATTTTTCTTGTATGAGGTAATATTTTAATTTAAATTTAAGTGAAAACTATTAAAATCATTCAGAAATACAAAAAGTATTTTTGATAAAGCTTTTTACAAGAGTTTTTAGACTGATTAGTTATGAAAGGATTTAAGAGTAGGAATTGATTCCTAAATTTTTGTTGAATAACTATTATTAATAAAATATTGAAGGTTAAAAAAAATATGAGTGTAAATATTTTGATTAGTTTGGAAATATGTGCTAGACAGATGCAGAGATTATAATGGATTAAATGAATTAAAAAATACAAGATTAAGAAATGATGGCTTATTTAAACAACTCTTCACAAAACAATATAGAGTCAAGTGGTGAAGAGTTATACAGTATTTTTATAGACTGTTTTTTAGTTAAAACTTCGTATTATTTATTAAGTTATTTTTTATTTATTTAAATATTTAATTATTAAATTATTTTTTATATAGAAATTCACTTACTCATTTGAAAACACTCTGTGACAGATATAAGAACACTCTAAAAACTGTTATTTTATCTAAAGATAGTTATTAAATGAATTTTCTTAATGATTTGCAATTATTCTGGAAAAATGAGTTTATTTCTATAAGAAATTATGTTTAAAAATTTTTAATGTGGGGTTTTCTAAAAAAAACTAATGTTATTAATTGGATTTTTAAATAATTTGAAAGAGAATAAAAAATAAACTATCTTTAGAATTTTAACTTGATGGAAATATTTGATATTGTAATATCACAATTATTTCAATAAGAATTAAATGAAGAAGACGAGTTTTAATTCATCCGATTAGTTATTAGGGTATTATATTTTAATCATTTTTAGAAATTTAGTCAGTTAATTATTAATTAAAATAATGAACAAGATAAATAATAAATATCTTTATAAAATTTTAGGTAATTTTTAATAATTTATGATGATTAAATTAAATAATATGGTACTAAAATTATATAAGAAATTGAAGATAATAATTAAGTTAATTTAAATAATCCTTTAATAAATTTTAATACAGAATTAAAATAAATATATTTTTAAATTTGATAAATTAATTTATATTTAAATTTGATTTATTGATTTATGTAAAAATATGAATATAAAAATATAATAAATAAGAAATAAAAATATATTATGATAATAATAATAATAAAGAATGTTTATAAAGCAAGTAAACAATGTGATGTCAGGTAATTTCAACGAGGTTCTAAGTCTGCAGATATAACAACAACTTACAATCCAAAGTAGTTTTTACTCAACATTACAAAAAGTAGCATTTTTTTTATTAGTATTTTTAACAAGTTACTTTGGGCTATACTGAGAATAATATTATGGTTATAAATCTGCTTAAAAGGGAGCTAGCCAAGTATTTTATAGTGGAAGTCAATATAGTTAAATCGATGGGATGAAAGCTCATTTGTTTGATGCGGTAGATATAACAGGAGTAACCAATGAATAGGAAAGTATCTTCATTGCTTCAAAACAATTCGTTGAGACTTTTCAGGAGCAGGCCATTTGTCACGATTATGCTAAATTATGTTTTACTGATAAGTAATGTGATCCTAATTTAGAGGAGATTTGTGTTAGGGGATATTGTAAAGGATTCCAATGGTGTTCTCCTAATGATCCTTATAAACAGGAATTCAATATTACTGATTCGTATCTCTTGTTTCTTTAAAGCTATATTAATTTTTTCACTCTTGATATTTCTAAATCATTTCATACTTTTATTTAAACTATGCCATAACTCTAATAAAATACTTTCTCTATAAGGGAACTTTTGTTAAAAATTGACCCTAATGCTAATGTTTATAAATTGATTGAAAATGGTATTATTATCAAAATCAATATATATTGGAGATGTTATCTCTACAATCCATTCTGTTATCCAGATCTCACTGTTAAAAGGTTAGATATTTATCAAACAGGAGGAGAAGGCTATTACGAAGTGTAATATAAATATATACATTTCATATTTGTTTTATATTTTTAATAATATTTAAATTATAAATGAATTATATTTGATGGATGTATAATTTTTATTATTTATAGAAAATACATGTACTTTAAGAAAGATAAAAAGAATATGCGACACAAGTATAACTAAACGGGCATAAAGATATTTGTAGACACAAAAGGAGAAGGATTAAACTTATCAGCTGAAAGAATGTTAATTTTTATTGCTGTAATTGGATGTATCATAACGATTCCTTAACGAATTATTGACATATTCCTAATTTATCTCTCAACTCATAATTAGCAGGTACAGAAGTTTATATTTGACTATATGAACGAACAGAGTTAAGAAGATATCAAGAAGAAAAAAGATGCCAATCAGAAAGTGCTCACTAGAAATGAAGAGGAGTTGAAAAAGCAATAGAAATTAGATAAGAGTAAAGATAAGAGTAAGTCAAAGGAAATCATTAAAGATAAAGATAATGAAGCTGAAAACTTTATTGATGCTGATGAGTATCAAAATTTGAGTATTAGTGATAGTAAAGACTTTAGTTAGTAGAGCAAAGATTAAGATGGAAATGATTTAGATAATGATGATGATGATGATGATTTTGATGATGATGATGATGATGACGATGATGATGATGATGATGATCTTGATAGTGAAAAAGGTCTCAAAAAATGATCCAATATTATACTAATTTAATCATATCACTATTAATTAGAATTATATTTAATAATATAATCAATAGTGAGTATAATATAGAACAATTCATACAATTAAAAAAATATAGTAAGTATAAAATAGAACAATATATATAATAATGTAAAGTAGTGAGAACTTCAAGGCATTAAAGGAATTGTTTAAGTTGGAGGGGAAAGGGATATAAAAAAGTAAATTTATGAATATGGTTTATGGAAATTTGTTGGATTAACACCTCATTCATAAGAAAAAACTAACGATGTGTGATAAGATTCAATTGAATTTTAAGGATGATCAGTAAAATGATTAGAAATTATAATTGAAAGCTATCCAATCTATACAGCCTATCACATTATTGTAAATTATCATATCTCAATACTAGTTTTAATTAAAACTAGAGACCAGATTTATCTACAGCTTTAGAAATACTCATCTAATTCTTAATTGAAACCAATAAAAATGCTTCTAAGCACATATTATTCTTGAATCATTTCTAAAATATTGATCTTAATTTTAAAATTCAATCACTCAATATTGCTACCTCTCTACTTCAAAAGTCCATACAATTTTTTAACAAATAAAACACATAATCAAATTTATATTTTAGCCCATAATCAATCTAACTTAAAAATTAACATTCAGAAGATAATAAGTCTATATTAATATAAGAATTTAATAGCAAACATAGAATATATTAATCTATTAGTAAATTCATTATAATATAATATTAAGTAGATAGATTTTCAATTAGAGATCTCAATAGAAGTGTCAGTAATATTAATCAAGACTTAATATTTTTCAATAAAAATAAACAACTAAGCAATTATAATAGTTTCAAAAACAATTACAATCATGTATTTATTATTATTTTACATTAGTTTGAACTGATAGAAAGAAATCAATTTCACTAATTTACTGATCAATTATAAATTAAGAATAACTAATTTTTAAATATTGATTAAAAAAGTTTAAGTAAATTTATATTAAAATTTTAAGAAAACTATAGGAATTTTTATAATAACATTGGAAAAAATGAAATAACTAAAAATATATTTTTAAATAAAAGCTCATTAGGTCTATCAGTTTAATATGAAAATTAAAATAATTATTAAATGAAAAATAGTTTAGAAAATCAAAAGATTGAAAAATTTCAAAATAGATAATAAGTTTAAATTTTTGATCAAGATATTTTGAATAATAATAATAATAATGAAAAAAGTAATTTTAAACAGTTGTGGGAAGATTATGGTACTCATAAAAATGATGATTGATATTTAAACTCTAAAATTGATGGGACTTTAATATTTCATAAGGATTTACAAAATCATTATTAGAAACTATTAAATCAAAAGCAAACTTCTGCTTTTGATAAAATTAATTAGGTTAATTTAACTGAAATTCAAATTATTAAGTTTATTAACCAAATCCTAATTGGAGTAGAAAATGATTTTTTTATTTATGATATTATTCAAAACTCATTTTCTATCAACTAAAATTTCAATACCTAAAACTATCAATGTAAATAAATCCCTTTTATTTTTAGATTTATTGGCTTAATCAATTTTACAACCATTCTTAAAATTCTTGAACTAATTTAAACATTTACAAATTATTAACAGTCAATTTAAATTATAAAAATTTAATAGCATCTTATTAAATATCTCTCTTTTTCTTGATAACTTTTTCCATTTCGTTTAAATCAACTTTATTAATTATTCTGAACTTAATTCTCCCAATCTTATGGAATTTTTTAACTATTTTTATTTAATATTTGATTAACTATAATTTATTTATGATTTATTTTTTATTAATAAATATTAAAACACTTAAATTTAAAATTATTTAGATGATTACAAAAATTATTTTATCAAATATTAGATTCTTGATGTAATAATTTAAAAATAAAAAAAAAATATAAATCAAAATATTTTGATAGATTTATTTTAATGAGTTATTTCAGATTTTTTAGATTAAAATAATAAAATGGCATTCTAATTTATTTAAATAGACATGAAAGATAAAATAATAATTTAAAATAAATAAGACTAGAATGAATAGAATAATAATAGTATTTTTAATTTTTTGTAAAAAATTAAGGAAAAATCTTAAAATATTTTTAATATGATATAGATGTTTAAATAGGATTTTAGATAACTTTTTAATGATCTTTAAATGAATGATTTTGAACTTAAAGTGTTAATTGATTTAAAATCTTTTTTTTAATATTTAAATAATTTTAAATAATATACAAAATAAATAAAATAAAAATTTATTGGATAAATGAAACTAATAAAAAAATAAAAATATGAAAAAAAAATTTAAAATTTTATTTAATAGTAAAAATACTATTTGGCTATTAAATAAAAATAAATACAGGAAATTAAATAGGAATATGAATATAGATTAAAATAAATATCTATTAAAAACAATTTAAATTAAACTCTTTTGGAGTAAATTAAAAATAAGTAAATAATTTAAAAATACGAAAAGCTTTTAAAAATAGAAAATGAAAAACAATAAATACTAGATAATTTAATTAATCAAAACTTAATAGATATGAAGTAAAGATTATCTTAAATTTAAATTTTAAATAAAAAATTAGATTAAAATTAAGAAGATTTTTTGTATTTATAATAAAGTGAAATAAAAGATTTAAGCTAAGAATTCAAATAGAATATTTAATAGCAATAATTGAAAAATAAAAATTATTAAACAGAATAACAAGATTTTATGCAGATACTCAAAGATTAATAATTAGTAGATTAGAAAATAAATAAATAAATTTAAAGTATAATAAATAAATATAACAATTTAGAATAGAAATAATCATGTTAGATTATTAAATATGAATAAAAAATAGAGAGTTTGAATGAGTAAAAAATAATAGATTATGGAATAGAAAATGATGATTTAAATGAGAATTGTGATATAGGGAATGAGTATAAAATGAACTTTATAATTGGGATAGAAAGATGTATTGAGTAAATAATAAATAAACAAGAAAGAATAATAGATAAATCAATCATAGAGATAATAAAAGAGAAATACAAAATATTATAAATATTAAAATAAATGAAGAAAATAATGTTCTGTGAAAGAGGAGATTTAGTTAGTGAATTGATAACGTTTAAGGAGGAAGACAACTGGTTTGAGAAGCTTGGAGATTATTTCAATTTGGTAGATGGATTAAACTTAAAACTGTAAGTTAATGAGTTTAATGGGAAGTTTTTCAATTTATTCACAGTCCCTTTAAATCGCATTTCAACTCTTCTTCTTTAACCAAATTCTCCTCTTTTAATCTTCTTCCTCTTTGATGCAGCAGTACTTAATAAATATTATTCTATTTTCTCAAGTCTTTTTAAACTTAAGTATTTGCACTTTATTTTTATTAATAAGTGGAAAATTATTAATAAAAAAATACTTAATAATTTCTAGAATTAATTAAATGTTTAATAGGTTATAAAAAATATTAGAAATTAAGTTAATTACTTTCTTTAAATTTTCTAGCATTATATTTATTATTAAGTTATTCAAATTCTTCATTAATAATTCTTTTTATAGTTTTAGTAAGCTCAATCTATCTAATAACTTAAATAAGTAATTATATTAAAAAATATTCTAATTATAATGATAATGTTATTGATAATAATCATATTAAATTAATTAAAAGTTGATAATTAATTACCTGAATAAAATCGGATAAAAGATATTTGTTTTCAGCAATTCATCAATTTCAGATTCTATCAGTATTATTTATGACTGCATATTTTAAATGAATGTTTAAATAGACATGGTTATTAACTTCAACGATGAAATAAATATCTTAATTTATAATAAATTGATGGATCTATTAGAACTATTTAAATTACATTTTTTAAAAATCAAACAAGTTATTGAAATAATTTAAGACATGCCGATTATTTAAATATGATATATATGAACATTTATAATTTATTATTATATTTATTAAATTTATTATACTTAATTTTAATTTAAATTACTCATTTTTACTAAATTAGTATATAATATTTAAAATTAAATGATTACTAATAATTTATTTTAGTAAAACCAAAACTAAAATATGAATAATAACATATTTAGCAACTAATAAATGCAACCTTAATATAATAACAATCTTAACATATTTTAATAGAACTAATAAGGAAATAATAATGCTTGGGGTATGTAAAAATAGGTAGATAATAATATATTTAGCAATATGAATAATAGTAATATGAATAATAATAATATATTTGGAAATAATAATAATAATAATATATTTAACAATATAAATGGAAATAATATGAATATGAATAATAACAAGAGTTATTAATAATAGATGGTAAAAAATTAAGATGTTTAATAAAAAGGAAATTTAAATATAAATAGTATGAATAATAATATGTATAATAATATGAATAACATGAACAATATGAATAACATGAACAATATGAATAACATGAACAACATGAATAACATGAACAATATGAACAATATGAATAACATGAACAATATGAATAACATGAATAGCATGAACAACATGAATAACATGAACAATAACAATAACATTAGAAAGATAAGATAATAGATGAGATAACTAGGTCTTAGTTGTGTGGATGAATAAGATTGGCCTGAGGACACAATTGAGAAGATAGAATTCAGTGGAAGTGACAGCAGTATTTTTGGAGTAGTAGGGTATGACTGTAGCTTCAAAGTGATGCAAATAGTGGACAAGAACAACAAGATGACAGTAAGTGGATTGAACATGAGTTAAATAGAATAGAGTCGATGGTTAGACAATATAGAAATAGTATGTAAGTTTCGTATGGACTTTGACACTCCAGTCCTCACTCTCCATTTCTATAAAGATAACTCTCTAGCAATATTATCTTTTTCTAACAAGATAGTCAAGTTAATAAGTCTTGCCAATCAACAAACAATTACCTTCCAAAGCTAATGTCTAATTGAGAATGCTTATTTTTCTGAAGAGATTAATAGAGTTATAATTGTTGATTTTAGTCCAAATATATTATTGTATGATCCGCTTCATCCTAATCAGCCTACTAATACTCTCAAGAGTGAACTTAATTAATAGATCTGTGTTAGTTTCTATAAGTTTCCTTTTCTTATAGTCAGTTCTGGAAGTTAAGCTTCTATCATTAGACTCAATGTTCTAAATCTATAATAGTAACACATTATTCCATTTTCCTTTCTTTCTTCTATTCTCGAAGGCAGTGTTATCTCAATTATTGATATGCAGATTTACAATTCATAATAATCATAATCATCATATAATAATAACAGTTATTTGAACAATAATTATAATGCTAATAATAATATTAATTAATAATAATAATAAATAAGAATATTGTTTGGGACAGTGAATGGAAGAATATCAATAAACATGTTTAAATTAAACAATATAAACAGACCAAATGTAATCCATGATAGCATGAATTAATAATTGGATAATATTTTAAAATTTAGATGTCACAAGAAGGAACAGGTAATGACAGTGGAGAATAAAGATGCACTAGTGTTAGGATAGGTTAATTGCATGTAATGTCATCCTCTTAACTCTGATGTGGTGATATCAGGAGGCAGTGATGGCAATCTTTACATTTGGGACATCTTAAAAAAGGACAGACTTAAATAGTTTAACTTTCCTGATAATTGCATCTCCAGTTTAGCTGTCAGTCATGATGGAAAGTATTTAATCTTTACTACAGGTTATGATTGGTCTATGGGTTTCTATAATTGGTCAACTAAACATTTCTTATCTCTAAATCTTTTTCCACTTGATTTCATCAACATTCCAAAAAAATTATCATGATTTTATTATTTCTTATATGCATTTAATATTAAATTACTATTATTATTATTAATCTATTAATTTTATATTAAAACATTAAAATAATAGAAAATGGAGATTTTAAAAAGAGTATTAATATTAATAGTAATATTATAAGTGACAATTTGTGGATACATAAAATCAGGTAAAGAAGTAGAATTAATAAAAGAAAAGTTAAAATTGATAGAGATGTAAGATCTCCCTAAGAATTGGTTTTGGGGAGATATAAATGGTACAAACTACTTAACAACATCTAGAAATCAACACATTCCTACTTACTGTGGATCATGCTGGGCTTTTGCAAGCACAAGTGCTTTGAGTGATCGTATAAAAATAATGAGAAAAGCAGCATGGCCAGAAATAAATATTTCTCCTCAAGTGTTAGTGAGTTGTGATGACTAAGTATTTGGATGCGAAGGGGGCAATGCGTACACAGCCTATAATTATATCGAGCAAAATGGAATAACAGATGAAACTTGTAGTCCTTATCAGGCTAAAGGAAGGACCAATGGTTTACCATGTTCATAATCTGTCATTTGTTAGACTTGTAATAGTGATGGTCAATGTCATACTCCTAATAAGTATTTAAAGTATACGGTAAATGAGTATGGAGTTGCTAGAAATGAGCATGATATTATGAATGAGTTATATTAAAGAGGACCTCTTTCTTGCTCTATTTATGCCAGTTAGTAACTACATTAATATAAATCAGGAATATTTAGAGATTCAATTAACTATAATGATACTAATCATTTGGTTAGTATTGTTGGCTGGGGCTTTGATGAATAATCCTAATAGAAGTTTTGGTATGTTAGGAATAGTTGGGGAACATATTGGGGTGAAGATGGTTTCTTTAGAATTATTAGAGGTGAGAACAATATACTTATCGAATAAAATTGTTGGTACGCTGTGCCTGTTGACAATTGGTCCAATCCAATCTATACTTACAATTCAATCTCTAGTAAGTTCAAACACATTATCAATTTACAATTGGCTAGTCCATTTAGAATCCTCTCAAATCAAAATCAATAATAATCAAAATTTTAACAATAATAATAGAATATAAATGATAATTTTGATTGGAGAAATTTTAATGGATAGAATTATTTAAGTTGGAATAGAAATGAACATTCTCCTAGATTCTGCATGAGTTCATGGGCAATGGCAGTAACAAGTGCAGTGGCAGATAGAATAAACATAAAAAAAAAGAATAAATTCTAAAATGTAGCTTTATCAGCTCAAGTTATATTGAATTGTTAAGCAGGAGGAACTTGTTAAGGAGGAAACTCATTGAAAGTATATGAGTTTGGATAATAACAAGGTTTTAGTGAAGACACTTGTTAAAATTATATAAGTTAAGATCCATAGGAAGGTGCTAGTTGTTCAACTATTTAAAAGTGTATGGATTGTATTCCTCCAGTCAATAATTCTATTTGCTCACCAGTTCTGAATTATAAAAAGTATTTTATTTCAGATTATGGAACCTTGAGGGGAATTGATAATATTAAGTATGAAATATAATCAAGAGGACCTGTGACTTGTGGAATTATTGCTACTTAAGGATTCAAAAATTATCAAAGTGGAATTTATAAGGAAATTATTACTGATCATTAATAGATCAATCATGAAGTCAGTATTGTTGGATGGGGATTAGATAGTTAAACTAGCTAAAAATATTGGATTGTTAGGAATAGTTATGGAACTTCATGGGGAAATTACGGATTTGCATATATAGCCGAAGGAAGTTTATCTATTGAAAATAATTGTAGTTGGGGAGATGTTGTTATCGAAAAATCTACAATTAAATATATTATATGATAAATTTATCATTTATTAAAATAAAATTATTAAAAAAATATAAAATTTATATTATAAAGATAATGTAGTAATAAATAAAAATATATTTTAAATAAAAAAAAAATTAAAAAAAATTTTAAGTAAAATTTTAACTAATTTTTCAAGTAATTTTAAAATTTTTAAGTAATTTTTTTAGTAATTTTTTAGTTATTTCCGAAATTACTAAAAATTTTATTTTTTAGGCCTTTAAATAGAATTATTAAGAATTTAGTTATTTTCAAAAGAAATTAAATAATTTATTAATCATTTATTATAAAAAAAATAAAAAATATAAAATTTATAATCAATTATATAACAATTTTGGATAATAATATTAATATAAAAAAAATATCCAAATAAAGCTGATACATACTATTATTTAGGAGAAGCAAGTAATTGTTTAAATAAAAATAAAAAAGTTGCTATTTACTATCAATAAACAATTATGCAAATAGATATACTTATTTAAATATGCATATAAAAATTTACGAAATATTTTTATGAGACTAGGAAATATTAATAATCAATTAAAAATTTATAATTATCTCAATAGA